>Ga0172373_10002581_pt1 | contig 27498 bp, 19 predicted proteins | sample Lak10m_2_FD_114546 | JGI IMG/M metagenome (GOLD analysis project Ga0172373, IMG submission 114546) | Freshwater microbial communities from Kabuno Bay, South-Kivu, Congo - kab_092012_10m | ecosystem: Environmental > Aquatic > Freshwater > Lake | place: Democratic Republic of the Congo...
AATCAGCCATCGCACCGCCCGGCCGGGGTCAAGGATTATCTGTTGGTTCACGCACATTTTCTGCTCCGCCTTCCGCAGGTTCTCACAAATCTACACAACTGCTTTTTCAGACAGGCTCTTAGGTCCTCTTGCCTGGCGCGCACCCGTGTGGATCGCAACCCGCCGGCATTTTCTGCTTTTCACCCCACGCGCCTTGGCCTTTAGTCCCGCCCTGTTTTGAATCGGCTTTGAACTCATGAAAATCGTCCTCGCTTACTCCGGCGGCCTCGACACCTCGGTGCTGCTCTACTGGATCAAAGACACCTACGGCAATGCCGAGATGATCGCCTTCTGCGCCAACATCGGTCAGGAAGATGAACTCACCGGCCTCGAAAAGAAGGCCAAGAAGACCGGCGCCTCCAAGATTTACATCGACGACCTCCAGGACGAATTCGCGAAGGACTTCATCTATCCGATGCTGCGTGCCGGCGCGATTTACGAGGGTCAATACTTCCTCGGCACCAGCATCGCGCGTCCGCTCATCGCCAAGCGCATGGTGGAGATCGCCCGCGCTGAGAAAGCCGACGCCATCGCCCACGGCGCGACGGGCAAGGGCAACGATCAGGTGCGTTTCGAGCTGACCGCGGCCGCCCTCGCGCCTGAGCTCCAGATCATCGCTCCGTGGCGCGACGAGCGTTATCGCAAGGACTTCCCCGGTCGCCAGGAGATGATCGATTACTGCGCCGCGAAGGGCATTCCTGTTCAAGCCAGCGCCAAGAAGCCCTACTCGATGGACCGCAACCTCCTGCACATTTCCTACGAGGCCGGCATCCTCGAAGACCCGTGGTATGACAGCTTCGATCCGAAGAAGAATCGCGATTACTTCACCACGCTTTCCGTGCTGCCCGAAGACGCGCCGGACAAGCCGGAGTATGTCGAACTCGATTTCGTGAAGGGTGATTGCGTCGCGGTGAATGGCAAGAAGCTCACGCCGCTGCAGGTCATGAAGACCCTGAACAAGCTCGGCGGCAAACACGGCGTTGGCCGCGTGGACATGGTCGAGAACCGCTTCGTCGGCATGAAGAGCCGCGGCGTCTATGAAACTCCCGGCGGCAGCATCCTGCACTACGCGCATCGCCAGATGGAGAGCCTCACGATGGATCGCGAAGTCATGCACCAGCGTGACGCGTTGATCCCGAAGTATGCCGAGCTCGTTTACAACGGCTTTTGGTATGCGCCGGAACGTCTCGCGCTCCAGGCCTACGTCGAAGAGAGCCAGAAGAACGTCACCGGCACCGTGCGCGTGAAGCTCTACAAAGGCGGCATCTACGTGGCTGGCCGCAAGTCGAAGTTCAGCATGTATAACCCGCACATCGCCACGATGGAGGCCGACCCGACCAAGGCCTACAATCAGGACGACGCCACGGGCTTCATCCGCCTGAACGGCCTGCGCCTGCGCGTCAACTCAACGGTGAACGGCGCCAAGAATCTCAAGGGTTGAACCAATCGAACTGCTTCCCGAAACGCCGCGCCACAATGCTGGTGCGGCGTTTTTCTTTGCGGCATCCTCGGCGCATGAAGCCCATCGCTGCCCTGCTCTGCGGCGTTCTCGCAACCCTCACCGCGTCGGCACTCGAACCGTTTCGCATCGAGATCGTCGAGCGCGGTTCGGGCTGGCCGGTGCCGCTCGTGGAATTGCGCACCACGCACCTCGTGCGCTTCGTCACGGACAACGCCGGAATCATCGCCTGCGACGCGCCGGAGCTGATGGGACGCGAGACGTGGTTTGAGGTTCTCAGCCCCGGTTACGAAATGCCCGCGGATGGTTTCGGCATGCGCGGCGTGCGGCTCACACCCGTGCCCGGCAAATCCGCGCGGATCGAAGTGCGCCGGACCAGCATTGCTAAACGCCTTGGCCGAATCACCGGCGCGGGACTGTTCGCGGAAAGTCAGAAGCTCGGTCGCGAACTCGACTGGCGCGAGTCCGGCCTCGTCGGTCAGGACAGCGTGCAAAACGTCGTTCACGGCGGACGCCTCTACTGGTTCTGGGGCGACACGACGCTGGCGAAATATCCGCTGGGCATTTTCCACGGCACCGGCGCGACGACGGACCTCCGGGCGTTGCGCGAGTTCACACCGCCGCTGCGTTTGCGCCTGAACTATTTCACCGGCACCAATGGCCAAACGCGCGCGATCGCCACGATGCCCGGCGACGGCCCCACGTGGGTCACCGGTCTCGCGAGCCTGCCGGACCAAGCGGGCCATCGCCGGCTCGTGTGCGCCTTCACGAAGATCAAACCGCCGCTCGATCCCTACGAGTGGAGCCTCGCGGTGTGGGACGAAGCCAAAGAGCAATTCACTAAACTCCGCACCGTGTGGACCAAGTCCGACAACGCGCCCAAGCCTCCGCCCGTTCCCGAAGGCCATCCGGTGCTTTGGAAAGACGACGCGGGCAAGGAGTGGCTGCTGTTCGGCAATCCATTTCCCACGCTGCGCTGCCCGGCGACCTTCGAGTCCTGGCAGGATTCCCAGCAGTGGGAAACGCTCACGCCACCGGCCACGTTGCGCGGCGCGAAGGGCGAGACCGTGAAACCCCACAGCGGCTCGATGGCGTGGCATCCGTGGCGGAAGAGATGGGTGACCGTGTTCATGCAGGCATTCGGAAAATCCTCCGCGTTCGGCGAACTGTGGTATGCGGAAGCCGATTCACCCACCGGCCCGTGGGGCACGGCGGTGAAGGTGTTGAGCCACGACAACTACACGTTCTACAACCCGCGCCTGCACCTGGAGTTAACGCCGGAAGGCGCGCCGCTGCTGTTCTTTGAAGGCACCTACACGCAGACCTTCGCGAACAAACCGATCCCCACGCCGCGCTACGACTACAACCAAATCCTTTACCTGCTGGACTTGACTGACGCCGGGCTCAAGCCGGCGCAGGCTCGGTGAGCGGAGCGGCCGGCACTACTTCTTCTCCTGCTTCGGCTCCGTCTTCTTGGGCTGCGGGGCCTTCGGCGCGGGTTTGGGGTCGAGGTTTTCCTTCAACTCCTCCTCGGAGACTTTGGACTCCACCCCGTTCTTGGGCACCTCGGCCTTGGCCAGCCACAGTAACGCGTTGCAGATGATTTTGCGCTGCTGGTCGTTACCCCAGTTTGCGTGGAAATGCCCGCCGGTGAAGCCGAAGCCGCGTCCGCCATCCGGCCGCTCGACCGCCCACATCATGATTTCGTTGCGACCCTTCGCGGCCTGAATGTGCGGATACGGCCCCTTCGGATACACATACGGTCCATCGCGCGTGGCGTCGCTCGGCTTGGCCACGAGAATGGGCGTCACACCCTTCATGCCCTCGCGGAAGCTCATGTTGAAATACCACTCGTCCTTCGTCTTGAACGGCTGCACGCCGCGCGTGATCGGGTGCGTGGGGAACTTCTGGTAGTCCGGCTCCCAGATCGGGTTCACGGAGATGTCCTTTGCGTAGTGGCCGCCGATCCACTCATTGAACTCTGCCCCGGCCTGGGCCGGCACAACCTCGACGCCGTAGTGCATCGCGCCGAAGCCCACGCCGCGCTTGATGAGCGCCCCGAGGACTTCCTTGTGGTTGCCCTGAACGGCGGGATGGCCGCCGCCGCCATCAGCGTAAATCACCACCGCATCTGCGTCGGCGAAGGTCTTTTCATCCCGCACCCAGCCATTGGTGTGAACCTCGATGGTGAATCCCGGCACGTGCTTGAGGCATTTCTCGAGCAGCAGCGACCCGGCGCGGAACTCGTGCATCCCCGGCGGGTGACTTGGTTTGCCGGCGATCAGGACCAGCTTGCGCGGCCGGTCAGCGGCGTCGACCAGGGAATGGGAAAGCAGCAGGAACAGGAGGATGATGACTCGTTGCATATGTGACGGGCCCAAGCTAGCGGATGCACGCGAACAGAGAAGCATGATTTGCCCCCGGGCGGTCGAAATTCTTTTTCCGTGCAATCCCTCTACGTGGCCACTACTTCTTGGCGCGACAGACCAACACAAGCGAAGACAATTGCCCATGGCCGCGCGCGATTATCCCCCTGACAATGCTGCCTCAGCCCCTCAAGAGCCTGCCGGGAGCGCCGCTGGGAACCGGCGTGAACACGGGCTGCCGAACTCCGATGCGGGCATCCTGCAGCGGTTGGTGCAATGGGCCCGAATCATCCTTACTGCGCTTACCGTAATCTACTGCGTTGCCTTTCTGGGCATCCTAGTTGGAATCGAGTATTACGCGGAGGATTTCTACTTCTTGAGCACGGCCATGTATCTCCCTCCCTGGGGATGGCTGATGCCATTGCTCCCGTTGGCTTTTCTATCCCTCTTTGTCTACGCGCGCCTGCTCATTGCGCACGCGGCGTGCGTGCCCATCCTGATCTTTGGCTTCATGGATTTGCGATGGCATAGCTGGGCCACCCCGATCAATCCCACGATCAGGATCGTCACCAACAACATCGGACAAAGCCACAAGACCAGCTACAAGGATTTCGCTGACCTGCAGAAGGCCGATCTGATCGCGCTGCAGGATGCCAACGCCGCGGCACGCGGGCCGGAATTGGCCCAGCAACATCCCGACCGATACATTGTGGGAAAGGATCAGTTCATTCTCATCAGCCGATTCCCGGTGCGGGCAGCTGATGTTCTGCCCATGCCTGATCCGGCTGACCCTCGACAGCGTTTGGCAGCGTGGTTTGAGATCGAGGCCCACGGGCAACCGCTCCTCATTTTCGTGCTTCACATGCCGACGCCGCGCGACCAGCTCAACGCGATGAAAGGCCTGGGCGCTTTTTCGGCCTTGCTTGGCCGGGAGGGCGGACATGGCAGCAAGGTGCGCGAGGATAATGCCGCCTTTTTCCGCAACCAGATCAAGCTGGCCCAGCAGATGGTCAGCATCACGCGGGCGGCGAAGGTTCCGTTCATCGTCTGCGGAGATTTCAACGTGCCGACACACGGAATGACGTATCGCCTCTATCGTGACAACTGGGTCGAAGCTTTCAACGAGCGAGGGCAGGGCGTGGGCGCCACTTTCCCCGGGGATACGGCGCTGCCGCCGTGGCTTCGGCTGGACAACATTTACTGCAGCCGCACGGGCTTGCGCCCGGTGCATGCCGAGGCCGAAGAAGGCCGTAAGTCACAGCACTTGGCGATGTCCGCCACCTTCGAATTGACCAATATCCGCCGCGCTCCGTGAAGCAGCTGATTCGGGCACAGGACCAAGAGCCCTGGGCTGAACGAGTTCAGTTCACATAGATCAGCTCGTTGCTCATCAGCAGCGCCTGTGCTAGGCGCTCCCAGGGGTTGAACGGGTTGGTTTCCAGCTTTTGCTTCACCGGACCGCTGAACTCCTGCTGGGCATTCCAGACGAATTCCTCACCCAATTTCGCGCCGGGCATGTGGATGACCGGTGCCCAGCGGAAGGCATCGCTCTCCGATGTCCCGCGACTGGTGACGATGAAGTCAATCGCTTCGCCGCGCTTGACCTTGATGTCCTTCAGATTGGTGGTGACGTCCTTGCCGGCGGCCTGCCACGCGCCCAGTTGCCCGCCCGTTCCCAAAGCGGCAATCGCCTCCACGCCATCGCCCGTTTTCGCGTCGTGCTCCAGCTTGCCTTCAATGCTGATGACGCCGTCGCGGGGGGCAACCCAGCGGCGGACGACGGAGTGCTTCCGGTCACCCGGCACGCCGCCGACGGCATTGAGCGTGACGGAGAACGCACCGCTGGCGGCCATGACCGCCTTGCTCTTGGTTTCCTTCTTGGGCTCGGCCTTGCGGACGGCACCCTTGTCGGCGATGACCCAGGAGTCGCGGAGGAAGGCAGGAAACGGCTCGAAGGTGACAAGTTTCTTGGCATCGGGATCATACTCGCCGTAGCCATAGTGCCACGCGCGCAGGTCGGCCCCGCCGGTGGCGGGCTTGGCTTGCTGATCGGCGATGTAGTCCGCGGCGAGCTTCAATTCGGCCGCGGAGGGCGCGCGTTGGAAGAACAGCTGGTAGAGGAACTGCACCTTCTCCTCATCCTTCGCGCCAGACAGCAGCTCGGGTCGTCCGGCGATGCTGCGGGCTTGCTCAACCACGAAGCCGTTGTTCATGAGGTAGAGTGCCTGCAACGGCACCGTGGTCAGCACCCGGCCGGGGGCAGTCATGTCAGGATTGGCGAAGTCAAAGATGCGCAGGGAATCCGGAATGCGCGCCCGGTCCACGTAGCCGTAAACCGTGCGGCGATCGGACGCGTTCAGATCTTGGTCCGATGGTCCGCCCCGGTCCGCCAAGTCCAGCTTTGCGCCAAGGGTCAGCAAGGTGTCGCGCATGGTTTCGAAGTCGAGCCGCTGGAGGTTTTGCCGCCAGAAAAGCGAGTTGCCGGGGTCGAGCTTCGAGTTGGCCGGATTGTCGTGGGACGCCTGCTGCCAGGTGGCAGAAAGCATGATCAGCTTGTGCAGGCGCTTGACACTCCAGCCCTCGGCCATGAGGCGCGCGGCGACGTAGTCCAGCAGCTCTTGGTTGGCGGGTGGGTCGGAACGCAGGCCAAAATCGCCCAGCGTCCTCACCAGGGCATCGCCAAAATGCCAGTTCCAAACCCGGTTAACGAACACTCTGGCCGTAAGCGGATTATCCTTGCTGGCCACCTCGTTGGCCAGATCAAGACGGCCGGAGCCGGTAGTGAACGGTTTGTTGTCGGAGCCGCCGAAGATTTCGAGCCAGCGCCGCTTCACCACGGGGCCGCGGTTGTTCGGCTCGCCGCGGATCATCACGTAAGAATCCCGGGCGCGATCCAGATCGTTGAGGGCCATCGCGCGGGGCGGGCTGCCGGGATGATCGCGCTTCAGTTCGTCGAGCTTCTCGCGTTCCCGGGCTTCGGCGGCATTCAACTGTGCGCCGGCCACGCGGCGCAAGGCGGCGGCCGACAGGTAGATCGGAGTGCCTTTGCCGCCATGCAGCAGTCGTTGCAGCTCGTCTCGGGCTCCCTCGAGCTTCTCGCCCTTGTCATGCAGACGTTCGGTCTCGCGGAACAATTTGCCGTAGCCTTCGGCGAGGGCTGCAATGCTTTGGGGAGCGGGACTGAACAGCTGCGCGACGAGTTCGTTGATGGATTTATCCGCGGCAAACTTGGCGGCCAAGGCGGGGGCTTGGGTGGCGAATTCAGCGTCCTTGAGCTCGGCAAAGGCAATCCACGGCGCAAAAATGCCGTCTCGCTTGCGCGCGTCAGCTTTCAGGTAGTCAGCCCATTGGTCGAAGATCTCCAAATCCAGACCGCGCTTCTCGCGGATGGCTTTGGTGCCCTTGCCCCCCGCTAGCTGGAGGTCCCGCACTCCCAAGAGGTATTTGTCCACCGAGTTGCGGAAGCCATCCAACAGGCGGTCTTCGACGACGTTCTTGGTGTTGGCGATGCGTTCCTGAATCTCCGCTGATTTTTTGAGGAAATCCTGATAATCGGCCTCTGACTTGGGTTTGGTCAGCATTAGCTCCTCGCTCGGCTCGACCGACGAGCTGAACACGCCGTGCAGGGCGTAATAGTCTTTCTGCGAGACGGGGTCGAATTTGTGGTCGTGGCAGCGTCCACATGCGGCGGTGAGGCCCATGAGCCCCTGGGTGATCACGTCAATGCGATCGTCGATGACTTCGTTTTGGTTGCCCATGAAGCGCTTGCCGACGGTGAGGAAACCCATGGCGGCAAGGGGGGCCTTGTTGTCCGCCGAGGCAAGCCGGTCACCGGCAATCTGCTCACGGATGAACTGGTCGTAGGGCTTGTCCTCATTGAACGCCTGAATGACGTAGTCGCGGTAGGTCCAGGCAAACGGATAAGTGGTGCGGTTGCGCGGGTTATTGTTGCGGTCACCGCTGGTGTCTGCGTAGCGGGCTACGTCCAGCCAATGCCGCCCCCAGCGCTCGCCGTAAGCGGGTGAAGCGAGCAGGCGGTCAATGACCTTCTCGAAGGCCTTGGGTGAAGTGTCGGCGAGGAAATCTGAGACCTCCTGCGGCGTGGGCGGCAGGCCGATGAGGTCGAAGGTCGCGCGCCGAATGAGCGTGCGCTTGTCGGCCAGCGGCGAGGGCTCCATGCCCTTGGCTTCGAGTTTGGCGAGCACGAAGCGGTCGAGGTCGTTCTTCGCCCACTTGCCCGAGTCTTTCACCTTGGGAGTGGCCGGTTCCTTCACCGGCTTGAAGGCCCAGTGTTCGCGGGCCTTGTTCCAGTCGACGGAAAGCGCGGCCACACCCGTCGTGTCCGTGCGGGGATCGGGCGCACCCATGCGCACCCAGGCCTCGAAGTCCGCGATGACCTGCGGCGAGAGGCGGTCGCCCTTGGGTGGCATCATCTCGTCTTCGTCGGTGGATTTCAGGGACTTGATGAGCGGGCTTTTGTCCGGCTTGCCCGGCACAATGGCGGGGCCGCTGGAGCCGCCCTTGAGCAGGCCGGCCTTGGTGTCCACGAGGAGGCTGCCCTTGAGTTTCTCGGCCTTGGCGGAATGGCATTTGTAACAGTGTTCCGCCAAAACCGGGCGGATGCGCTTCTCGAAGAACGCGAGCTGGTCGGGGTCGATCTTCTCGGCGGCGGGCGGTGCGGCCAGCGCGGGCAGGGCGGCGGCCACGGCGGTCAGGATAAGGAATCGTGCGGTCATAATTTCGCGAAACGTCATTCGCTGGGCCGGTAGATGGGGCCGCTGGGCGAAAGGTTACTGCGTAACTCAGCAGACTGTGGGCGGCGCACGGGCATTCGGAGGCGGGGCATACGGGAATTGACAGACACTGCGAATTTGTTGTCCCGTTCGCGCGTCGTCCGAAGCAATTGTTATTCATCATGCGCAACACATTCCTCGCCGTTATCGTCTCTGCCGCCAGCCTCCTGCCCGCCTCCGCCGCCGAGTGGAAGCCCGTCGCCGAATGGCTCAAGCTACCTGAAGGCCGCCCGCAGCTGGGCAACATGCACGGGGACATCGCCGTCAGTTCCAAGGGCGAGGTGTATGTCAGCACGCAGGATCCCAAGGCCGGCGTGCAGGTGTATGCGCCGGACGGCAAGTGGTTGCGCAATCTGCCCGACGCCCCGGCGGACTTTCACGGCTTCGTGATCAAGAAGCTCGACGATGGCGAATTCATCTACGGCCCGCGCCTGGGTGCTCAGACCATCGTCAAACTGACACTCGAAGGTAAGAAGGTGCTGGAGGTGCCACCGTCGGTGATTCCCGAGGAGTTCAAAAACAAGACCGGTCCGAGCAAGAAGAAGAATGACAAGGGCGAGCCGGTCAAGGATCCCAATGAGGGCAAGTCCTTTGTCCGCCTCACGGGCATGGACGTCGCACCCAACGGCGACTGGTATGTGACCGACGGCTATTCCACCAGCTACGTCCACCGCTTCGACAAAACCGGCAAATACATCAAATCCTTCGGTGGCAAGAAGGCCCCTTACAACTTCACCACGCTGCACAAGATCGCGGTGGACACGCGCTTCAGCCCGATCCGCATCATTGCCTGCGACCGCGAGGCGCTCCGTGTGGTGCATCTCTCGACCGACGGTGAACTGCTGGGCGTGGTGGCCAAGGACCTGCTCGCGCCGGCGGCCATCACCGTGCAGGGCGATTACGCGCTCGTCGGGGAAATCGGCGGCGCGGTCAGCGTGCTGGACAAGGAAGGCAAGCAGGTCGTGCGCATCGGCCTCAACACGGTGAAGGAAGAGGTGAAGAACAACCAGACCAAGCCCGCCGTCTGGCGCACGGGCTTCGTCACCGCGCCGCACGGCGTGGCCTTCAACGGGGCAGGGGATGTGTTCGTGGCCGAATACAACGTTTACGGCCGCGTGCACCGCTTCAACAAGCTGTGACGCGCCCACAACGAAGGGTTGGCAGCCCGGTGGTTTCGCCGCACCTTTTGCGCGGATGAACGAATCTGATCCGCTGCCGGAGTTACGCCTCGCGCCGATCGAGTCCGCCGACGATCTCGCGCACCGTTTGGAGCGCGAGCAGCGCAGCACGAACGTGCAGCGCGAGAGCGAACTGGAAAACTCCCTGGCCCCGTTCCGCGTCGGTTCGGTGCCCTACCTCAACGCGGTGCCGCTCACGCGCGGGCTGGAACGGGAGATTGAGTTCATCCCGCCTGCGCAACTGGCGGAGAAACTCCGCGGGGGTGGGTTGGACGCCGCGCTGGTCAGCATCACGGAGGTGCTTTTCCATGAGGGCTACGACGTCCTGGACGGCATCGCCGTGGCTTCCCTGGGCGAGGTGTTCAGCGTGTTTTTGGCGCACCGCGTCCCGCTGGAGGAGGTGCGCGAGGTGTTCTGCGACACGGCGTCGCTGACGAGTGTGAACCTGTTGCGCGTGCTGCTGGCCGAGCGCGGGCTGAAGCCGGAGTTCAAGCCGCTGCCCGCCTACTCCGAAGCCACGCACCATGACGCCGTGCTGCTTATCGGCAATCCGGCCATCGAGTTCCGTCGCGCGCCGCACCCGCACGAGATCTGGGATCTCGGCGCGGCGTGGTATGAGCTGACGCGGCTGCCATTCGTCTATGCGATCTGGGCTTTGCGGCGCGACGTGGAGAACGAACGCCTGCGTCGCCAGCTTCGCGAGGCGCGAGACTTCGGCCTCGACACGCTCGACTACCTGATCAGCTCGCGGCCCGAATACGACCTCGACTTTCGGCGCGATTACCTCGGCTGGCACATCCATTACCATCTTGGCGCGGACGAGAAGCGCGGCATTGGGAAGTTCGTTGAGCTGTTGCGCCGGCATCAGGCCGCACCGGTGTTTCCACCGCGATTTGTGGCTTGAAGCCGCACGGCGGCGGCGGCTCACTTTCCCGTCATGTTTCTCCGCCTCATCCTGTTCTCTCTGCTGCTGGCCGCTGTTTGGTCGGGCGCGCAGCCCGTTGGCCGGCTCAATGTGTTCATCTGGAGCGAATACCTCGACCCGGAGGTGGTGAAGGATTTCGAACGGCAGTTCGCCTGCAACCTGAACGTGGACGTCTATGAGGATGCCGAGTCCATGCTTGCCAAGCTCCAGGGCGGCGGCACCGCGCTCTACGATCTGGTCGTGCCGCCAGACCACATGGTGCCCACGATGGTGAAGCTTGGCCTGCTCGCGCCGTTGCGGCACGCGAACCTGCCGAACCTGAAGCACCTCGACCCAAAATTTGCCAACCCGCCGTATGACCGGGGCAACCAATTCAGCGTCGCCTACCAGTGGGGGACAGTCGGCGTTCTCGTGCGGCCCGTTGCGGGCAAGCCGGCGCCGGACACATGGGGCCTCGTCTTCGATCCCAAGCTGCAGCCCGGCAAGTTCCTGCTGATTGACTCCGTGCGCGACTGTCTTGGTGCGGCGCTAAAGTTTCAGGGCCACAGCCTGAACGCAACGGAGATTTCCCAGCTCAAGGCCGCGCGCGACCTGGTCATCGCGGCCAAGGCGCGGGCCGTTGGCTTCGAGGGCAGTGTCGGGGCGAAGAGCAAGGTCGTCGCGAAGCAGGCCGCGGCCGCCATCGTATACAGCGGCGAGGCGGCGCGAGCGATGGCCAATGACGCTTCGTTGCGTTACGTCATCCCCCGCGAAGGCAGCCAGATCTGGGTCGACAACCTCTGCATCCTCGCCAAGGCCCCGCACCGCGACCTTGCGGAGAAGTTCGTTAACTTTGTGTTGGAACCGCAGGTCGGCGCGCGGCTCTCAAACTTCCTCCAGTTCGCCACGCCCAACGCCGCCGCCCGGGCCTTCATCAAACCGGCTGATTTAAAAAACCCTGCCATCTACCCCCCGCCCGACGTGGTGGCCAAGCTGGAGTTCCTCGTCGACCTCGGCGCTCAGACCAGGCTCTACGACGAGGCGTGGACGCAGGTGAAGGCGCGCTGAAGCCGCGCTTGCCCGTCAGCGGCCGGGGCCGCTAGCCTGACGCCGTCGCCATGCCACGCATCCTCATCGCCGAGTGCAAACAGGAAGTCTCGACGTTCAACCCGGTGTTGAGCGGCTACGACGACTTCACCATCCGGCACGGCCAGGCGATTCTCGACTACCACCGCAAGGTGCGCAGTGAGGTGGGCGGGGCGTTGAGCGTGTTCGACGCAACGCCGGGCGTGGAACTGGTGCCGACGTGCAGCGCGCACTTCATCACGTCCGGCGGCACGTTAGCGGATGCGGCGTTTGCTCGCATCGCGGGGGAAATCCTCGCGAGCATCAAGGCCGCGCCGCCGGTGGATGGCATCTACTTCTCCCTGCACGGCGCGATGGCGACGGAGACCGAGGGCGATCCGGAGGGCTACTTGCTGGCGGAGGTGCGGAAGATTGTCGGCGAACGCGTGCCCATCGTCATCTCGCTCGATTTGCACGGCATACTGACGGACCGGATGCTTGAGCACAGTGATGCGGCGGTGGCGTTTCACACCTATCCGCATGTGGACTTCTTCGGGACCGGCGAGCGCGCGGCGAAACTGCTCTTGCGCATCGTAGCGGGCGAAGTGAAGCCGGTGACAGCGAAAGTCACGGTGCCCGCGCTCGTGCGGGGCGACGAGCTTATCACCGAGAGTGGCTCCATCCGCCACGCGGTCAATGCGGCGAAGGCCATCGAGCAAAGTCCCGGCGGGCTCTCGGCGGCGATGATGTGGGGCAACCCCTTCACCGACGTGCCCGCGCTGGCCTCGAACAGTTTCGTGGTGACGGACAACGACCCGGCGCGCGCCGAGCGCGAGGCGCTGCGCATCGCGAATCTCTTCTGGGACCATCACGAGAAGATGCAGGTGCCGCTCACGAGCCTTGCCGATGCCGCGCGCATCACGAAGGAGAACCAGTCCGGCACGGTCGTGCTAGTGGACGCAGCGGACGCGACGAGTTCCGGCGCGTCGGGCGACAGCAACGCGATTCTGCGGGCGCTGCTGGACGCTGGCTACGAGGGCACGGCGCTCATTCCGATTGTGGACGCAGGAGCGGTGGATGCGGCTTTCAAAGCGGGCGTCGGCAGCACGGTGAAGACGACCGTTGGCGGGGCGCTCGACTCGCGGCGCTTCACTCCGCTGCCCATCGAAGGCCGCGTGCGGATGCTTTCCGACGGCTGGTTCCATAGCGAGACGACGCGCGAGCTGTGGCAGGCAGGGCGCACGGCAGCGGTTCAGTTTGGCGGCTTCACGCTGATCCTGACGAGCCGCGCCGTGAGCCTGTATGACCGCGCGCTGTTCCTGGCGCACGGCTGCGATCCGAAGCATTTCGGGGCAGTGATCGTGAAGTCGCCGCACTGTGAGCCGCACATGTTCAAGAGCTGGGCGGCGCGTTACGTGGACGTGGATGCGCCCGGCTCCACGAGCGCTAACCTCCGCAGCCTCGGCCACACGAGGTGCGCCCGGCCGATGTTCCCGCTGGACGCCGAGGTGCCCTTCACCCCCAAGGCGAAACTTTTCCAAAGACACTGCCCATGAAAATCCGAGAAATCCGCTGCGCTGGTCTGCGCGGCGCCACACCCGAAGGCGGCTGGAGCAACGAGCTGCGGCCCGAAGACTGCGTCCACACGCTCATTGCCGTGCATACCGATGAAGGGGCAGTCGGGCTTGGCAGCGTGTTCACGAATGACGCGCTGGTGCGCGCGGCGCTGGCGGTGCTGGAGCCGCTGTATCGCGGCGAGAACGCGCTGGAGCCGGAGCGCGTGAGCGAGAAGTTGAGCCAGCACATGTTCTGGCTCGGGCGCGGCGGGTCCATCACGCACGCGATCAGCGGCGTGGACATCGCGCTGTGGGACTTGCTCGGGCAGGCGACAGGGCAACCGGTCGGGCGTTTGCTCGGCGGGCGCTACCGCGAGCGCGTGCAGCCTTACGCATCGCTGCTGATGGATGAGCCGGCTAAGTTGCGCGACCACTTGCTTCAGGTGAAGGCCCAGGGTTTTCGTGCCTTTAAAATCGGCTGGGGGCCGTTTGGTCGGCGCAACGCGGCGACGGACGAGGACATTGTCAAAGCTGCGCGCGAGGCGGTCGGCGCGGACAACAAGCTCATGGTGGATGCTGGCGGCAGCGATGCTTACTGGAACAACGGCTACAAGTGGGCGCTCAACACCGCGAAGATGCTCGCGGACTACGACGTGTTTTGGTTCGAGGAGGCGCTCGTGCCCGACGCGCTCGAAGACTTCGCCAAACTCCGCGAACATTCGCCCGTGCCCATTGCGGGCGGCGAGGTGCTTACGCGGCGGCAGGCGTTTCAGCCGTTTCTCGAAGCGCGCGCCTTCGACATCATCCAGCCCGACGTGACGAAAGTCGGCGGCATCAGCGAGGAGCGGCGCATCGCATGGATGGCGCAGGAACATGGCGTGCGGTTCATCCCACACGGCTGGAACACGGCGGTTGGGCTCGCGGCGGACCTGCACCTCGCATCTGCGTTTCCCGGCACCGAGCTCATCGAGTATCTCACCGGCTCGCCGTTCATCGACGAGATCACCGCGGGCGGCTGGCACCTCGACGCGGACGGGATGCTGGCGATTCCCACCAAGCCCGGCCTCGGCCTCACGCTCGACCGCGACGCGGTGAAGAAATGCACGCGCGGCGAGCGTTTGCTCGACTGAAGCCCGGCGCAACGGTAGGGGAATTTCTGGCAAACCCGGGAGGGTGATTGCAGCCCGCTGGCGGAGGTTTACCTGCGGCTCGGGAATCCCCCGCATTGCGGCTGGCTTGATTTCAGCCTATTTGTTGACGGCCGCTGCTCTCTGCCGTGCCTATATGAACCGCATCAAATGCCCAATCTGGTTCGCGCTGCGCCGGGCTCTCGGTGCAGGACTCGCGTTGGTGGTCGCACTGCTGCCGGTTTTGGCCGACACCGTCCAAAACTTCGACGCGGGCGGCACCGCCTATGAGTTGGCGGTCAACAACGTGCTCCCGGCTCCGGCCATCACCGCCGGCGGTCCAACCGGCAACTTCCTTCGCCTCGTGCATGCCAGCACCCCGCAAAACGTCAACACGATCGCTTTTAACCGCAGCGACGTGGGCTCGTATCGGCTCATCACGGCGGATTTTGATTTCCATCTAACCGGGCAGGCCGATGGGTTCAGCTTCGTCCTGCTGGACACCTTCAGGTGGGGGCAGGCCGGACCAATTGACAGCATCGGACAATTCTATCAGGAGCCCAACGTCGCCAATTCACTGGGTATTGGCTTCGACATTTTCAACAACTTCGATGCGGGCGACCCCAACGGCAACCATGTCTCGCTTCATTTCAACGGGCGAAAGGTCAGTGACTTCGATGCTGGCGCGGTCAACCTCAAGAGCGGCCAGTGGATCCATGCCAAGATCATCGTCCGGCCCGGGGGCGGCAACTCGGACGTCAGCGTCATCCTCACGCCTGCGGGCGGAACGCCGGTTACCATCTGCACCAACTTTGTCGTGTCCGGGCTGCAGCCCTATGAAAGCCGGGTGATGTTCGGCGCCCGAACCGGCGGCCTGACAGCTGATCACGATCTGGACAACATCAATGTGAAGTTTGAGCAGCCGACTCTCGGCACGGTGGGTTTCGGATTCCCTACCTATTCCACCCCCGAGACGTTTGGCGCGCAGGTTTATGTGAGTCGTTATGGCTCAAGCACGGGCGATGTGACGGTCGAATTCGCCACCTCCAACCTGACGGCGGTCGCTGGTGTCGATTACATCGCCACGAATGGCACACTGACATTCAGCCCGACCGAGTTGGTTAAGTTTTTCCGCGTGGAACCCATCGACAACGCACTCATCCAGTCGAATCGCCAGTTCACCGTCCACCTGCGGAATCCAGGCGGCGGTCTAAGTCTCGACACGCAAACAGTGGCGACAGTCACCATCGTGGATAATGACGATCCGGCCCGCGTGGGCTCCTGGGGGGCGCCGATTAACACGCCGGCCAACCCGTATCCAGTGGTCCCGATCCACGCGAGCCTGCTCCCCACGGGAAAGGTGCTGCTCTGGGACCGGGGCGCGCCCTTTGACGTGCCGTTCGGCGGGACCGACGGCTACGCCTATCTGTGGGACGTGGATGCCGGCACCTTCACCCGCACGCCCTTCCACGGCTACGATCTCTTCTGCGCTGGCCACACGCTCCTCACTGACGGCCGGCTGTTCGTGCCCGGCGGACACATCGCTGACGGCGTCGGGGAGATCAAGGCAAGCATTTACGACCCCCGTTCCAGCACCTGGACGCGCATCACCGACATGAACGCCGGCCGCTGGTATCCGACGGCCACGATGCTCGGCAATGGTGACTTGCTGGTGGAGGCGGGCACGATCGACATTGCGACCGACGTCAACAAGGTCTCGCAGATCTGGCAGATCGCCAGCGGCACCTGGCGCAATCTCACCACCGCCGCCGCGCAGCACGGCGTCTTCCCCGCCTGGGCAAACTACTATCCCTTCATGTATCTCGCGCCCAACGGCAAGGTCTTCAACGCCGGCCCGCAGAAACAGTCCCGCTACCTCGACACCACGGGCACGGGGCAATGGACGGACGTCGCCCCCAGCAGCCTCGACTACCGGGACTACGGCACCTCCGTGCTCTACGACGATGGCAAGGTTATGATCCATGGCGGCAACGTGCCGGAAGGCTACACCGAACCGAGCATCTACGCGACAACCGCCACCATCTACCCAAGCCGCGTGACGGAGGTCATCAATCTCTACGATCCCACGCCCACCTGGCGCCAGACCACCCCGGCCAACACGGGCCGTCGCCACGGCACAGCCGTGCTGCTGCCTGATGGCAAGGTCTTTCTCTGCAACGGCGGCAGTGCGCCCGGGTTTAATCTCGCCGCTGGCAAGGTGCTGATGTCCGAAATGTGGGATCCCGCGACGGAAGTGTGGACGCCGATGGCCCCGAACGCCCGCTACCGCGGCTACCACGCCAACGCTCTGCTTTTGCCGGATGGGCGCGTGGCGGCCACTGGCGGCGGTCACCCCAACCCGCCAGACGACCTCGCCGAGGCCAGTGCCGAGATTTATTCCCCGCCGTATCTCTTCCGCGGCCCCCGGCCTACCATCACGGCCGCGCCGACGCAGGTCACCTTCGGAGAGAAGTTTACGGTGAGCACGCCCGACGCCATGGCCATCACCAACGTCGTCTGGATTCGGCCCGGTAGCACCACCCACGCCTACGACCAAAACCAGCGCATCAACCGCCTTCAGTTCGCGGCCGGAAACGGCCAGTTGATCGTCACCGCCCCCACGGATCCCAACCTGTGCCCGCCCGGCCAATACATGCTCTTCATCCTCAATTCGAATGGCGTGCCGGCCGTTGCCCGCTTCATTCAGCTTGGCATGGGTATCCTCTCCGTGACGAGGTTCGGCCCGGACAATCTCGTGGCCGTGACCACTTACCCGGGGACGAAATACACTCTGGAGCGGGCCAGTGATCTGCCGGTTGCCAACTGGACGCCCGTGCTGGCCAACTTCACCGCCACTGGCAACACCACGCTCATCACTGACCCTGGTGGGGCAGGCACGGCCAAACGATTTTACCGGGTGCGCCAGGTGCCGTGAGGTCTGGCGGCCAACTTCCCGCTCGTCCTCTGCCCGCCGCTCCCGGTAACCTGTCGGCATGATCTCGCGGGCCAAATCCGAAGCGCTCTTCGCCGAATCCCTACAGCACATCCCCGGAGGGGTGAACTCGCCCGTCCGCGCCTTTCGCGCCGTGGGTGGGCAGCCGTTCTTCGTGCAGTCCGCGAAGGGCGCGCGTGTGACCACGGTGGACGGCGATGAGTTGATCGATTACGTCGGCACCTGGGGCCCGGCCATTCTTGGTCACGCTCACCCGAAAATCATCGCGGCGGTGAAGGCAGCCGCCGACCACGGCACCAGCTTCGGGATTCCGAACCCGAGCGAGCCCGCCATGGCCAAACTGATCAAGCAGCTTGTGCCCAGCGTTGCCAAGGTTCGCCTCTGCAACTCCGGCACCGAAGCCTGCATGAGCGCCATCCGCCTTGCCCGCGGCTTCACCCGGCGCGACAAGATCATCAAGTTTGACGGCTGTTACCATGGCCACGCGGACTGCCTGCTGGTGAAAGCCGGTTCCGGCGCGCTGACCTTCGGCAACCCGGACAGCGCAGGCGTGCCGGCGGACTTCGCCAAGCACACGCTCGTGCTGCCCTACAACGACGTGGAGGCGCTGCGCGCGTGCTTCGCGGCGAACCAGGGCGAAATTGCCGCGGTCATCATTGAGCCGGTGCCGGGCAACGCGGGCCTGTATCTGCCGCGGCCCGGCTATTTGGAGTTCCTCCGCCAGATCACGGCAGAGCAGGGGACCGTGCTGATTTTCGACGAGGTCATGACGGGCTTCCGCCTCGCGCCGGGCGGCGCGCAGGAGCGGTTCGGCATCACGCCGGACCTCTCGACGTTTGGTAAAATCATCGGCGGCGGCCTGCCGGTTGGCGCGTTCGGTGGTCGCGCGGACATCATGGATTGCCTCGCCCCACTCGGCCCCGTCTATCAAGCAGGCACGCTCAGCGGCAACCCCCTAGCCATGGCCGCCGGGCTCGCTGCGCTGGAGGAGCTCCGTTTGGGCAGCGCCTACGCCCGCCTCGAAACCCTCGGGGCCGCGCTCGAAGCTGGTCTGGGTGACGTGGCCCGTTCCGCGAACATCCCCGTCACCTTTAACCGCTGCGGCTCCATGTTCTGCGGTTACTTCACCAGTGAGCCCGTCTGGAATCTAGCTGACGCGATGAAAGCCGACCGCGAGCGTTTCCGGAAATTCTTCCACGGCATGCTCGCTGAAGGGGTCTATCTGGCTCCCTCGCAATTCGAAGCCGGCTTTCTCTCCACCGCGCACACTGAGGCGGACATCGCCGCCACCGTCACTGCCGCCGCCCGGGTGCTCCACACACTCTGACCCGTGCCGGCCGACGGTTAACGCCACCTTGTTCGCCACACGCTCAGCAGGGAGTAGAACAGGACAGCCAAAGCGTAGGCGATCATGCCCAGGCCAATCGCCAGCGGTAGCGAGGGCCACTCGCTTGCCAGTATCACGCCGCCGCCAACGAAACTGAACAGCAAGGTTTCGCCCAACACACTGACATAATAGTCGCGGCGCGGGGAGCGGTGCATGGCTTCGCCTATCAAAGCCGAATAGTCGGCCTCACCGAAGGCGCGCATCAGCCAGGCGGACTTAAAATTGCGCGCCGCCACGAGGAGGCTCGTGGTCACGATGACGATGCCCGAGAACGGCCAGTGAGCTGCCGCAAAGCAAAGCAGGAGGTTGAAGACGATGCCCCACTTCCATCCCATCCGACGTGCCAGAGGGTTCGCTTCGAGCAAGAGATTGGGCGTTGCAAACCAGGTGCTCAGGAAGTCCATCGCCCGTGCGAACACCAACAGAACGAGCGTGATCAGGTGGTCACGGCTCCCGAAGGCGATGAAGTCTTCCATGGGCGGGAGGCGTGGTTGGCGAGCTGAGTTGAAGCTTGATGAACGCTTCCACCATCTCTCCGAAGGCTATTTCTTCCCGTATATTTTGTCCGGGTCATCCAGCCGTGGCTCCGTTTCCCTCCACTTCGCTCCGTCGGATTCGATGCTCCGGAAGAAGCAGCTCTTGAACCCTTCGTGGCAAGCCGCCCCGGTTTGCTCAACTTGAATCAGCAGCGTGTCACCGTCGCAGTCGAACGCGATGTCCTTCACCACCTGCACGTGGCCGCTGGATTCGCCCTTCATCCAGAACTTTTGGCGGGAGCGGCTCCAAAAGTGCGTCCTGCCGGTGGCGATGGTGGTTTCAAGCGAGGCGCGGTTCATCCACGCCATCATCAGCACGCGGCCGGTGGATTGCTCCTGGACGATGGCCGGGATGAGGCCGTCGGCGGTGAACTTGAGTTTGTCGAAGAAGCTCATTGGGGGGGCGGAGTTCGGAATTCGGATTTCGGAGTTGGGGCAGACGGGGCAGCGCCGTCTTTTGCATCGAGCCTGACGAAGAATACCGCCGCGATGACGCAGGCGAAGGCGGCGAAGTGGTTCCACTTCAGCTTCTCGCCAAGGTAGAGCACGGCGAACGCGCAGAAGACGAGCAGGGTGATGACTTCCTGCATGAGCTTGAGTTGCGTGGCGGTGTAGGGGCCGTGTCCCCAGCGGTTGGCGGGCACCATCAAGCAATACTCGAAGAACGCGATGCCCCAGCTCACGAGCACGACGACCCAGAGCGGCGCGCTCTTGAACTTAAGGTGCCCATACCAGGCGAACGTCATGAAGACATTCGACGCGATGAGCAGCGCGACGGGGGTCCAACGAGATTGAGTGAGATCCGACATCTCGGTCAGGTCCTCTCAGACGGTTCGAACGGGGATGGCTTTTCCGGCCAGGTGACGCTTCACGTCAGCCACCGTGTAGGTGCCAAAGTGGAAGATGCTCGCGGCCAGCACTGCGTCGGCGTGGCCTTCGAGCAGCACGTCGGCCATGTGGTCAAGCGTGCCCGCTCCGCCGCTGGCTACCACCGGCACGCCGACCGACTCACTCACGCGCCGGGTGATGACGAGATCAAAGCCCGCTTTGGTGCCGTCGGCGTCAATGGAGTTGAGGACGATTTCCCCCGCGCCGAGGCCCACGGCGCGCTTCGCCCACTCGACGGCTTCGAGCCCGGTCGCCTGGCGTCCGCCCTTTGCGAAAACTTCCCAGCGGTCCGGCGCGACTTTTTTGCAGTCAATCGAGACCACGATGCACTGGCTGCCGAACTTCTCTGCGCCCTGCCGGATGAGGTCGGGGGTCGCGAGGGCGGACGAATTGATGCTGACCTTGTCCGCGCCGGCGCGGAGCATGGTCTGCATGTCATCCAGCACGCGGATCCCGCCGCCAACGGTCAGCGGCATGAAGCACTGGTCGGCCGCGCGTTCAATGACATCCACCATGCTCGCTCGGCCGTGCGCGCTGGCGGTGATGTCGAAGAACACCATCTCATCCGCGCCCTGGTCGTTGTAGCGCACGGCCAGCTCGACGGGGTCGCCAACATTCCGCAGTCCGCCCGCTTCAGCGCGGCCAAACTGCACGCCGCGCGTGACCTTTCCGTCATGAACGTCGAGACAGGGGATGACCCGTTTGGCGAGCATTGGATCTCGGTGGGTTGAGCGGTGGTGCCCACGAGTCTTGGACGAATCGGCGGGCGGAAGGGCTGCAACGCCGCTTACTTGGCGAGGCTGAACTTGCCACTGCTGTTCTTGAAACTCGGATCCGAGTAAAGCAGGGAACTGATCGAGTTGAGCGGGTCCTTGGCGGAAAATTGGTAGCCAAGTGCCAAGACGGCTTTCAGCACGTCTTGCCGCGAGAGCGATTTGCCGGCGAGTGCCTTTACGGCGGCCTCCTTCATCGACATCTCATTCTTGGCGCGCTTGCGGCGGGAACCGGGTTTCGGGCCGGGTTTGGCTCGGGCCGCAATAACTCCGGGGGCGGCAGATCCCAACGCACGATTGATGGCGGCGAGGCGCGTTTCGAGGGCGACCTTCTCCTTCGTCAACGACTCACGCAGGGCCAGATACTTGTCCACATCGGTCAATTTCATGGCCTCCCTATAATTTGCCAAACCACAGCTGGCAAGCTGCCTTCCTAGGCGGCCGCTTGACACTCCCCCGTCCAATACGCATTTTCTGCGTCCTTGAACGGGAAAAATCTCCCGCTGAACGCGAACGATATGAGCCACAACTTGTTCAACTCTCTGCAAACCTTCGACCTCGGCAACGGCAAGAAGGGCCAATACTACTCTCTCCCCGCGCTGGAATCCGCCGGCGTCGGCGCGGTCTCCAAACTGCCCGTGTCCATTCGCCTCGTGCTGGAGTCCATCCTGCGCAACTGCGATGGCAAGAAGGTCAGTGAAGCCGCCGTGCGCGAGCTCGCCAACTGGAAGCCGACCGCTGCGCGCACCGAGGAAATCCCGTTCGTGGTCGCGCGCATCGTGTTGCAGGACTTCACCGGCGTCCCGCTGCTCGTGGACCTCGCGGCGATGCGCAGCGCGGTGAACAAGATCGGCAAGAACCCCAAGATCATCGAGCCGCTCGTGCCCGTGGACCTCGTCGTGGACCACTCGGTGCAGGTGGACTTCTCCGGTGCAGCGGACTCAATGGCGCGCAATCTCGACTTGGAATTTTCCCGCAATCGCGAGCGCTACCAGTTCCTCAAGTGGGGCATGCAGGCGTTTGACACCTTTAAGGTCGTCCCGCCGGGCATCGGTATCGTGCACCAGGTGAACCTCGAGTATCTCGCGAAGGGCGTGCTCGAAGCGGGCGGTGTTTACTATCCCGACACGCTCGTCGGCACGGACTCGCACACCACGATGATCAACGGCCTCGGCATTGTCGGCTGGGGCGTCGGCGGCATTGAGGCCGAAGCGGGCATGCTCGGTCAGCCGGTTTATTTCCTCACGCCCGATGTTGTCGGCGTGCATCTCACCGGCGCGATCAAGGAAGGCGTCACCGCGACGGACGTCGCGCTCACTGTCACCCAAATGCTTCGCAAGGCGAAGGTCGTCGGCAAGTTCGTCGAGTTCTTCGGCCCGGGCGCAGCGGCGTTGCCGCTCGTCGACCGCGCGACCATCGCGAACATGGCTCCGGAATACGGCGCGACGATGGGCTTCTTCCCGATTGATGAGGAGTGCGTGAATTACCTCCGCGCCACCGGCCGCAGCGAGGCTCACTGCACGATGTATGAGAACTACTACAAGGCGCAGGGTCTCTGGGGCATTCCGCAAGCCGGCCAGATCGAATACTCGCAAGTCGTCGAACTCGACCTCGCGACGGTGAAGCCGAGCGTCGCCGGCCCGAAGCGTCCGCAGGACCGCATCGAACTCGGCAACCTCCGCCGCGAATTCTTCAATGCCGTGCAACGTCCCGTCACCGAAAACGGCTTCGGCAAGACGCGCCAGGTCTTCGGCAAGTCCGTCAAAGTCGAAACCGCCGCGAAGAAGAAGGCCGCCATCGGCACGGGCTCAGTTGTCATCGCGGCCATCACGAGCTGCACGAACACCAGCAACCCGAGCGTGATGCTCGCCGCCGGTTTGCTCGCGAAGAAGGCCGTCGAGAAGGGCCTCAAGGTGAATCCCGCCGTGAAGGCTTCACTCGCGCCCGGCTCGCGCGTAGTCACCGATTACCTCAAGAAGACCGGCCTCACGCCTTACCTGAACAAACTCAAGTTCAACACGGTCGGCTACGGCTGCACGACGTGCATCGGTAACTCCGGTCCGCTCGACCCGGCCATCGAGGACGCCATCGTTAAGAACGATTACGTCACCGCCAGCGTGCTCTCCGGCAACCGCAACTTCGAAGCGCGCGTGCACCAGAACGTGAAGTCGAACTTCCTCATGTCGCCGCCGCTCGTCGTCGCGTTCGCGCTCGCGGGCCGCGTGGACATTGACCTGAGCTGCGAACCCATCGGCAACGACAAGGAAGGCAACGCGGTTTATCTCGCCGACATCTGGCCCTCGCTCCAGGAAGTCCGCGACGCGATGCAATCCGCGCTCAAGCCCGAAGTCTTTCGCAAGCTCTACAAGGATTTCGCCGCGCAGAATCCGAAGTGGAACGAAATCCCGTCCAGCACCGGCAACGTGTATGAGTGGGATCGCCAGTCCACCTACATCCAGGAGCCGCCGTTCTTCGAGAACTTCTCGCTCACGCCCGGCAGCATCAAGCCCATCACCGGCGCGCGCGCGCTCGGCATCTTCGGCGACAGCGTCACCACCGACCACATCTCGCCCGCCGGCGCGATCAAGAAGAGTTCGCCCGCTGGAAAATTCCTCACCGACAACGGCGTCGAGTTCGCCGACTTCAACAGCTACGGCTCACGCCGCGGCAATGACCGCATCATGACCCGCGGCACGTTCGCCAACGTCCGCATCAAAAACCTGATGCTCGGCGGCGAAGAAGGCGGCAACACCATCGGCGCGGACGGTCAGAAGACCTCCATCTACGACGCGTCGGTCGCGTATCAGGCCAAGGGCACGCCGCTCATCGTGATCGCCGGACAGGAATACGGCACGGGCTCGAGCCGCGACTGGGCCGCAAAAGGCACGAACCTGCTTGGCGTGAAAGTCGTCGTGGCGCAGAGCTTCGAGCGCATCCACCGCAGCAACCTCGTCGGCATGGGTGTGCTGCCGCTGCAGTTCAAGGACGGCACGACCGCGCAGACCTTGAAACTCGACGGCACGGAGACCTACGACATCGTGGGCCTCGACGAGAACCTCAAGCCCCAGCAAGACCTCATGCTCAAAATCACGCGCAAAGACGGCGCGGTCGAGAATGTGCCGGTGCGCTGCCGCATCGATACGCCCATCGAGATTGATTACTACCAGCACGGCGGGATTCTGCCGTATGTGCTGCGCCAGTTGATCGCGAAGGCGTAGGAGCTGGAATGCCGATCTCTCATACGGTGCATGGGAGACCGCCCCTCCGCTTCGTTCGAGCTGGGTAAACGATGGCAGTCATGTTGATTCTGTCTTCTATCAAATCAGCTTTGGCTGCCGTGTCCGCTCGCTTTTCACCATGCCGATAAAGATCAATTCCAAGCTCACTGCGCAAAAGCTCCTCCCGAAGATCACCCGACTCTTCGAGCTTTCGGCGGAGAAAATCCTCGCCATCGAGAAGTCGTGGAAGCCCGAGAACGGCACGCCGGTCTTCACGGTGAAGGGCAAATACACCTCGCGTGGCTGGACGGAGTGGACGCAGGGCTTTCAGTTTGGCTCGGCCATCCTCCAGTTCGACGCCACGGGTGACGAGCAATTCCTGCACATCGGGCGCGAGGGCACGCGGCGGCACATGGCGTCGCATGTCTCGCACATCGGCGTGCATGACCACGGGTTCAACAACGTCTCCACCTACGGCAACCTGCTGCGCTTGATGCGCGAGGGCCGCATCCCGCAGGATGACCGTGAGCAGGACTTTTACGAACTGGCGCTCAAGGTCAGTGGTGCGGTGCAGGCAGCACGGTGGACCAAGCTCGCGGACGGCACCGGCTTCATCCACAGCTTCAACGGCGCGCACTCGCTCTTCGTGGACACGATCCGCACGGTGCGGACGTTGGCGGTGGCACACCAGCTCGGTCATATGCTGATGGGCGAGCAGGACGCGAAGATTTCGCTTCTGCAACGGCTCGTGGAGCACGCGTTGAACACGGCACGCTACAATGTCTATTACGGCGAAGGCCGTGACGCCTACGACACGCGCGGGCGCACAGCGCACGAGGCAGTGTTCAATGTCGCGAGCGGCGTGTTCCGTTGCCCGAACTCTCAGCAGGGCTACGCGCCGTTCAGCACGTGGATACGGGGGCTGGCGTGGGCGGTGTGCGGGTTTGCCGAGGAGTTGGAGTTTTTGTCGTCACTCTCTTACGCTGAATTTGCGGATTCATTCGCTCAGGCATGGCGTGCGGACCAAAAGTGGATTGCGAACCAGACCGGAAAGCTGTCCTTCAAAAGGCGAAAGAGCCTTGCTGAGCTGTTCGACACTGAAGTTCAAAGTCGAGTGCGGGATCGGCTGTTCCAGTTCCTTTCTGCCGCCACCGCCACCGCAGACTTCTACCTCGCGAACTCCTGCGCCGACGGCATCCCGATGTGGGACACGGGCGCGCCGAACTTGCACCGGCTGCCGGCGAACTATTTGGACAAGCCCGCCGACCCGTTCAACGCTCACGAGCCGGTGGACAGCTCCGCCGCCGCCATCGCCGCGCAGGGTTTGATTCGCCTCGGCAATTATCTCATCGCGAAGGGCGACAAGACGAACGGCGCTCGCTACCGGCAGGCGGGCTTGACCGTGACGGACACGCTTTTCTCCGAGCCGTATCTCTCCACCAATCCGAAGCATCAGGGCCTCATCCTGCACTCCGTCTATCACCGCCCGAACGGCTGGGACTACATCGCGCCCGGCCAGAAGGTGCCCAACGGCGAAAGCTCCATGTGGGGAGATTACCACGCGCTCGAACTCGCGCTGCTCCTCCAGCGCGAGGCGAAAGGCGAGCCGTATCTGACCTTCTTCGGCTGCGTGCCGAAGTGAGGCAGGCCCGGAGCCTGAGAGGACGGGGCAAGCTTAGCAGTTGCACCCTAGTCTGGGTTTAAACCTAGTCATGAACCACTGGTGTGTTGGCATGAAGTCTTGTGGCTCCGTGGTGCCATGGTTGTGCCTTCATTGCCTCGGCCAGACCAAATCCTAGCCAATCCTCGAATAGTCATTTGTCTCCCCACGTCAGCACACCACCCGATATGCGATTTCCGGCTTTGCTTTTGGTAAGCTCCGCACTGGTTACTGGTCCCGCCCTGGCGAAGGACGCTCCGTTCCGCACGGCGGAACAGCGTTTTGCCGATCTGGCTAAGGCCGAGGAGCCGAGTTTCCGCCGGCATGTGGTGCCGCTGGTGAGCCGCGCAGGCTGCAACGGCCGCGAGTGCCACGGGGCGTTCGCGGGGCAGGGGGGCTTCCAGCTTTCCCTGTTTGGCTACGACTTCGACAAAGACTTGAAGGAAATGACGCAGGATGCCGACGGCGGTGAAAAGGAACTGCGCATCAACAAGGAGAATCCGGCGAAGAGCCTGTTGCTGACCAAGGGCACGAACGAGGAAGCGCACAAGGGCAAGGAGCGTTACAAGAAGGGCTCGTGGGAATACAACTTGATGCTCAAGTGGATTCAAGCCGGTGCGAAGTCGGACGTCGAGGCCACGGGTGAGTTTGGCCGGCTGGAAGTAACGCCCAAGGAGATCGTCTTCAAGCGAGCCGGTGAAAAAGTGCAGCTCCGCGTGCTGGCGCACTGGAAGGATGGCACCGTGGAGGATGTCACGCAGCTGACCCGTTTCCGCTCAAACGATGACTCAGTGTCCACGATTTCTCCGACTGGACTCGTCGAGGCGAAAGACAAGGGCGACACGCACATTGTGGCCTTCTACGACAACGGCGTGCATCCCATTCCCGTGATGCTGCCGGTCTCGGACAAGGTCGGTCCCAAGTATCCGCAGGTTGCCTCCGCCTCGAAGGTGGACGAACTGGTCATCGGCAAGCTCCGCAAGCTGGGCATTGTCCCCAGCGAAACCTGCACGGACACGGAGTTTCTCCGCCGGGTTTCCCTGGACCTGGTGGGCACATTGCCGACGCCGGACCAAATCACCGCTTTCCTGGCGGACAAATCGCCGTCCAAGCGTGCGGCAAAGGTAGATGAGCTACTCAAGACGCCCGCCTACGCCGCCTGGTGGGCCACCAAGCTGAGTGACTTCCTTGGGAATAATCCCCGCACCCTGCGCGGCAACGGCGCGCAGAACAACGGCGAGCGGTTTAGTCGCCAGTGGTATGACTGGCTCGCGCATCGCATTGCGAAGAATGAGCCCTACGACCAGATGATGGCCGGGATTATCCTCGCCACGGGGCGCACCAAGCCAGAGCAGACCTACGAGGAGTTCGCCCGCGAGATGTCGAGCTACTTCCGCGCAGAGAACCCGGCGAACTTTGTGGAACGGCCCAACATGCCCTATTTCTGGCACCGGCAAAACCTTCAGAAGGCTGAGGAGAAGGCGCTGGCGTTTTCCCACAGCTTCCTCGGCGTTCGCATCGAATGCGCCCAGTGTCACAAGCACCCCTTTGACCAGTGGACCCAGAACGACTTCAAGTCCTTCCAGGCGTTTTTCG
>Ga0172373_10002582_pt1 | contig 27498 bp, 32 predicted proteins | sample Lak10m_2_FD_114546 | JGI IMG/M metagenome (GOLD analysis project Ga0172373, IMG submission 114546) | Freshwater microbial communities from Kabuno Bay, South-Kivu, Congo - kab_092012_10m | ecosystem: Environmental > Aquatic > Freshwater > Lake | place: Democratic Republic of the Congo...
CGAGTTCAAGTTCATCCCGTGGCGTGGTGCTTACGCGATCGGCTTGCCGCAGTTGATTGGAGGCCTGTCTGCAGCCCTTACAGGGGCTCTGAGGGCGCTTTTAGACTCTGCCCATATCAACAACTCACCGACCATGCTCAAGCTCAAGGGCGCCCGTATAACAGGCCAGAGCGTGCAGGTTGAGCCTACCCAGGTTGCAGAGATCGAAGGCGCTCCTGGTGTCGATGACATCAAGAAGATCGCAATGCCCTTCCCGTTCAATCCGCCCTCGCCCGTGCTCTTTGAGTTGCTAGGCTGGATCACGAACGCAGCCAAGGGCGTCGTCACGACAAGCGAAGAGAAGATCGCCGACATTTCTAACAATGCACCGGTCGGAACCACCCAGGCTCTGATCGAGCAGGGCGCCGCGGTTTACTCCAGCATTCACATGCGCTTGCACAAGTCCATGCGCAAGATGCTGATGGTCCTTGGCAGGATCAATCGCTGGTGGCTCGAGGACATGCGCAAGGGCGACATGGTCGAGGACCTCGTCATTGGTCGCCAGGACTTTGACCGCAACACCGACATCGTGCCGGTCTCCGATCCGCATATCTTCAGCGAGACGCAACGCTTTGCGCAAAACCAAGCCCTGGCCGCACTGGCCAAGGACAACCCGGACCTGTTTGACCGCCGGGAGGTTATGAAGCGCATCCTGAAGCAAATGAAGGTGCCTGAAATCAATCAGGTCCTGCCTGACGTCCGCGAAGTCAAGGAGATGAACCCTGCACTCGAGAATGTGGCCATGTCCCTTGGGCAGCCTGTAGCGGCCTTCCCGAACCAGGACCATATCGCTCACTTGCAGACGCACTTGGCTTACGCCATGGACCCTGTCTACGGCATGAACCCGATCATCGGGCAGAAGTTCGTACCGGCCATGCTCGAGCACGCCAAGCAGCACTTAACGCTCTGGTATCTAAAGCGCATGGACGAGTACATCAACGCCACCGAGGTCAAGGACATGGACACCCTGAAGGTCACGCCGATCTTCGAAGAGGCCCAGCAACTGATGTCTGCAATCTCAAGGCACGTTCATATCGACTCGGCTGAGACCTTTGAGCCCATGATGCCAATCTTGCAGCAACTAATGAAACTTGCAGATCAAATGAAGCCCAAGCCCGAGACGCCGCCGGACGTCCAAGCGTTTATCCAAACGTCCATGGCAGAAACCCAGCGCCGAGCCCAAAAGGATCAGGGCGAACTCATGCTCAAGAAGGAGAAGCAAGACACTGACGTGGCGCAAAACGCCCAGAAGATCCAGGCCGACATCGCAATGAACGTCGAGGATAACCTTACCCGCCAGCAGATTGAGGCGGCAAAAATTGCCGGTGAGAATGCAGCACTCACCCAAGAGCAAGAGCGCACCGCTATGGCCGCGCAAGAGGCTGCACAACGAACCTTTGGAGTTTGAAAATGAGCGAAGCAATTAGTCAGCACAAGCGTCTTGCCATGGGCGAGAAGATCACCGGCCAAAAGCTTAAGACTGGCGGCCGTCCGATGCCCAACAAGAAGAAGGACGAGTCACCCAACCTGCGCCCATACGAGAAGGAAGCCGTCAAGCGCAAATGAACGACTTCTCCCAGCTTATCGGAATCCTCAAGGGGCTGCAGGCAGATATTGCAGCCTCCTTGGCGAACGGTAATGCCAACAGTTACGAGGTGTACCAACGCCTTGTAGGTGAATACCGAGGGCTTGAACAAGCTCTGAAGGCTATCGACCAACTTTTAACGGAGGATGAGTATGACTAACGCTTCGAACGAAGCGGCGATTCGGGAAGCATTTCCTGAAGTTCACCCTGGTGCAGCACCCCTAGGCGCTCGATTGCTGGTTCAAATCAAGTCGCCCAAGAAGAAAACGACGTCCTCGGGCATCGTTTTGGTCGAAGAGACCAAAGAAGTTGAGAAGTGGAACAGCCAAGTGGCGAAAGTCATCGCGGTTGGCCCCCTTGCTTTCCGTAAGCGTGACTCGATGGACCCATGGCCTGAGGGCTCGTGGTGCGAAATCGGCGACTTCGTGCGCGTTCCCAAGTGGGGCGGCGACCGATGGGAGGTTGCGGTGCCTGGAAGCGATGAGAAGGCCCTGTTTTGCATCTTCAACGACCACGAAATCATCGCCAAGGTCACAACGGACCCCTTGACGATGCACATTTACATCTAGGTTTTGGGAGAAAACCGTGAATGCCAACGACAAAGCTGAATTGCAGCTTCACGTTCAGGAGGCAAACGATGGCTCGGCCATTGTTGAACTGCCCGATAACGTGGAGCCTATCGATCAGACCCCTCCGGAACCGGATATTTCGGTCCATAACGGGTTTGTTAACAACAACGAAGACGATGACATCGACCCTTCGGACCCAGATCGTGAGGCTATCCGTGCCGCACGACGTGAAGAGCGCAAGCTCAAGCGCCAACTGGGCAAAGAAGAGAAGCGTCACAACTATCACCTGATCTCTTCGCTCAAAAAGCAGAATCAGGAGCTTGCAGAGCGCCTTGCAAGCCTCGAAAAGCGTACCTCAGGGGCAGAAATGGCCCGGGTGGACAAGGCTATCGAGGATGCTGACGTTCGCCTGCGTTGGACGCAGATGAAACTGAAGGAAGCGGTTGAGTCCGGTGATGGTGATGGGGTGGTTAACGCCCAGGAAGCCATGTACGAGGCCAAGCGGCAGGTCGAAGCGCTGCAAAACCTCAAGCATCAGGCCTCCAGGCAGATCGAGACCTCGGGCATCAAGCCTCCGGACCCCGATATGCAGCGTCTGGCGTCCGATTGGATGTCTAAAAACCGGTGGTACGACCCCAAGGGCCGCGATACCGATTCCAAGGTAGCACTTCAGATCGATAAAGCCATGGCCGAAGAAGGATACGACCCATCAACCGAAGAGTATTGGGACGAGCTTGATGAACGCTTGTCAAAGTACCTTCCCCATCGTTACAATCAAGGCAAGGGCAACAGTCGTCCGAGACCTCGCTCCGTTGTGACGGGTTCCGAGCGGTCCAGTTCAAGCACCTCAGGTAGCAGCAACGAGTTTTTACTCTCACCCCAACGGGTGGCTGCGATCAAAGAGGCTGGAATGTGGGACAACAAGGAACAACGCATGAAGATGATCAAACGCTTCATGGATTTCGACCGTGAACAACAAAGGAGTGGCAATGGACGATAGGCTCAAAAAGAATTCTGACGCTGGCCGACGCACTCGGGCTTTTGAGGATCGACAGCGTGACGCACCTGAGGCAGGTTTTGCCTTTGCGGAGGAACGTCGGAAGATGTTCCGGTCGGAGTGGCTACAGGAGGCTCTCCCGACACCGCCGGAGATTCCCGGCTTCCACCTATGTTGGCTATCGACTACCAATTCGTATGATCCGATTCACAAGCGGATGCGCCTAGGCTACGAGCCTGTAAAAGCTGATGATCTTCCCGGCTTTGAGCATCTTAAAGTGAAAGCAGGCGAGTTTGCAGGGTTTGTAGCGTGTAACGAAATGATTTTGTTCAAGCTTCCAATGGACATTTATCAGGACTACATGACACAGGCTCACTTCGACGCACCACTGGAAGAGCAGGAAAAAATCCGGGTGCAAGTCGAGCAGTTGCAAGGCGCACGCGACTCAAACGGCAGACGGCTTGGGATGGTTGAGGGCGACGGGATGAATTTTGATCAACCAACTCGACCTCCGGTATTCCAAGGTTGAGATCTCAGGAGTCTGACAAATGAGTGCTACCTCTGCCGCTTTTGGCATGCGGCCTGCGTTCCACCCAAGCGGGTTGGATCGTGCGCAAGCGCTTGCTGGAGGCATCGCGTCGGGATACGCGACCAATATCCTAAAGGGTCAGCCTGTCAAGATTGACGTTACTACCGGCCAAATCGTTGTTGCGGCCGCTGGCGATGCTTTCGTGGGCTGTTTCGCAGGCGTGGAATTCACCGACACCACGGGTCGTCGGCGCGTTTCCAATTACTGGCCTGCTTCCACCTCGGCTACCGAGATCGTTGCGTACTTTTACAGCGATCCCGCCATCGTTTATGAGATCCAAACCAACGCCACGATTGCACAAACGTCAATCGGCCAGGAATACGATCTTGCATCGACGACTGCCGGAAGCACGACCACAGGCCTTTCTGCTTGCATGCTTAGCACCACGGCTGCATCAGCAAACGGTTCTGCTCAGATGCGTGTGATCGACATTGCGCCTTACCCTGACAATGCTTGGGGTGATACCTATGTCATCGTGCGCACCCAAATCGCCGAGCATCAGTTCGGTTCCATCTACTCTGGCGGACGTCTGTACCCCGCCACGATCCTGTAAGGAGGGCTAGATCATGGCAGCCCCGATGCGCAGTACCGACTTTAGGTCGATTGTCGAACCGATTCTTAATGAATCGTTCGACGGCATTTACGACCAAAGAGCCGATGAGTGGTCCACCGTTTTCCGTGAGCAAAACGGTATCCCCCGTAACTACCACGAAGAGCCGGTCCTTTATGGTTTCGGCGCAGCCCCTGAAATGCCTGACGGCACGCCCGTCACATATCAGCAGGGCGGCGTGCTCTTCCTCAAGCGCTATGTGTACAAGGTCTATGGCTTGGCCTTCGCACTAACCAAAGTGCTCGTGGAAGACGGCGACCATATCCGGATTGGTCAGGTCTATGCTAAGCACCTCGCACAGTCTCTCGTCGAGACCAAGGAGACCTTGGCAGCCAACGTGCTCAACCGTGCCTTTACCGCAGGCTATAACGGTGGCGACGGCGTTCCTTTGAATGCCAACAACCATCCGATCGTCTCTGGCACCTTCAGCAACCTGCTTACGACCGCTGCGAACCTCTCGCAAACGTCGCTCGAGCAGATGCTCATCCAGATCCGTCAGGCTGTTGACAACAACGGCAAGAAGATCCGTTTGAACCCGCTGAAGCTGGTTGTTGCTCCTGGCAATACCTTCCAGGCTGAAGTTCTGCTCAAGAGCGTTTTGCGTGCTGGTACCGCAAACAACGACATCAACCCGATCAAATCGATTGGCTTGCTGTCCGAGGGTGCTTCGGTTATCAGCCGTTTGACCTCGCCTACCGCATGGTGGGTGCAGTCCGACGCCCCGGAAGGTATGAAGCTGATGATGCGCCGTGCCCTTGAAAAGACCATGGAAGGTGACTTTGAAACCGACTCCATGCGCTACAAGGCCACCGAGCGTTATGACATCGGCTGGACCGACCCGCGTGCCTTGTACGGTACTCCTGGCGTCTAAACCGGCGAGGGGCTTCGGCCCCTCTCCTCATAGGAGAGAAAAATGGCGTACAACAACAGTGTGACAAATGCAGCAGGTCAACTGTCAGCGATCACCGCAACGATCGCTTACACGGACACCAGCGCAGTCACCATTGGCACGCTTCCCGCAGGCGCTCAGATCGTTGATGTCAACATCGACGTGACGACTGCTTTCAATGCCGCCACGACCAACACGGTCACGGTGGGCAAGACGGGGACGGCTGCAGCGTTTGTTACTGCTACCTCAGTTGGCACTGCTGGACGCGCTTCGGTCGCTACGACCGGTGTTTACAGCGCCTGGGCTAACGTCGGTACCAGTGACGTTGACTATGCAACCGTGACTTATAGCCAGACCGGCACCGCGGCAACAGCCGGGGCTGCTCGTGTGACGATCGTCTACAAGTCGTTCGCATAAGGAGCGGGTCATGGGTCAGTTCAAGCCAATGGTGAAAATGATGACCACCGAGCCTTCAGTGGAGTTGAAGCTGAAGAAGGGTGGCCATGTGAAACGTAAGGCGGACGGCGGCGCTATGCTTGCAGGCGTGAATGAGCGTGTTCCTATGGCAGCAATGCCCTCGGAGCGCGGCATTCCAGCAGCAGCACGTCGCGGTATCGCCCCCAAGATGACCGTGCCAAGGGGCGGTATGCGCGGTCCAATGATGCGCAAGAAGGGCGGCGAAGTTGAGTCCGGATCGATGCACAAGGCCGAGATGGCCGAGATGAAAGGCATCAAGAAGGAACTCAAGTCTCATGAGGGTAAGCCTGCCTCGAAAGCGCACAAAGGCCTGAAAACGGGTGGCGTTATTGAAAAATACGCAACTGGCGGCGTTATCCAAAAGTTCAAGAAGGGCGGACTTCAGGACGACGGCAAGGCAGTGAAGTACCCGAAGGTGCCTGCTACCAAACCTCCGTATGTTCAAAAGTTTGCCGATACTCATAAAAAGGGCGGTCGGATTGCTAAGAAGGCCTACGGCGGCGCGTGCTAAATAGTGGGGGCTTCGGCCCCTGCTTCAACTGGGGTAAGCGATGAGCACCTTAACAAATGTTTTTGCGGCCCATGCAGACGCGACGGGAACCGTATATAGTGGGGCGACTAACCTCGGCGGCTATCAAGTAGGACCCGGAGGTGTGGCTGGCGAAATCGTCCTTCGTGACGGTGGCGCTGCAGGAACCGTTAGGTTAAGAATCAATTTAACGACGAATACTGCAGTTATTTCGACCATAATTCCTGGTAATGGAATACGTTTTGATTCAGATATTCATGCAACGCTGCCTACTAATGCAGCAATCACCGTATTCTGCGGGTAGGTTATGCCTGCCAAATCCAAGGAGCAGTTCCGCCTAATGCAGGCGGTGGCCCACAACCCATCGTTCGCCAAGAAGGTTGGCATCAAGCCGAGCGTGGGGTCTGAGTACACCAAATCAAACGTCGGAAAGAAATCCTATGAAAAGCTTCCTGAACGACTTAAAGAGGGTGGTCCAAGCCTTGCGGTTGGCCGCGGTGAAAAGCTTCCGGTCTCTAAAGGCGCGGGTCTTACCGCCAAGGGTAGAGAAAAGTACAACCGAGAAACAGGATCAAACCTGAAAGCTCCACAGCCCGAGGGAGGCGCCAGAAAGCGCTCCTTTTGCGCCAGGATGCAAGGGGTAGTGGATAATGCCAAAGGCCCAGCGGAACGCGCTAAAGCGTCCCTACGGCGCTGGAAATGCTAAGGGGTAGCGATGTCAACATCGGGCACGGTAGGCCAAACAGTCATCACGACGCAAAGCCTTATCGATCATGGGGCTCGGCGAAGCGGTAAGTTTGCCGAATCACTGACGGTCGAGCAGGTTAACGCCTCCCGTCAAAACCTTTACTACCTACTCTCAAATCTTGCAAACCGCGGGATTCAGTTTTGGTGCGTCGAGCAGACCATCATCGGCATGAAAGCCCTGCAGTACATCTACGACCTCCCTTTAGGGACCGTGGACGTGCGCAATGTGCTTTACCGCAAGACGATGAGGCCGACGGGCTCTTACACCTCTTCCGCTGGTGGAACGGTCTCCAACGCGTTTGACGAGGACACCGAGACCATTTGCACGCAGACTTCCGCTGGCGGAAATATTGCAGTGCAGTACACGGTCGATACTTACGTCACGATGGTAGGCCTTCTCCCCGGGACGTCCTCAACGGTCAACCTGATCATTGAGTATTCAACCGACGGATCAACCTGGAGCACGCTCAAGAACCCTGGTTCCACGGTCCTTGTAAATAACGAGTGGACATGGTTCACGATTGAGCCTGGGGTATCGGTTGAGTATTACCGCGTGAGGGCCGTCTCCGGCACCCTGGTTATGCGAGAGGTATACTTTGGTACTACGGTCACCGATATACCGATGGCAAGGCTCAATCAGGACGATTACACGAACCTGCCGAACCGCAACTTCCCGAGCAATCAGCCCCTGCAATTCTGGTTTGATCGCAAGCTCGACCCCCAGGTTTACTTGTGGCCAGTACCCAATAATAGCTTCGTGCAAATGGTTTGCTGGCGTCAGCGTCAGATTCAAGATGTCGGGTCCTTAAAGGACTCGATTGAGGTCCCGCAACGCTGGTTTCCGGCCATTCAAGCGATGCTTGCCCATGCGATGAGCCTCGAGCTTCCTGATGTCCAGGAAAACCGCATCCTGCTGCTTGAAAAGTATGCCGATAAGGCCTTGTACGACGCCGAGCAGGAAGAGCGCGACAGGTCGCCGATTTACTTCGCGCCTAACATATCGTACTATTCACGATAACGATCATGCCAAGATTCCTTGACACTCATGGCAATACGGTCCTGTCGATCGCAATATGCGGTCGCTGCAGCATGAAGAGGGCTTATGTGCAGCTTTCTTCGGACCCGAACTACCCTGGGTTAATGGTTTGCGACGAAGGCTGCAAGGATCAGTTCGATCCCTATCGACTTCCTGCCCGACAAACTGAGAGAATTACGCTTCGGTGGCCGCGTCCTGATACGCCGCTCACTGTCACTGACGATGCGTTGATCACTAACCCGTATAACACCTCGATCATCTCGCCCGAACAGGCGAATGTCCCGGTAAACGGCAACATCGACGGCCTGGAAGACTGATATGCCCAACTTGCGAATCTCTGAGCTACCTACCGGCGGTGCTATAACGGGCACGGAACTGGTGCCGGTCAGTCAAAATGGCACGACCATACAGACGACGACCGCGGCCATTGCAGGCTCTATCAACCTAAATTACCCGTTCATCACGGTTACCCAGCAGCCGCTCTTATCGTCAAGCAGATACCTTCAGGTTGGAACTGGTTTGGCCATCACTGATGGTGGCGCTCAGAGCCCTCTTACAATCAACGTGCAGGGCGCTCTGGCGTCTTTAATTGCGGCTGGCAACGGTATTCTGACTAAGTCAGGCGCAACGATTACAGCGCGTTCTGTAGCCGTTTCTGGCAATGGTTTAAGCATTGCTGATGGCGATGGTATTGCTGCCAATCCGACGATCTCACTATCTGGCTTTGTCTCTCAAGTTGCAGCCATTTCCTCTGGATATGGGATTGTCGCAAGGACAACCGGACCTGGAGCGGGTCTTGTATCAATTGATGGGACTGCTAACCAAATAACTGTCGTAAGCGGCGACACAAGCCTTGGCAATCCAACGATAAGTATTACAAGCAATCCAACCATCCCAGGAACAGCGGGAATGCTTGTTCCGGTTGGTACAACTGGACAGCGAAGCGGGTCACCGTCAAATGGCGTTATTCGATACAACACGACAACGCAGACCTTTGAGGGTTATGCAAACAGCGCCTGGAGGGATTTTGCGCTCACGGGCGGGGTAACGTCTTTTAGCGCTGGAACGACGGGATTAACTCCAGGTACAACGACCACCGGCGCTATTACGCTTGCTGGCGTACTGATTGGCGCTAACGGTGGTACGGGCGTTGCCAATACGGGCAAGACCATTACTTTAGGTGGTTCGCTGACGCTTTCTGGTGCGCATGACTTAACGCTCACGCAGACCGGCGCAACCAATGTCACGCTCCCCACCACGGGAACCTTGGCGACGCTAGCGGGTTCTGAAACGCTGACTAACAAAACGATCAGTGGCTCAAACAATACGTTGAGCAATATCGGCAACGCAAGCCTGACCAATTCCTCGATAACCATTAACGGCTCCTCGGTAAGTCTTGGGGGGTCAGTTACCGTTACCGCTACTGCATCCAATGCGTTAACAATCGGCACGGGTCTAAGCGGCACGAGTTACAACGGCTCAACAGCCGTAACGATCGCAATCAGCAACACGGGGGTATCGGCTGCCAGTTATGGCACGGCTTCCGCAGTGCCTACGATTGCTGTGAATGCGCAAGGGCAGATCACAAGTGCTACGGATACTGCCATAGCGATTGCAGCGTCTCAGGTAACGTCAGGCACGCTCGCTATTGCTCGTGGAGGCACAAACGGCTCCGCAACACCAACCGCAGGTGCAGTGCCTTACGGAAGTGGGACGGCGTATGCGTTTTCGGCTGCGGGTAATGCTTCAGAGGTCTTGCTTTCTGGAGGCGCGGGTTCGCCAACTTGGGCTGCTCAGAGCACGCTTTCAGTCGGAACGGCGACCAACGCAGTGAATATCGGCATCACTGATGACACTTCAACCAACGCAACGATGTATCCCGTTTGGGTGACTGCAAACACCGGAAACCTTCCGGCCAAGGTCACTTCAACGAAGTTAAGTTTTAACCCTTCGACGGGTATTCTTACCGCCACTGGTGGCATTGCTGGCGGCGCTTTCTAAGGAAAAAACATGGCACAAGCAGGCTATACCCCCATCCTTATTTACGCCAGCGGGACGGCTACGAATGTACCCGCAGCGGGAGACCTGACCAGCGGTGCATCGGGCGCAGAGCTTGCGATCAACTACGCAGACGGCAAGCTCTACTACAAAGACGGCAGTGGCAATGTGCAGCTTATTGCCTCAAAAGCCGGGGCCAGTGGTGACGTTGTAGGCCCATCAAGCGCTACAGACAATGCGATTGTCAGGTTTGATGGTACGACAGGCAAGTTAGTACAAAACAGCGTCGTGACTATCGCTGATTCCACGGGTGATGTGGCTGGTGTTGGTGCGCTTACGATGGGTGGGAACCTGACACTATCCGGCGGCACTGCCAACGGTGTCCTGTATTTAAATGGTTCTAAGGTAGCGACATCTGGTAGTGCGCTGACGTTTGATGGGTTGACGTTGGTGAACAGCCAAGGCTCATCCGGTACGTCAATCGCAGGTAACGCGCTTCTCGGCTTGCAAGGCACGTCTAACTCAGTCATCTCATTTAACGTACCAGATGCAAACGCTGCTGGGCTTTTCTTTGGTTATGGTGGAAATCCATACTGGGCTGGCATTGAGAAAGATGGCTCGACAGGTCTTAAACTTGTTTCTGGCGGCTCAACGCTGTTTACGATTGCTGGCTCCGAACAAATGCGCCTGACCAGCACAGGTCTGGGCATCGGGACGAGTTCGCCTGCAACACGCTTGCAAATTGGCGATGCCACAGTTTCAGCTTCAAATAAAATAACTTTAGGTAAAACAACTGCAACTACAGAAGCAAATTTGCCAACCGTATATGCAGGAAGTTTAATTGCTTCTGGCACTAGTGTTGATTTAGTTCTTGAGGCTAGCTCAACTTCCGGCGGCGTTGCAATCCGCACAGCAGGTAGCACTCGTGCAGTTATCGACTCCTCCGGCAACCTCGGCCTCGGGGTAACTCCGAGTGCGTCTACGATTGCACAGTTTGAGGGCGGTTCAAACCTTATCCTTGTTGGTCGCGGTAATGTGTATGCAGGCAATAATGTTACATACAATGGCGGTTGGAAATACATTGCAACTGCGGTAGCCGCGCAATACAACATTTCTGGCGCAGAACATCGCTGGTACAACGCCCCCTCCGGCACCGCAGGCAACACCATCTCGTGGACGCAGGCGCTAACATTAGACGCTAATCGAAACCTATTGCTGAATGGAACTACGGCTGGTGCATCGGCTGTTGGTACGCTTGCAATCTTTAATGGCACAGCACCTACAGGGTCTGTCACAAACGGCATTATTCTGTACGCCGAAGACGTTTCATCAAGCAGTGAACTAAAAGTTAGGGATGAGGCAGGCAACGTCACCACATTGTCTCCGCACAATTTTTCGCTAATTCCCGAAGGCCCGTCCGAAGATATGGCGTGGGCTTATTATTCTGAAAAGGGTGGTAAGCGAATTAACGTAGATATGCTAAAACTTGCTCGCATGGTTGAAAAACTCACGGGTGAAAAATTGGTGTACGAATCATGATTACACAATCGCAAGTAGCCGAATGTTTTGAGCATCGTGACGGCAAACTTTATTGGAAGAAAGTCGCTCACCCGAACAAGCAACACCTTGTAGGGCAAGAGGCTGGCTCAATCCACAAGACGGGTTATCGGCATGTCACATGGATGAATAAAATCCACAAGGTGCATCGTCTGATTTTCGTATTGGTTCATGGCTACTTACCCAAAGAGATTGATCACATTAACGGTGACAGGCGAGACAACAGCATTGAGAATCTACGCCCTGTAACCCGCAGTGAGAACCAGTGCAATCGTCTTGCTCTTGCAAACAACACAAGCGGACATCCAGGCGTGTCTTGGCACAAAAAGAGCAAGGCATGGGTGGTGCGAGTTATGAAAAACGGTAAGACGGTTTATCAACACTATTTCAAAGATTTAGAACTTGCTGGCCTTGTTGCTACGGAGGCAAGGTCTTTGTACCACGGCACTTACGCCAAAGTTTGAAAGGAACCCAACCATGATTACTTACAAATGGACAATCTCCGCACTCAATTGCATCCCTCAAACCGCTGAAGGTGCAGACTATGTAATAACGGCGCACTGGCAATGCACAGGCACTGATGGCACTTACACAGGTCAGGTCTACTCAACTTGCTCATTTCCTGTGGAGAGCAAAACAGACTTCACACCCTATGACCAACTCACCCTCAACCAAGTTCTTGGTTGGATATGGGCCAACGGTGTGGACAAAGACTCAGCCGAAGCAGCAGTAGCGCAGCAGATACAAAATCAGATTGACCCACCAATCGTTACCCCACCCCTGCCCTGGCAGACCGTTTAACCCTTTGGAGCTAACCTCATGAATCCCGTACAAGTTAACCTGACGCTTACCCTTGATGAAGTGAACGCCTGCCTAACCGCGTTGGGCAACCTGCCGTTCGTTCAGGTCAATCAGTTGATTGAAAAGATCCGTGAGCAGACCGTTCCACAACTCCCTGTACCGCAGCCGCAGCCCGAGGCGCAGAATGTCTGAAGATCTCGATAAGCGCTTATCGGTTCATGAAGCGATGCGTCAAGCGCTAATACAGCACTTGACGTACGATCCTCTGACCGGCGAGTTTCAGAGAATCAAGGCATCTGGTACTAAAAAACCAGGGTCCAAGGTCGGAGTGGTTAATGGGCGTTATATCCAGATTGGTTTTGGCGGCTATCGAGATCGTGCTCATCGATTGGCATGGTTTTTCGTTCATGGCTACATGCCCAAAGAGATCGACCATATAAACGGCAACGGGCTTGACAACAGGCTATCAAACTTACGAGAAGTCACCCGCCAGCAAAATATTCATAATCATATAAAACCGCCCAGACACAACTCCACGGGGTTTATGGGTGTGTCATTTTTTAAGGGTACCAATCGGTACAGTTCGTACATTCAGATTGACGGCAAGAAGAAGCATCTTGGTTACTTCGACACTCCTCACGAAGCTCATCAGGTGTACTTGCAAGCAAAAAGAAGGTATCACCCAACATGCACGATCTAAAGGTTATCCCAGAGGTTGAGGCTCGTTTGACAAGTCACGAGCAAATTTGCGCCCAACGCTACGAGAACATTGAAAAGCGCTTTGCTGATGGCTCAAGACGGATGCAAAGGATTGAGTGGTTGCTTTACATCACGATTACTGCCGTCTTGCTGGGTCCCGGCGTTGCAGCCATGTTTGTCAAAAAACTGCTGGGGATTTGATGGACGACAAGACCCACGAACTTGCGGTCCTTAAGGCGCAAGCCAAGATTAGGCTTGAGGAGTTAAAGGCCCAGGATTCAGCCAAGGAAGTCGCTGGCAAAGCCATCGGTGAAGATGGCCTGCTTTACATCTTCCTGATCGTACTCGTGGGCGTTGGCGCATCCCTTTTCCTTGAAGGTGAAAAAATTGCTGCTGTTATGGGTCTTCTTGGCGCTTCACTTACTGCACTTATTCAAATGCTAAACGGTATTGCTGGTACTGCTGCAAAGCAGGAAAAGCCCGAATTTGAAGTCATCAAGGACTTGATCACACGCCTTGACAAACTAGACCGTGCCGAGCCACCTATGCAAGTGGATGTTGAAGGCAGCAAGGTAACGGTTAAGAAGGGTGCCGACATCGTGACGGCCAGGGGGTAATCATGCTTGAGCTACTCGGCGGCGGTCTTCTTGGCTCGATCTTCGGTGGCTTGTTTCGCTTGGCCCCGGAGGTATTGAAATTCCTGGACAAAAAGAACGAGCGCCAACATGAACTCAGCATGTTTCAACTCCAGACCGACCTTGAGAAGCTGCGCGGAGAATTCCGCATGGAGGAGAAATATGTCGACTACTCCATCCAACAGATGGACACTATCAAAGAGGCGTTTAAGGAGCAGGCTGAAACGGCTAAAGCAGCGGGTTGGTTTGTGGCTGCTGTCTCAGCGTTGGTGCGTCCGGGCATTACTTGGTGTCTCTTTTTTATGTATGCGTCAGTCAAGGCGGCTGCGCTTGTTATCGCGTTTCAGACGGGCGCGGATTGGATGCAAGTCGTAACCAAGTGCTGGGATGAAGATGATTTTGCTCTATTTACGATGGTACTCACTTTTTGGTTCGTTGGTCGCAGTGTAGAAAAGTACCAAAAATCGTGAATGAGGCTAAGAAGCTTTGTAAGGATGTACTGATCAAGCCCTTTGAGGGGCTTGCAAAGCGCTTGCCAGACGGCCGTGTAACGGCTTATCCGGACCCTGGCACTCGTGGACACCCATGGACCATTGGTTGGGGCGCCACGGGGCCTGAAATCAATCCTGGGACCATTTGGACGATAGAGCAATGTGAGGACGCACTGGATCATCACGTTGAGTTCTTCGTGCGCGGCTTGCTCAAAGCTTCGCCCAGCCTGTCCAAAGCGCTCCCAAGGCGCATGGCCGCGGTTACTTCGTGGGCTTACAACTGCGGCCTTGGCAATTACAGGGTAAGCACCTTCAAAAAGCGTGTGGATGCTGGCGACTGGGATGGTGCTGCTGATCAATGTATGTTGTGGAACAAAGCCGCTGGCAGGGTTTTGCCAGGATTGACCCGTAGGAGGGCGGCTGAGGCCGCGTTAATGCGATGAGTTCAGCGACCAAGTCAGATCCGGCCAAGTGGAAGCGCATTGTTGCGTCCGTGAAGGCCTCGACCAAAGGCGGCGATGCAGGCCAATGGAGCGCCCGTAAGGCTCAGTTGGCGACCCAGAAGTACAAAGCCTCAGGCGGGGGTTACAAAGGGCCTAAAAAGGCGGATAATTCGCTCTCAAAGTGGACGAGCGAGGATTGGGGTACGAAATCCGGCAAGCCTTCCACGCAAGGGCCTAAGGCCACCGGTGAACGGTACCTGCCCCGGAGAGCGCGAGAGGCGCTTTCGCCTGCTGAGTATGCAGCCACCACACGCGCTAAGCGTGAAGGTACCAAGTCCGGTAAGCAATTTGTCGCTCAACCCTCGAAGATCCGCGAGAAAACTGCAAGGTACCGATAATGGCTGTCACCATGACCTACACGTCCCTGGTAGCGGATGTCACGCTCTACCTGGAACGCTCGGACGCGCAGACGATCAATCAGATCCCGTCTTTCATCAACCTTGCCGAGTCGATCATCTCGGACGAGTTGAAGATCCTTGGCCAGCAAGAGACCGTCTCTGCAACCATGGTCCAGGGCAATCCGGTGATCGCAAAGCCTACGCGCTGGAGGAAGACCACGTCCTTCAACATCACGGTGGCTGGTGAGCGCAAACCCTTGCTTTTGAGGAAGTATGAATACCTTCGCAACTACTGGCCCAATCCAACCACTGAAGACGAGCCGCTTTTTTATGCCGACTACGACTTCGACAACTGGCTCATTGCGCCAACGCCTGATGCTGCTTATGCGTTTGAGGTCCTTTACTACGAGAAGATCCAGCCCCTAGACGCGACCAATCAAACCAACTGGTTCACGATCAACGCGCCCCAGGCCATGCTTTACGGCACGCTCTTGCAAGCGATGCCCTTCCTTAAGAACGACTCCCGGGTACAGCTTTGGCAGGCTTTATATGACCGTGCCGTGCAGACCCTGAAGCTTGAGAACGACACCCGGACGATCGATCGTTCGGCCACGGTGCAAGAAGTATGACCTCCTACGTCAACGTCTTTACCGGGGACGTCATCCAGCCGACGGACGTAAGCTACAAGTCCTTCTCGATCTCGGCGAACCTGACGTTGGCTTGGCCACTTGATGGCAATGCCCTTGGGAACTATGCCGCCAGGATCATGCAAATCACGGCAACGACGGGAAGCCTTTCCGTTTACATGCCGCCAGCTAACGAGACCTCGGTCGGCACTGATTCGCTCATTCGGAACGTGGGCGCCAATACCTTCACGATGCGCGACAACGCAGGCAATACGATTGTCTCGGTCGCAGCCGGTGAGGCTAAGTACATCTATGTGACCGACAACTCGACGGTTGCAGGCACCTGGGGCGTTATTGCTTTCGGTGTCGGCTCAAGCTCTGCCGATGCCGCGTCTCTTGCAGGCTATGGCCTTAAAGCCATAACCACGACGCTTAACCAGTCGCATCCAGTCACAACGACCTCGTCGGGCTTTACTGCTGACTCGACCTATCGAGCCAAAACAGTCGTCTGGACGGGCGGGGTCGGAACCATTGCGTTAACCGCAGCCGCAACCCTGGGTGACGATTGGTTCTTCATGGTGCGCAATAACGGCACCGGTCTTTTGACCATTGATCCCGATGCTTCGGAACTCATTAACGGCGACTCCAACCTTGCGCTGCAGATCGGTGACTCAGCTTTTATTGTCTGCTCGGGGGGCGCCTTTTATACCGTGGGCCTTGGGCAGGCAACGACCTTCGCTTACTCGCAGCTTGTCTTGCCGGTAACCTCGGGTACTTACACCCTAACCCCTGCTCAAGCACAAAACACAATCATCAAGGTGACCGGTTCGGTGACGGGTGCCGTTACCGTTCAAGTACCGGCTGCAGTTCAGGTTTATTTTGTCCTGAATGAAACAACGGGTGCTTTTAACACCACCTTTGAAACGGGCGTCGTCGGCGGCCAAACTTCAGCGATTCAACCAAACCAGCAAGCCACGCTTGTTTGTGACTCGGTTAACGTCTTGAACGCTACCGCTGTGATTACGGGCGGCTCCGCCATATCGATTGTTGATGGAACATTTGGCGCCCCTGGTCTTAATTTTGTTCTAGAGACCAATACGGGCATGTTCCGAAGAACGAGTCCAAGCTCTGCTATTGGCTGGTCGGTTGGCGGTGCAATCAAGATGATGCTAACCAATGAAGGCCTCGCTGGAGGGTCGTTCTAATGACTGAAAAAGTCATCACGATCAACACGCAGCCCGGGATTCGCCGGGACGGCACCGTTTTGGATGGCGATCAATACTCTGATGGCTTATGGGTGCGCTTTCAACGCGGAAGACCCAGGAAGGTCTTGGGCGTTAAGCGGATCTCCAATCAGATCTATGGCCCAACCCGGGGGATGTTCGTTGATTCCAATAACGGTATCAATAACATCTTCACGTCTTATGCCTCAGGCATCCAAGTTATCGGCGTTGATAACAACGGCGTGGGCGCTGGCGTTTCTGACTTCACGTTTACCGGTCCGGTTGCAACCCTTGGGTCTATAACTGCTGGCTCTGGTTACACAAACGGCACCTATAACGGCGTGCCCATGACCGGCGGCACTGGAACCGGCCTTTACTGCAACATTACGATCGCTGGCGGCGTGGTAACGGCAGTCGTTATTACCGACACAGGGCCGATTCTGACGCTTGGAACCATTACGGGCGGGGCTGCTTATACCAACGGGACCTATACGGATGTTCCGCTCACTGGTGGCCTTGGATCGGGCGCTATTGCTACCGTTACGATCTCTGGGGGCGCCGTTACGGCGGTCGCTTTGACCGATTTAGGCGCAGGTTATACCCCAGGAGACGTGCTTTCGGCCACCCAGGCTAACCTTGGCGGCACTGGCTCAGGCTTTTCGGTGCCTGTAGCTACGATTACATCGGCTTATGTGCAGTCTGGGGTCGGTTATACGGTCGCAGATACGCTTTCTGCTGACGCTACGAACCTTGGCGGGACGGTTACGACCGCTTTTAGTATCCCTGTAGCCACGATTAGCTCGGTTTTCACGGCAAGCGCCAACAATGTTTATCAGTTTGACTCCTCATACGACTCCCAGGGCGGAATAAACCAGCTTTTGGTTCACCCAGGGCAGAATTTGGCGCAGGTTGACTCGACAACGAACACGCCAGTGCTTTATGGCGCGATTACTGGCACGTCATTGACCGAATTGCGAGACGTTAGCGGCCCTGATCCGACGGGTGACATCGTTTCGGTCTCTGGTGGCGTTGTTGCCCTTCATCCATACATCTTTGTTTACGGTAACTCGGGCCTGATCAAGAACAATTCCAAGGGCAATCCCTTGGACTGGAACTCGGCTGACGCCAACGAAGTGAACGTGGCCACAGGAAAGATCGTTAAAGGGTTCTTAGTGCGAGGCGGTACCAATGCGCCCTCGGGTTTATTCTGGTCGCTCGATTCTCTGATCCGCGTCTCTTATATCGGCGCACCTGATTACTGGCGCTACGACATCATTACCTCGCAGTCATCGATCCTTTCGTCGTCAGGCGTTATCGAGTACGACGGGATCTATTACTGGTGCGGCGTCGATCGCTTCTTGATGTATAACGGTGTCGTACAAGAGATCCCGAACCCGATGAACCAAAACTGGTTCTTCGACAACCTCAACTACACCCAGCGGCAGAAGGTTTGGGCCTGGAAGGTTCCGCGCTACGGCGAGATCTGGTGGTTCTATCCTCGAGGATCGGCCACCGAGTGTACGGACGCGATCATTTACAACGTGCGCGAAAAGACGTGGTATGACGCTGGCCAAAGCATTCATGCTCAGCGTTCCTCGGGCTACTTCTCCCAGGTTTTCAAGTATCCGGTCGCTGGCGGTACTGAAGACATCGGCGGCGGGTTTACTAAGCTCTGGCAGCACGAGGTTGGTGTTGACGTCGTTGATGGCGCCTCAACCTCTGCTATCGACTCGTACTTCACAACGCACGACCTGTCTTGGGTGACTGGAAACCCAGCCCAAGAGACGCCCATCGGTGAGAATTTCTGGTCGCGCCTGGAGCGGGTTGAGCCCGACTTCCTACAAGACCAAGAGATGACGATGTACATCATCGGCCGCCCTTATGCGCAGGCTGCTGACGTCACGACCGGGCCCTATACGTTTGACTCGAGCACGACCAAGATCGACCTAAAAGAGCAACGCCGGGAACTAAGACTTAAGTTTGAGTCCAACATCATCGGCGGTGACTATCAAATGGGCCGGATTCTCTTGTCGCTGGATATGGGCGATGTCAGGGGTTACACGCCATGACGCAGATCTACGACCCACGGAACATGGAATGGTCTTACTGGAATGCGCTCATTGCCGAGAAGTACGAGGCCCAGCAGCTTATGTGGCCGGTCGCCGAGGAGAACTGGAAGGACTTCGCGCTTTCGATTTGCTCGATCGCTTTGTTCTCAAACTATGGCGTACCGACACCGCATGGTTTCGACCGGTGGCAAGATTGGGCCTTCGCTTTTAATAACGCGGTGAACTGACATGGCTTCGACTGGATACCAATACGCAACTGGTGAAGGTGGTATAGGCCTTGATGCTTACAACGAGAACATTCGCAACTTCTTTGCGAACGCTCCGACCGAAGAAGCAACTCGTGCGGCCATGGCTGAATTCGGCGTGTCCGAGGATGATATTCAACGCGCCACTGGTAAGTCGTTTGGCCAATACTTCCCGACCGGTGGTCTGTCCAGCATCACGCCTAGCGTACTGAGTGATGTCGCTTCAAGGACGACCACCCCGACAAGCGGTCTATCTATTGCTGGCGCCAGCCTTCCTGGGACCGAAAATCTTGTTGGCGTTGATCAACTTGCCCTTGGGTTTAACAAGGACGCGACAAACGCGGCGAATGCTCAAAACATTGCCAACCAGCTTTACGCGCAGGGCCAAGGATTGGTTGGTAAAAGCATTTCCGGAGACCTTGCAGACCAGCTTAATAACGCTCTTAACCCGACTTTTTTTGAGGGCGAGGGTGGTCTTATGCCGACCTCGTCGTCGGTGTTTTCCCCAATCAGAAAACAGGTTGGAACTGATAACGAAGGCAATCCGATTTATGAGGATACCGGAATTTACTCAGCCTTTCTGAATGCGCATGACATCGGCAATAAGGGCACGCTTCTCGGCCAGGAAGTGACTGTCGACAAGAATGGCAACATTCTTGACGTTCAGCTTCGCCAGGATCAGCGGGGATCGTTTCAAAAGTCAATCGCGCCCATGCTTAATTTCGCGGCCATGGTCGTTACCGGCGGCGCAGCAGGCCTTGGGCTATCTCCGCTTCAGGCTGCTGGCCTATCCACCGTCCTAAAGGCTATGGGCGGGGCTGACGTCGAGGATTTAATTAGGAATGCTGTCACCTCTTATGGGGTAAGCACGGGCCTTGATATGGCCGCGGGGAATATTGCTTCGTCCTTAAACCTTGATCCTAGCGTCGTCAGATCAGCACTTGACGTGGCTTACACGGCGGCCAGATCGGACAACCCTTATGACATTATTGCGGCAGGATTAAGGGGCGTCTCTTCGGCTATGGGCGACCGGAATATTGTTGACGAGTACAACGTCACCGGTGGCCCAGGAACGCAATTAAGCACGGTCACCGGAGGTCTTGGAAACGATTCCGTAACGGGCGGTCTTTCAGTTGTCTCCGATACCAAGCAGGATATATCTTCAGATCTTGCCTCCAGGATTGCAAGTGCCGGTGGCTTTGATCTTGCAGGCGGCTTGGACTTGACCAAAGGGGTGCAGGTTGCTGCGCTTCCTTTGCTTGGCATTCCGGCCATTCAGCAGGGCATAGCTGCCGCTGGCGTGCTTGGCGCTCATGGAGCGGCTTTGTGGTCTGCTCTTCAAAAAGCCCAAAATCCTGGGGCCGATATTCCGTGGACGATGGACTATGCAACCACGGTGCCTGATTACGCGAACAAGCCGGTTTCAGATTGGACCGAGGCCGATAAGCAGGCCTATATCAAAGATTTTCAGAAAGATATTGGCAAGTACGAGACCAAGCCTTTATACGCCTCAACAACACCAGCATTAACCGTATCGTCCACGAAGCTCGATAAACCGTTTACGTCTTACAACGAATTCGACCTTACCAAGACGGCCGACCGTCCATTTACGCCTTATAACGAATTTGCCACAGACAAGGTCGTTGACAAGCCGTTTACGCAATATCGTGAATTTGAAGACGTCCCGATTGATGATTACCCGTGGATTGAAAAAGAAAAGGAAGTAAAAACCACAGGTCCCGACAAGCCTGGAGGCGGCCTTTCCGGGAGCGATTCTTCGTCGGACACAAGCAGCGCCTCGTCTCAGGCAACTCAAAACGCCGCCAGTGGCAGTATTGATAACCAAATCAGTCAAATCACTGGGCCCGTTTCGCAGCAAACCCAAGACGCTATCCAGGCTCAGGTCGAAGGTCCTCAGACACAAAATCTCGGCAAACAGTCCGATGAGGCCTTAAGTGCTTCGGTGGCCAAAACCTTTGCCGACAATCCGAACTATGTCTTTAATCGCGATCAAATTGCCCAGATAGGCCGTGCTGGCGGTCTTAGCGACGAACGAATCAACAAAATTCTCGGTCAATTCACGTTTGACAAGGACGGCAACCTTGTTCGCGGTGGTCCTCCTGGAGGCGGTACCGAAACGACCGGAAGCCCAGGCGGAGGCTCCCCAGGGGGCGGAAGCCCCGGTGGCGGCTCTCCAAGTGAAGGATCACAAAGCCAAGGGTCTGGCTCTCCCGGGCAAAGTTCCGGATCTCCTGCAGAAAGTTCAGGGTCCCCTGGAGGAAGTTCGGGTTCGGGATCTCCTGGAGGAAGTTCGGGTTCGGGATCTCCTGGGGGAAGTTCAGGCTCCGGATCACCCGGAGAAGGTTCGGGGTCTGGTTCTAAGGGTGAGGGCAGCGGTTCTCCTGGTCAGGGTAGTCCTGGAGAGGGTTCTCCCGGACAGGGTAGCCCCGGCGAGGGATCTCCGGGGTCTGGTTCGGGCTCTGGCTCGGGATCTGGTTCAGGCTCCGGGAGCGGCTCTGGAAGTGGTTCGGGGAGCGGTTCGGGTAGTGGTTCAGGCTCTGGTTCGGGGAGCGGCTCAGGAAGCGGATCGGGCTCCGGGAGCGGTTCGGGTAGTGGTTCAGGTTCCGGTTCAGGCAGCGGATCAGGAAGTGGATCAGGAAGTGGATCGGGATCAGGCTCAGGCAGCGGGTCTGGTAGCGGTTCAGGTTCCGGTTCGGGGTCTGGTTCGGGGTCTGGTTCGGGGTCTGGATCTGGTTCCGGTTCGGGGTCAGGCTCTGGTCCCGGCAACGGACCGGGAAGCGGCCCAGGTGGCGGTGGTGGCAACCAATACTTCCCGTCAGCAGGAGTTTCCGGCAATGCAGGCTTTAAGAACATCCCCTCGTTATCACCAACCTTTTTAGCGGCGGCGCCGGTCATGAAAGAGAAGACAATCTCCAATCTCCCTGAGAGCTTGGTGCAAACCTTAATGAGGATGGGTATCAGCAAGAAGCTCATCTCCCAAATTGCTGCAAGCGCAAAGGTCGACTTGTCGGATGAGGATCAAAAGGCTCTGGAACCTTCCACGACCGTTAAAGGAGCCCTCGAGCAGATTGACGCTGACGAGCTTCTTGGAGATCAACCAAGGACTGGCGGCCAGCCTGATAAGCCCCAGCAAAGGGCTATGGGCGGTTTGATGAAGATGGCCGAGACCAATGGCTTTGCAGGGACCCCGGATTCAAGGAGAATGCAGGGTTATGCGGTTGGTGGCGCCGGTGGTGGTCAGGACGACCTTATTCCAGCGTTACTAGCGGATGGCGAGTATGTGATGGACGCCGATATTGTGGCCGCTCTTGGTGATGGCTCTTCGAAGGAAGGCGCCAAAAAGCTCGACAAGATGCGCGAGGCAATCCGTAAGCATAAGCGTGCCGCACCCGTCAATAAAATTCCACCGAAGGCTAAGTCGCCCTTGGCCTACTTGAAAGAAAGCGCGAGGTAATCATGCCATTCGATTGGACCCAAGGCTCAGCGCCGCCACCCGTCAATATTAAGCAAGCCCAGTCGACGACAGCGCCTGGGTTTTATACCGACTACCTTAAAACGCTTGGCAGCACTGGCGAGGCTTTGCTTGGTGCGGAAGCGCCTAAGTACGTTGGCGAACAAGAGCTTCAGACCACTGCGTTTGATGAAGCCAAGAACCGCATGTTCGGTGGCCAGGGGTATATGGACGCCGCCTCAAGGTTCGGTCAGGCCGGTGGCGCCACGACTGCTCAGCAATTGCAAGGCTATGAGTACACCGATCCGGTAACGGGCGAGAAGAGCACGATGGGCGGGGGTTACATGAACCCCTACATCAAGGACGTCGTGTCAGAGATTAACCGGCTAGGTCAGCGTCAAATGCAAGAGGCCATGCCTGGGATTGGCGGCTTAGGCGTCGGCACTGGTGGCTTTGGCGGCAAGAGGGGTCTTCAGCAAGAAGGGATAGCCAAGCGTCAGGCATTGGCAGACATTCTCGGTCAGCAGTCTGGAGCCCTGTCCCAAGGCTATGACATGGCCTCCAAGCTTGCTGCAGGCGATCTTGGTCGGTATATGCAAGGCGCTCAAACGATGGGCGCACTTGGCCAGCTTCAGTCCGGCATGAACATCGCAGAATTGCAGAATCTAGCCTCGCTAGGGGCCCAGCAGCAGGCGATCGCTCAGGGCGAAGAGAACTTCCCCTTGCAGACTGCGCAGGCCGTCTCAGGGCTTCTGAGGGGCTATACGATGCCCACTGACACGTCATCGACTTACGAGGGTCCGCTTGCCGGTCTGCAGTACAGCCCGTCAGGCTTACAGCAAATGAGCACTCTTGCTGGACTGTTTGCGCCAACCGGAACTGGTGGAACAGGGAAGTCTGCCGCCCAGTCATTTTTTGACTTTGCTGGATCGAGTATAGATGCGCTTAAAAATACAAAATTTTTCAAAGATTTATTCCCTGGCGGTTAACCGGAGATAACGATGGCTCTCAATGAAATGATGGGCGGCCTCGGAGCCACTCTTGGACTGGACGCCCTCGAAGGCGAAGACACCATGCAGGGGGCGCTTGGCATGGATGGGGTCATTGGTGAAGGCATAAAGCCTAGAGGCTATCAGTTGCCGGTTAACATTCCACGCCCGGGCGGATTAGGTCAGGCACAACCTTCAGGCTCTCTTGCATCGGCCAAGCAGGATTACCTGAAAGCCACGCAAGACATGATCAATGCACTTGAGCAAAGGATCAGCGGCCAGGGCTATGATATTTCGCGCCTACTGTTTGCTTTTGGCCAGCCCACCGCGACTGGATCAATCGGAAGTGCTCTTGCCAACCTTGGGTTGGAAGCCTCAAGGCAGCGTGGCGAACAAGAGAAGATGGCGCCTTCCATGATGAAGATGCGGACTGAATTAGCCGCTAATCGTGTTGCCTTGGCCCAACAAGAAGAGGCTGAGCGCCTTGCTTCCATGTATGGCGTAGGCACGCCAGGGGCGAATGTTCAGGCCGCCGCTGGGTCTGGCGCATCGGCCGAAGCCGCTGTTGGTAATCCACAGGCAAGTCGCTTGATGTCTCTAAACCCTGAGCAGTTTTTAGCTGAGACTAGGCGCTTAGGCCCTGCCGGTGAAAAACTCTACGATCAGGTTATGAAGGCCCGTCAGGACTACCTTAAGGGGTTCTTACCAGCAGGCGACGGCTCTTTCTTCGTCCCCGGCACTGGTCAGCGAATCTATAACCCTGCCGAACTTGCCAAACCGATTGAGCGTCAATTAAATCTCGGAGACTTTAGCGGCGACATCAAGATGCCGCTTGGCGACTGGATGAAGTACGACGAAATTATGGAAAGAGGTGGCCCATCAAAGGCCGCTGAGTTCATTGTCGGAAAGATCCCGGGCCTTGGCGGAAGAATTGGGAATATTGCGCCGCCACGACCGGCGTTGCCGCAAAACGAGGTCAGCCCAGTTCAGGCCCCTGCAGAACGTCCTGCAGAATCTGCAGTACCGGCTGCAGCACGGCCCTTTGAGACCGCAGGCGAGAGGGATCAGCGTCTAAAGCTTGAGGCCAGACAGGGCGAAGAGAACATCTCAATGCTAACCGGCGAAGTTAAGGACGCCCGTACGCCGATCCTTACTCGCTACGACAAGGCTGATTCCTTGATGCAAGAGGCCAAGCAGATGTCCCAACTTGCCTCGACCTATCCCTATGCGATCGGCATCTTCAATAAGCCCGGGGCAGCTAATGCGGTCGCTCAATTCATTAAAGAAGGTATTCGCGTTGGCGGAACTAACGTCAACATCGGCGATTTTGAGGGTGCAATGCGCCGATTGGTTCGTGCCAACCCCGACATGGTTGATAGGGTGGCAAAAGAAAGAGGCATAACTAACGCTCAGGCACAGACTTACTTGCAGCAGCAGGGCCTCGATGCAGTATCGCTCCTCTTGCAATCCGAGCGCAGGCTTGACTCGCTGCTGAACAAAGCAGAGCGCAAAGGCGAGGGGCAGGTCTCTAATTATGAAAGAGTCTTGTTTTCGCAAGTCTTGCCGAGCCTGTCAAACGACCCGATCAAGGCTTATCTCTTCAAGACCCTTGCGTTACAAGAGATGGCCAAGTTTGATAAGCAAGTGGGCCAGCTTTTGATGAAGCGCTCTGACGCCAAGGATTTTGATCCACGCAAGATGTACAACTCGGACGAGTACAAGCGCATTCGCGCTAATTACGTCAATTCGCTCGAGGGCTCAATGCGTGAATTCTTCCCTGAAACCAAGGCAAGGCTTGCTGAAGCCAGAAAAGTAGCGGGGGTCTAAATGGTCGATCTCGATAAGCTAAACGAGTCTCAGCGACGCATAGCTGATAAGGTCATCAAGGCTGCTGAGCAGGAAGGTGTCGACCCCCAACTAGCCCTTGCGGTGGCTCAGGTTGAGTCTAAATTCTCCCAGGCCGCAAAAAGCGACAAGGGTGCGATCGGCGTTATGCAGCTTATGCCTGCTACCGCTAAGGGCCTGGGCGTTGATCCGAAGAAGATGGACGACAACATCCGCGGCGGCGTCATGTACCTCAAGGAGATGCTTGACCTTACCGGCGGAGACGTCCGGAAGGCTTTGGTCGGCTATAACGGTGGGCCAAAGCTTGCCAAGATGGATAACCCGCCCAACATGAGCTATGCCGACGAAGTCAATTCGGTTTATCCGTTTGACGCCGTGGGCCAAGCAAGGTTCCTCAAGCAGCAACTTGAGGGCGGTGTCATGCCGGTGAAACAAGCGGAATCCGAACCTCCTGAAACCGAAGCGGCTCTTGAGGCAAGAAGGCTTGCTCAGCAGATCGATCAAATGCAGATCAATTACCCGGATGATCCTGCAGTTGGCCGTGCTATGTCAGCAGCCGCAGGAACAGTCGCTGGAGGCCTTTTAGGCGGCGGTAGCGAGGCTGCCAAGCGAGGCCTGCAGCAGAGGCGGTTTGATGCCTTCCAAGAGGCTCAAAGGGCCGCTAGGGACCAGAATCTTGCAAGGGTCGCTCAAGGTATGACTCCCGGCGAGAAGTGGGCCAGCAAGGTCACAGGCTATGTAAAGCCTGGGGTTGAGACCGTATCCGAGGCGGCTACTGATTACCGGCGTGCTATGCCCCAGGGCAAGATCTCTGGCAGGATGGCTAGGCTCTACGGCATTCCGGGGCCTGATGAACCTGCGCAACTCTCCCAAAGGCTCATCGATCGCGCCAAGAACGCTCCCGTTATGGGAGAGGTCCGACAAGGCCTGCCGACGCAGCAGCCAACCCGCCCCGGCGGAAAGATTTCAGGGCTGTTTAAGGGCTCGGCGTTAGGCGCTCTGGGAGGCGCTGGAGCCGGTTACTCGGCCTATGACGCCTATGACCGGTACATGCAGGGCGATATTCCTGGCGCAGCCTTAAGTGCTATTGGCGCCCTTGGTGGTGCTGCAGGCTTGGTTCCTCACCCTGTCACTCGAGGGGTTGGACTTGCAACGACCGCGGCGGTTCCGTTTCTGACGGAACTTTACGATCGCTACAAGCCTCAGCGGACCATCACGCTGCCGGAATGATTAAAGGTCTTTACTAAAGGCCTTTAGGTTTTCAAGCATGCGCTGACTGTCCGGCTCGTACTCAAGGGCCTTGGCACACTCCTGAACCGCTTGCTCTTTCAGTTTTGCCCTTGATGCCGATATTGATGCCCAGTCATGCGGTGGCGCACCCCACAAGGTGTCGTCGCTACCAAAAGTCGCTCGGTTTTTAGTGATCTTGGGTACCACACAAAACGCCGCATAAGCCTGAGCCATTCTCTCTTGGCGAAACAAGTAATGCCCGTACTCCATCCAATTCTCTCGGAACTCGGGGTTTTCGATGATGGCCGCCAAGTACCACTCAGCAGCCTCGGATGGTCGTTTTAGTTCTTCCATGCAGCGCCCAATAAGGCGCTTGGCGTAGACCCTCTCTGGCGCCCCATGGCGGCTGTCGTGCTTTTCAATATAGGTCACGAAGTGGTCAGCGCATTCTTGCCATCGATGGGCATTAAACAGATCCCTGGCGTAGTAGAAGCACATTCTTCCGCAGTCTGGGTATTGCTTGACTGCGTACTCAAGCATGTCCAAGTGCTTTGATAAAGCGGCAGGTTTTAACGGTCGGTGGAGGATGATCTCCTCATCGATAACCGTTAACTCGCCTTCCGTCCTGACGTCTCGTTTCAAGCACTCATGGACAGGGTGGTCCCAAAAGAAACCATGCCTTGCGTGAATCTTGTTGTTATAAAACACAG
>Ga0172373_10002583_pt1 | contig 27495 bp, 30 predicted proteins | sample Lak10m_2_FD_114546 | JGI IMG/M metagenome (GOLD analysis project Ga0172373, IMG submission 114546) | Freshwater microbial communities from Kabuno Bay, South-Kivu, Congo - kab_092012_10m | ecosystem: Environmental > Aquatic > Freshwater > Lake | place: Democratic Republic of the Congo...
ACATTTAAGCAAGTTGAAGATGGGTATTCAATTGTACTATTTGGATACGGATTAAGTGGAAGTGGTAAATGCCATGGAAAAGGAACAGAAATATTGATGTACGATGGGTCAATTAAAAAAGTAGAAGATATTAAAGAGAATGATTTATTGATGGGAGATGATTCTACACCAAGAAAGGTTCTTTCTTTAGCTCGTGGTAAAGATATGATGTATGAAGTATCAAATATTAAAGGTGATAAATATGTAGTTAATAGTGAGCATATTTTGACATTAAAATATAGTGGTAAAAAGTATTTAAGAGATAGAAAAGATAGATTATCATTTCAAGTATGTTATTTTGATAAAGGAAGCTTGACTATAAAAAGTAAAACATTTTCTTATAAAAATAAGGACAAAATTGAAATTTATGATACAGCAAAAAAATATTTAGACGATATTCAAGATAATTTAATAGTTGACATTCCATTAAAAAAATACATGGAATTATCAAAAGGTTATAAACCACAATTACGTGGCTTTAAGGTACCTATTGATTTTCAAGAACAGTATGTAGAATTAGATCCATATATGTTAGGTGTATGGTTAGGAGATGGGCATAAAAATACTTCATGTATTACAAATCAAGATGGAGCTATTTTAAAATATTTCAGAGATAATTTACCAAAATATAATTGTTATTTATCTTTTCAAAATTCAAGTAAGTATATATATAGAATTTGTAGCAGTGAACCATTAAAATATCATGATAATTCGAATTATTTTATTAAACAATTACATCATTACAACTTAATACATAATAAACATATTCCAATGATTTATAAATGTAATTCTCGAGAAAATAGATTAAAACTCCTTGCAGGATTTATTGATGCGGATGGTCATTTAGATCAAAATGGAGGGTATGAAATTAGTCAATCAATAGAACATGAAAAATTATTAGATGACATTATTTATTTATGTCGTAGTTTAGGATTTGCGTGTTATAAAAATATTAAAAAGACAAGTTGGACATACAATGGGGAATGTAAAACTGGTGAGGCGCTAAGAATACATATATATGGTGATAATATAGAAGACATACCAGTATTATGTCAGAGAAAAAAGGCAAGTTGTCGTAAACAAATTAAAGATCCATTAGTTAGTGCAATAAATATTAAAGAATTAAAAGAAGATGATTATTATGGTTTTGAATTAGATGGTAATCATAGATATGTCTTAGGTAATTTTGTAGTTACACATAATACATTTTCATTAATTGGTGATAAAGGTGTTCCTGGTTTATTGCATTATGGTTTAGCTAATTTAAAGGGTGTATCTAAAATTCGTGTTAAATATCTATTTGAGCAATATATTGATAAATTTGTACCGACTGTGAGTAAAATTAGAGGTAAAATTATTAATTTAGTTAATGAAGTTCCTCAAATGAGAAAGTATGCAAGAGACGAACAACGAGAATTCAATGAATTTATTAGTGGACAAGTTAATTTAAATGATATTAAAGTTGATAACATAAATACATTAACTGGATTGTTAGAAAGTTATAGAAAAAGTCATTTTAGAATTAAGAAGACACCAAATAATCCAGTATCAAGTCGTTCACATTTATATATGGTATTTGAAGTACAATTTGAGACAGGTAAAGTAGGATATGTTACTATAGTTGATACAGCTGGAAGAGAAAGTCCTATTGATATTTACAATATGTTTATTGATACCTCTCAAAGAGTCACTTTAACAACTATATTAGGTCCAACTGGTGGACCTGGTGTAGTTAAAAGATATTTAAATCCAAAATATAATGAATATGATACTAGTGATATTTATGAAATATTAAATGAGGGATTTTATATCAATGAAACTATTAATCATTTGATTTATTTCTTCAATAAAAAGAATTATAAGACAACAAAAATTCAAAGAATAGGAAGTATTGATAAATATGCAAATGAAAAATATTATGTAGACCCAAGAACAGAAGAAGATTCTATAGACCCAATTAATAATTGCTTAATGATTCCTATTTTGAAATTTTTAGATGCTATTAGTAATAGAAAACAAGATGATTTAGATTACAAACCTACTAAATTTATAACAATTGTATGTGTTAGAAAAGACGAAGAATATTGTTCACAAATTTTCGGAACATTAGAATTTGCTGAAAAAATTAAGAGTTCTTAAACATTCTATATAATTATTTTAATTATTTTATATAGAATTTATATTAATTTTTACCTGTTTTACCAGAAGATGAAAAGTATAAATATGCTAAAATAGATGCAATAATTAAGAATATAACAAGAGTTACAATCATACTAATTGAACTTCCAGATAAACCTTCATCCTTGACTTCCTTAACTTCCTTAACTTCTTTTACTTCGGTTTTTTCTACAAAAGGATTACCTCCACTTTTTTTAAAAAAATCATCACTTGCAGATTTCATTTCAAAATCCATTGATGACATTGTCATTTGTGCATCATTAACTGTACTTCCAACGTTTTGTTGTCCTACAGACACTTTCATTATATAATAGTAACAATTAAAAAAAATAATTGAAATAAAGAATCTCTTCAAAAAAATAAAGAATGAACTTCAAAAAAGACATAATTGAAATAGAAGATAAACAATATGATATTTATATCGGTAAAAACGCCAATGGTAATGAAGAAATTATAAAAAATTGTCATCCAAATAGTTTGTGGTTTCATATTGATAACATTAGTTCAGCACATGTTATCTTGGAATCAAAAGGAGATGATATACCAAAAAGATTTCTAATACAAATTGCTAACATTCTATTAGAAACTAAACATAATAGACCGAATAATGTAAATGTTATTTATACACAAGTGAAAAATGTTAAGTTAACTAAAAAATTAGGTACTGTTATACCTTCTAGAACGAAGATAATTAAGATGTAAAAAAATGAATTTAAAAATAAAGTGATTAGACAAATAAGAACCATCTATACAAAATGCGATTCACTAACATTTCTCTTTTTGCTCTCATTGTTCTCTTTAGTGTAGCTGTTAATGCTCAAGTTGATGATAATCCAAAAGTTGGAGATGATGATGTTATCCCACGACCAGGTGATGACCGCGTAGTTCAACCACCTGTTGGTCAGGAACCTGGGGATGACAATATTGTACCACGTCCTGGAGATGACCGTGGTGGTAATGGAACGACGACAACTACACGTCCTTCTCCAACTGCAGTTCCTACTAATGCTGCTATGAAGAATAGTATGGGAACTCTTGGTATGGCATCTTTCTTTGCATATTTTATGTTGTAAACTTTAAAGAAAAAATAATATAAAAATAATATAAAAAATAATGTTAAAATAATGTAAATATTAATTTAAGCGTCACATCTGTGGCGCTTTTTTTTATGTGCGTTTATTTTAGAATCAATACACGTATGAATTTATTTAAAGATATTTTACATTTTTAAATAAAATATGAGTTCTAATAGTGAAATTGCCTTAACAATTATTGGTTACGTATTATTTGCTATTTCTGAAATTTTACCATTGATTAATATTCCTACGAATGGTTTATTACAAAGTTTATTAATGGGATTTGGTAAGGCATTTAAAAATCCTGAAAAAGATATTGAGATGGCTGATATGTTAATTAAAAAGAAGCCCGAATATGTAAATATTGTAAATTCTATTTCTACAAACCCTCAAATTCTTCAAATAGTTAATAGTTTAATTTCTAATCCATTTGATGCAAATAATGTAACAATTATTCAAAATAATCCAGATATTGCTAATTTAGTATCTGTCATAGGTAGTAATCCACAATTAAGAACTACTATATCAGGAATGATATCTGACCCTAATTTATATAATAATATTAGTATGTTACTACATAATCCTAAAACTGCACCTAATTTATTAGCATTACAAATGAACCCTCAATTAGAACAAGTCTTACCTACATTAATTTCCAATAAACACTTACTTGATGCATTTAAAATTCCAGATGTTACAAATAATATTTCACACATGTTAAATAACCCACAATTAACTTCTATTGTTAATGTATTGGCAACGAATCCTAATTTATTAAACGAAGTTAGTAATATGTTACCTTCAAATTAATTGAATTTAAAAATAATTAATCTTTAAATTCAAGATGTATTCATGGGAAGAATTTACAACTGGGCAGAAATTAGCTTGGATATTTAGTACAGTCTCAAATGCATTATGGTTATTTGTATTTGTACCTCAATTATATAAAAATTATAAAACCCAAAAATCAGTTGCTTTAAGTTTATCATTATTGTTCTGTTTAATTTTAGGTGATATATTTTCAATCATAAGTGCACATATTAAAAATCTAAATATAGTCATTATCTATGCAGCTTTATACCATATTATTCTTGATATTATTATAATTAGTCAAGTTCTATACTATAGAAGGAAAAATATATTGATATCGGAAAACGAAGATAATCTAAATAATATAGAAGAAACACCATTGTTAGAGAATGAAAGTAGTATAGAATTTTTAGATTATCCTTATTTTTATTTAACATTTTGGGAATTTATCTTAATCATAGGTAGTTTATTATTAACATTTATAAGTACCTTATTTGTATTATTAATAAAAGAATATGACACTAGATTAACAATAGCTGATATAATTGCATGGTCGGCTACAGGTATATTTATGTTAGCTCGATTACCACAAATATGGTTAAACTTTAGTAGAAAATCTACAAAAGGACTTTCATTATTATCCTTTATAATTATCAATATAGCAAATCTGTTTTTCTTACTGTCTGTACTTATTGTAATGTACGATTTGGACGAAAATAATTATATAGATTATATTAAGAATAATATTCAATGGATTGTAGGTAGTAGTTCTACAACTTTATTTGATTGTATTATCTTCTATCAGTTTTATAAATATAAAGATTCTAATATATTTGAATCTGATTTAGATTAAATTTATATAATATTTTTTTATTGGTAATATATAATGAGTAGTTTTTGTGAAGAGTGTAGAAAAAATGCGGATATTCAAGTGATTCTGATTCCGATACCGATACAAACTCAGACACGTCATCTGAGTATTATCAAGAAACATCAGATGACGTTCCTATTGATTTAACTAGTTTAAGTATTAGTGAAACAGAACCAACCGAAGGTGAAAGTGAAAGTGTAGAAACTTCAGATTTACCAATTGATTTAACAAGTTTAAGCATCGATGAAACTAAAACAACCGAAGGTGAAAGTGAAAGTGTAGAAACTTCAGATTTACCAATTGATTTAACAAGTTTAAGTATAAGTAAAACAGATTCTAGTGAGCCAACTGAAACAATAGAATCAACGGAACCAGAAGAAAGTAGTGAACAAGATGAAACAACAGAAAGTATGGAACAAAGAAAAAGAAAAAGAAGTGAATCACCAGAAGTTGAATTAGATTTTTCAAAATTAAGTTTAAATGAATCATCATTAGAAGATGATAAATTAAGCAGTCTACTAAGTAGTTTATTTGTTTCAGAAAAAGTAAAATCTAAAGATGACGTCGAAGAAGTTGATGAACTTGACAACTTGTCTTCTATTCTTTCTAGAAAACTTAAAATTTCGCCTAAAAAAAGAAAAACAAGTAGTAATTCACCAATGGATGTTGAAGAAATTCCTCTTAAGCAACGCTTAAGAAAAAGTATAAAAAAACCAATCAGGGGAAAAATGACTTCAAGAGAAGTTCCTAGAGAAGAATGGTCTATCAAAGATGATACTGAAGATTTATTTGAAATCTTATTTGATAAAAAGGGTAAACTTAAGAAGAAGAAATAATCGTATTTTTATGTGTAGAGTACCATAATGAAAAAATTATAATTAATATAGTTAACAAAGTTGTTATAGCATTAGTTATTATAACTTGAAAATCATGTTTTAATATTCCATATACCATCCATAAAATTTGAGCTATTAATAAAACAATATACATTGTAATAGATATATCTTTAGCACTTTTATTCTTAATTATTATAACAAGTTGTGGTACAAAACTACACACAATTAAAAATCCTGCCACTATACCTATAGCATCAATATATGTAAATTCCATAACTTACTAATAAATATTCTATATTTTTAAATTGAAACAGTATATTAAAGGTTTATATTAATTTACTTTTTCATAAAATTAGGTCCAAAAATATATCTTAATAAAGACATAATATATCCGTACATAGAAGTTTCTTGTGTTAACAATAAATAAAGTATATTATCTTTTTGATGTTTATATTTTTTGTATAAATCCCCAAGTACATCTTTATTATCTAACATTTTACCATTCTCTAATCCTAATTTTAATACTTTTGTATCATCAGCCTTAATTCTATGTCTGACTTCTTGAATAATGTCTTCTACTAGTAAATCCATATGAAAACGGAATTCCTTACCATTTCTGTTAAAACGTTTAGACTCTTGACCAGCTAATCCTTCACTTAATATTGGGTCAACAGAATCAATTACAACAGGTAATTCTCCTATACCCTTTGTTCTAACATTATGACTAAATCTTTCTCGATCACTCTGACTGTTATTTTGTCTGTATTTTACAAAATCATGTCCGTAAAGACTAGATTGAAGTAGAGAATTCATATTTATAATATAATATATAAAATAATATTTAAGTTTAAATTAACTTAAAATTAAATCAAATTATTAAATAATGTATGTTTATATCGTCTATTCTAAATCCAAAATTCATGGTGTATATTCTGATGAAGATACTGCGAGAGAAGTACAAGATTTTTTAACAAATAAATATGGATACCTACATGGTGTTCCAAAGAGATTTTATTATATAGATACACTTGAATTCAACCAAATACCTAATAGTATGAAAAGAAACTAAATTAAAAGTGAGGATAATCACACCTCAGTTTTAAATTAAAAGTGAGGATAATCACACCTCAGTTTTAAATTAAAAGTGAGGATAATTAAATAATTTTTTATATTTTATTATTGTAATGGTAGCAGGAACACTTCAATTACAAGCTAGAGGTATACAAGATGTGTATCTTACTAAAGATCCAGAAATCAATGTTTTTCAATATCACTATTTTAGATATGTAAATTTTGCCAATGATGTCTATAAACTTCCTTTACATGACCCAGCAAAATTTGGATCAAAAACACATATAGTAATTCCGAAAAAAGGTCACCTGTTATCAAAGTTATATTTACAATTAAGGCTACCGCCTATAATAAAAAACGGAGGTGAATATGCGTGTTGGTCAGATACAATTGGTTATTCTATTTTTAATGGGCCTATTGAATTACAAATTGGTGGAGTTGTAGTAGACAAATTATATCCTGTAGGTTTAGATATAATGAATGAATTAACAGTTCAATCTAGTGACTTAGGACATAATAGAATGATTTTAAAATCAGATATATGGAGGAGTAATATATATAATGCAACAAAACCTGTTGATTTAATGATTCCTTTAGATTTTTGGTTTACAAAACATTACTCAATGGCCTTACCACTATTAAGTATGACTAGTCAAGAAATCCAAATTAATTTTAATTTTGCTGATTTTAGTAAAGTTATTAATTATGACGGTCTTGACCCTGTAAGAGTAGAAATACTAGATTCAAATATATTTGCCGAATATATTATGTTAGATGACGTTATATTAGATAATTTTCAACGCCAAAAACACCAATATGTTATAACACAAATGGTTTATAATGGCGATGATACAATTCAATCTGGTAAAAATTTATTCAGTACGAAAATAAACTTTAATAATCCTTGTAAAGAACTAATATTTTGTTGTGTAGACCAAAATAATTATGAAAATAACAATTATTTTAATTATTCTAGACGTTCAGATGAAGCGTCTTTAATAACTGAAGCTAGCTTATTAATAGATGGTAGACATAGATATGATAACTTTTTACCAGAATATATTTTTAGAGATTATTTCCCAAATATTGTTCATTCTGTAGTGCCAACAAAGCATTTTTACGTGATGCCTTTTGCTTTAAAACCAGAAGATGAACAACCAACTGGTAGTATTAATATGGGGCGTTTCGATGAAGTATTGCTCAATATTAAATTGAGAGATAATAATCCAGAATGTAAATTATATATATTTGGTATAATGTATAATATAATAACTATAGAAAACGGAGTTTTAACATTTGAATTCGTTAATGTTTAACATTTGAGTTTGTTAATGTTTAACACTTTATATTACGCGTGTTTTATTAAATGCTTTTTTCTTTTGTAATATTATAAAATGCATTATAATATTGTCGCTGTAGCGCTAGTAGCTCTTGGATTTGGTCTTTTATTCTTTTTAGATACATTAATTGCAAAAGATACAGAATATTCAATGTTAAAAACTGTTCGAGACAATAATTTAATGGTTGGTGTATTATGTCTTGGTGCAGGTTATTATGCTTATACTCTCGGGGAAAAACAAAGACAAGGTACCTCATCTCAACCAAGTGAACTAGCTACTTCAGAACCAATTGTACGAAATGAACTACCATCATACGAAGAAGCAACATCAACTGATGAAATAATGAATATGGAATAAATTAATTTATAGGTGGTTATTTAATTTACTTTTGATTAAATTAAATATTAAAATTAAATATTGTTTAAAGTAGTTAAGGACATAGTTTGTCTTAATCCGTGTGGAATTGATAGTTTTTCGGGTGATGGTAATAAATCTGTATCACCAAATTCATCAGAAGATTTAATAACATATCTTTGATAAAATGTTAGTCGTGACATGAACGGATGTTGTGTATGATATATTTTCAATAAGCCAAAAACTAAATTCATAATAATATTAAATAATTCATATTTATGACATTTTAAAATATCAACTTCATCTTCGTCTGGATTAGCCCAATCATGGCAATATTTACTATCATAATCTATTTCTACTTTAGAATCTTTCATAATTTTAGTCTCTAACTTATTCAATAAAACTTGAAGCTTATCAAGTTTGGATTGTATGTGAGTATATTGTGAATAATGTTTCATAAGTATTTTAACTGTATTTAAAACTCGAACTACGTATTTAGTTTTATTATGATGAATGAAGAAAAATCCAGCGTTTTCTAAAATTGATGTTAAATAATCTACTTCTGTTAATGGTATTTCTATTTTATTATTACACATTTGTGAATTTACAACTGTATCCATAAAAGCTCCACGTGTAAAATAAGTCTCTGTTCCGTAGAAATTAATAACACTTATAAAATCATGAATTCCTAGAAGTTTATCATCTCTATATGAATCAATAAATCCATTTTCTTTTTTAAATAATGATGTATAGTTGACTTGATTAGGGTCCTTATTTCTTAAATAAATAAGAGTTTTACCAGCATAATACAATACTTTAAAATTAGGTAATTTATTTTGCATAAATTTTATTAAATCATTATAAATATGTTCACCAAATCCATCCCTAAGGTCTCTTAAATATTTAATCAACCCCCACATTAACTGACTATCTTGTGAAGGATTTTCTTTTAAATAGTAAAATTGTTGACCGCAAGAAGCTTCATCAACATATCCAGTATATTCTTTATTATCAAATGTTATATAAGCTTTACCATATATATTTGTATCAAATACAATAGAACTATCTTCTCCAAAATATTTTTTAAATATTTTTTGAAACGCTTTAATAATTTTAACTTTATATACAGTATTACCGTATAATGTAATATCATAATCTGATGTTAATTTAGTGGACCCCACACTATAAACCTGAATATCCTTTCTCGATAATTTATTTTGTTTTAAAAGCTTCTTTATTATACTATCAACTATCATTTTTCTAAGTAACCAAAACATTTTCTTATTGTCTTCAGTGTCTGATAATTTTATGTTTTCCCATGTAAACTTTAATTTAGTGTTATCTTGCAATACTATATAATATTTAATACCAGATTTAGAAAGTAATCCCTTATCTATAAAATAACTTATTGCATTATTAATTAATCTATCATAGTAACCAGATTCTTCTACATCAGAGTCAATTATAATTTCTGTACATATTTCTTGTTTACTTTGAAATTTAGAATCGAGACCAATACATTGATTATAACATTGACAAAAATAATTATATACACAATTTTCAAAACCTTTAGGTTCTGTAAAATCACATTCGCGTTTACTCATCTTATTATATATATATAAAAAATTTATTTAAAAATAATATAGTTAAAATAATAACGATGTCATCATCATTTAATAAAAGAATTAATAAAGAGATTCAACTGTATCAACAAGACAACTTTAAATTTCCAAATCTAATATTAAAACCGAGTGATAATTTAGAATTATGGTATTTTGTAGTTTATGATTTAAAGGATACTGAATATGAAGGTGGTGTTTATTTAGGTAAGGTAATGCTACCACCAAAATACCCATTTAAGGCACCAGACTTTCAATTTTTAACTCCATCTGGTAGATTTGAAATTAACAAAAAATTATGTACATCATTTACAGGATATCATCAAGAATTATATAGCCCTTCATGGAATATTGCAAGTATGTGTGCAGGTTTAATTTCTTTTATGACAGATTCTACAGACCGTCCTGAATCTCACGGTATTGGTGGAATGTCTACTACATCAGAGTTTAAAAAAGAAACGGCAAAAAAGTCAAGAGAGTATATAAGAACGAATCCGTTCGTATATAATATATTTGAAACACATTTTAATGAATATTACGATTTACTTGAATTAAACTAATTCAATAAATGGTAAGTTTACTTGAATTAAATTAATTCAATAAATGGTAAGTTTACTTGAATTAAATTAATTCAATAAATGGTAAGTTTACTTGAATTAAATTAATTTAGCTAAGAATTTATCTGCTTTATTAATGTCATGTCTATCTTTGATTGCATGTGTCCGATAATAATAAGCTTCTAGTATTTTAGCGAGTTCTACATGATTAGAAGTATATGCTGTTATTATAGCATTTCTTAAATCATCATGTGTTAATGGTTCATTTGTATATGGAATTCTAGGTTTATCTTCAAAAAATGGTAAAACAGATATTATTTCTTCTCTTGGAGCTTTACCATAATATCTTTCATTTTCTACGTCATGTGCTAATAATTCTTCAACTATTTCTACATGACCATAAAATGAAGCAGCTTTTAATGCATCAAATATATTTAATTCAAGAGGATAGAATGTAGATAATTCTAATACGTGTTTTACAAATCGTAACAACCCTAATTGTGAAGCTTTATCTAGTACATATTGATAATGTCCTTCGTTGTAATATATCATTAATTGCTGTTCATACTCGCTCATTTGTGTATCTTCAATTTCTGTTAAATAATCAAGTAATATTTCTTTTTTAATAGGTACTACTTCTTTTTTTGGTAGTGTTGGTAATTCTCTTTTTTTAGGGATTGGGATGAGAGGTTTTTCAACTTCTTTTTTTAATTGTATTGCTCTTTTCTTAAATAAAGCACTTGCCTCACGTAAATCATCCGCCTTTTGTGCTAATACATGAAGGTCTTCTCCTCTTTGAAGAATCTTGTGTAGATTTCCTTGCATTATATCTTGTACTTCTTGTACTTTTTTAATTGATTTATTAATGGAAGCCATTTACTCTAATAAATGTCAAGAAATTAATTAATTCAAATTATGAGTTATTTGAATTAAACGTTTATAAATAATAATTTATAGTTGAATTAGTAGGTGTTAATCCAGCATTAGGTTGTGCAAGTCTAAACTTTAATTCATGGACTAATTCCGGTGCCCAGTTAGTAACAACTTGTGTAGGATTTCTAGGAACTTGACTTCCAAACGTAAAATGTACATCTTCGTTTTCTCCACGAAGATTCATTAAATTTTGAAATGGATTGTTAGAGTAAGGTTGATATGGTGGTATAATCACATTAGACCTATCATAACAATGATATGATGGACTACTATTTAAATCCACGTTAGTAAATAATTCAGGAGTATAACTCTGAAACTCTCCAAACTCTTCAGTGTCTTCTTGAAAAAAATCTGTATCTTCATATTGTTTAGTAAGTTTATTAACTTCTGCGTAGACTTGTGAAGAACTATCTTTAGTTGACTGTTCACTTTGAGTTTCTTTTGTTTGAATGTCAGTGGTATTTTCAGTTTGGGTATTATTATCTGTATATTCTTTAAGAAATATATTTGATAATTTCTCATCTACCTTAATTAACGTGAGTGTATAGGCTAGTGTTCTAATATTTTTTGTAGAATTATAAAAATATCCTGGAACTACAACTTGTTCATTTTTTGTTAATTCAGCTATACCATTAGATAATGTAGATTGATATTCATTTTTCATATTTAAATAATCTATGATAGTATGAAAATCATGATTACAAGTATCTAAGCTTGTTAAGCGATTGATAACTCTTTCACTTTTATTAATATGGTCTGTTACCTTAATTAAATAACTCATTATACACTTTTATATACTTTAAATAAATAAATTAAATTTTATATTTAACTTAATTAATTCATAAAAACGGATGCCATGGAATAGATAATATAGGAGTATCATCCATTAACACATGTAGTTCTTTGTTTACCAGCTTCCAACGACTTCCAAAGGTATCAGATTCATTAATACCATTAATAATAGATAACGCAACAGTAGGTAAATGAATAGAACGTTCTTTAGAAAAACTCAATATTAACAGTAAAGTACCTATAAAAGTCTTAGATTTTTTATAATAATTATTAATTATTTCAATAACTACATTAGATATCATCATTGTATTAATTTGATTTACTCTTTTAATGTTTTCTATACATATAGGTATACTAGATACTGTGGTTCCAATATATAATCCAACATAAGATAAATTTTTAATATTACACATAAAGAGTCTCTGTAAAATATTTTGTAAAAATAAAAATAATGTACTTTGTATACAATTATAACACTCTTTTTTAATAATATAATTATATGATTTATTCAACACTAATATACTATAAATACCATGTATAACATAGTATTTTAAATATAAATATATAATTTTATTAAATATTGATTTAGCATCATTTGCTAAATATGTAGTACTACATCTAGTATGATAGTTAGAACATGTTCCATTATAAGTTAAAGATTTTGAGTTTGGATAGCACATATTACGTAAAAAGTTCCAATATTTTTTTGATATAACATTTATATTAAAGAACCCACCACTAATAATAATCGGTGATAAGAAGAATATATACAAAAGTTTAGAATATTTTGAATGAACTGTATATAAACGTTTAATCGAATAAATATAAATTATGTTAAGTAAAACTTCACTATTCATATTATTTATATGTAAAATAATATGACATTTTAAACTACCTTTAACTTTAAAAAAAAATGAATTGGATTTTAATCTACAAACAAACAACAGAAGATGACATCATTTACTAAATATTTGGAACGTTTTACAAAAGATGTTGAAGATACTAAACAATTAACTCATTTAGCTTTTAGAGGTAAAGGAAAATACAATGTACCAGATGACAAATACGATGAGTTTTACAAAATGTATTTTAATGCTTTGATAAAAGATGAATCAATGTATTTAATTGAAAAAATTAATGATTCAACACGCTTTGCATTCTTCTTAGATATTGAAACACCTAAGAAAAGCACTTATAAAATTAAAACTGGAGATATTAAATTGATTATTGATAAAAGTTTAGAAAGTATTGATGAAATGTTTGAAATTGAATCAGGTATTAAAACTAATATTATTACTCGAAGAAATGATAAATATCATGTTAATTTTCCTAAGGTGATTGTTAACACTCTAAATGCACAAAAGTTAGCTAAGATTATTATTGAAAAATTATCAAATATGGAACATAAAAAATTGATTGATACATCTGTTTATAGAACTGGACTTCGAATCTTTGGTTCTAAGAAAAGTGAAGCAGAAATCAAAAAAGAAAAGGATAATTTTGAAGGTGATTTAGAATATTATTCTAGTGTTTATGAAATCTATGATATTGAGAATAACGAACTTTATGATATTAAGGATACAACATTTGAAGAATTTCTACAATTAATTATTCGTCGTAAAAACAACACAAGTTTATCAACTGTTAAAGAAACTTTTAAAAATGAACTAGTTAAAAATACATCTACAAATAATATTACAATTAAAGGAATTACAAATAAGTCTGTTTCAACTGAGATATCTAAATTATTAAACTTCTTAAAAGATGTTTATTCCGAACATTTAGGACATTATGAGTTGAATATCTCACGAATCGTGGCTACTCAAAATAAACAAGGTATCTTTTGTTATTATATTAATCTACAAGATAAAATGTGTCCTTTTATGGGACGAGAACATAGCAGAACTCAAAGTCCAATTTATGTAGAAATTAATATGACAGGTATTTATATTAAATGTTATGACCAAGACTGTCTAAGACGAAAGTATCCAGATGAAGGTTTTCAGTTACCAGAAAATTTTGAAAATGATTACCCTGAGTTATATTTAAGTATGAGTACTAAATATTGGAAGGCTGATATCGATATGACACCTGAAATTAAAAAATTACTTGAAGATTCTTTGTCAGGTTCTCATTATAAAATTGCAAAAGTTATTTATAGTATTTATAAACACAGATTTAGAATTGATGATATTAAAAACCCAGACTGGTATGAATTTGATGGATTTCGATGGGCAAAAACTCATATTATGAATATTTTAATCTCAGAAGAGTTACAGAAGTATTACAAAGGTATTAAAATTAGTGATACTGGAGCTCTTCAAAATTCTGATTTACAAGAATTCATTCAAAACAAAGATAAGTTAGAATCAAATCTTCGAAATAGTCTTGTCGATAATATTATTAATAAACTTGAAAATGTTTCTTTCAAAAAGAATGTGATGACAGAAATGCATTATCTATTTAAGTCTCTTGAACCAAACTTTGTATCAAAGTTAGATTCAAACCCTTACCTCATTGGATTTAAAAATGGTATTTACGATTTAGAAAATATGGAATTTCGACAAGGTGAACAGCGTGACTATTTAACCTTAACAACTGGTTATGATTTTATTGAATATGACCCAGATTGCCAAGAAGTTCAAGAAATTTATGACTTTTTACGTAAAATTATTCCTAATCCAAAAGTATTTGAATATCTTCTAAAAGTACTGGGTCGTTCACTACTTGGTATTAATGATGAACATTTCTATATATTTACAGGTTTATCTGGTGCTAATGGTAAAAGTACACTAATTAATTTCTTGGAATATACACTTGGTGATTATATGACTTCAGCTGATGTCTCTCTACTTACAAACAATCGTGCTATGAGTTCATCTGCATCTCCAGATATTATTAGACTTAAGGGTAGACGTTTTGTATCTTTTGCAGAACCAGAATATGGAGATACATTGAAAACTGGTATTATTAAGGCATTTAGTGGTGGTGATACAATTATTGCACGTGAACTTTATAAAGCACCTATTTCATTTAAATTACAAGCTAGTATGTTTATGTGTTGTAATGACCTTCCAAATGTAAATTCTATTGACGGTGGGACGTTCCGTCGTCTAAGAGTTATAGAATTCAAAAGTCGATTTTGCGATAATCCAATTAAAGCAAATGAATTTAAGATCGATCCAACAATTAAGGATAAAATTAAAAAATGGAGACCGTATTTCATGTCTATCTTACTTCACTATTTTGAACTTTATCAAGAAGAAGTTAAAATTAATGGTAAAATTGAAGAACCTGAAGAAGTTAAGATTGCTACTAGTAAGTATAAAGCGGACAATGATAGATTCAATGAATATATTACAGAATGTCTTACAGAAGTATCAGATGGATTTGAAAATATCAAGTCTATTTATAATAACTTTATGAAATGGTGGGCTGAAAATTACTCTAATACAAGAACACCTGATATTAAAGAACTAAGAAAATCATTGAAAATTAAATTTGGAGAGGAAATTGAAAAATATAATTCAAATGGAATTAAACAAATTGGATTCAATGTTAAGTTTAATGTAACTGAAAATGATTTACAAGACTTTGATGAAGATTACTAGTGACTATATGTTTTAAATTTTAATTAATTAAATATATTAATTAAGATTTTTTTATTGGCTTATATTAAGCTTAATTATGGAAGACGATAATTTTGATTTAGAATCTTTACCATCCAGTATTACATTATCATCTACATATACACCTAAATCAGCAGAAGAATCTCCTATAGACTCTCCTTTTGCAGTATCACCAATTAAATCACCGGATTTACCTCCGCAACAACCACAACAAGAAGACGACCTTGAACCTGAAGAAAATAATGATAAAAATTATGTATGGGTACCAGTTGATGACAAATGGAAAAAAATCTTACTTTCAGATTTTTATGTAGTTAAAGATTGTGCACCGGATGGAAATTGTCAATTTAGGTCGTTAGAAGAATCTTTAAAAGGAAGCGAAATTAAAACCTCACATAAAAAGTTAAGAAGACTTGTTGCCGAACATATACTAACATTAAGTGATTTGCAATTTCAAGAAATTCTTGGTAATTACAAAGCAGAAAAAGATAGTGGCGAGTTTTATGGTGATTGGGACCCGCATAGTATTAAAACAAAACGTCAATTAGCATTAGAAGTAAAAAAACAGGGGTTTAATTTTGAAGGAGACAATACTACATTATCAATTTTATCTTCTGTTTTAAATATTGATATTTTTATTTTTAACCAAAACACTCATACAGTAACTAAAATAGAAAACAATAATGATAAATTTGTCATGTTGAATTTTATTCAAAGTGGAAATACAGGTCATTATAAAACAATCGGGTTTAGACATAAGAAAAATATACAAACCCTATTCAAACGTAGTGAATTAGATGATGAAATATTACCTTTAGTTGATAAACAACTATTTTATAAAAAACATATAGAACAAATATATAATTTATATGACCCCTTTACATGTAATGATTTAATATCTAACTTGGAATTAAATTTAGGTAAATTATCTAAATCTGACAAAACCTTAATATGTAAATTATCTGCAAGAATTGTAACTCAACAAAAGGCTAAACCTAGAAAAGAACGGAGGAATTCTAAAAAACGGTCCTTTCCGAAAGCTCCTAAAAGCAAATCTAAGAAAAGTAAATCAAAAAGTAAAGAATCTGGTACAAAAACTTCTCCTAAAACTAAAAAATCTAAAAGTCCCAAAAGGAAAACTGTAAAACGTAAATCTGTTAAAAAGTCTAAGAAGTCTAAAAAGTCAAAGAAATCTAAAACTGTAAAACGTAAATCTGTTAAAAAGTCTAAGAAATCAAGAAAGTCTAAGAAATCAAGAAAGTCTAAGAAATCAAGAAAGTCTAAGAAATCAAGAAAGTCTAAGAAATCAAGAAAGTCAAAGAAGTCAAAGAAGTCAAAGAAATCTAAAACTGTAAAACGCAAGTCTGTAAAAAAGTCAAAGAAGTCTAAAAGTGTAAAACGCAAGTCTGTTAAAAAGTCAAAGAAGTCTAAAAGTGTAAAACGTAAATCTGTAAAAAAGTCAAAGAAGTCTAAAAGGAAATCAAAGAAGTCTAAAAAGGCTAAAAAAAGCAAACGTAAACGCAGAGAAAAACCAGGTAAAGATTAAATCGGATGGTTCGATTTATTAAAAAAATTAAGAACTTTTATAAAAAAATTTATATCTATTTATATAGTATTATATAAATGGACAACACGTTAATTATAGGTTTATTCCTAGCATTTATTGTATATTATTTTTTCATTAGAGAACAAGAATCCTTTGAAAATGAAAATAAAGATATGACAAAGAACAAAGAATGTTCTAGATTATCCTTAAATCAAGGAATTTATGGTTACAGAGTTAATATGATTAACAGAGGTGCTCGTTAACCTCTGATTTCATCAAAGCTCATAACAGCACTATCTGTTTTAAGTGTTGGTCGTGAACGCCATGCTGCACCCTGTGTTCCTTGGTCACTTAAATATCCACCCTTTGCAGATTTAACACCATATATACGGTCTTTTCTAACAATGTTTTCTTTTAGGTCATCTAATTCTTTAAGAATGTCTCTTCTACCTATAAATAATTTATCCTTTGTTACACGTAATGTTCTATTATTACCAATAATAATATACACATCATTGTCTGATTCAATATTAAAATTAGAAAAATCACCTTTTGCATTTGATTCATTGTATAATTTAGCACCACCATAGTCTACTCCTGTTTTGAGATTGGGTAATGTGCAAAAATCTGAATCCGCACACCAAAATGTATTATTTCTCATAAAATCAAATGTTACTTCTCCGTCTTTACCAGGAGGGCCAATAACTTGGCTATCTTTTCCTTTAGGTCCTTCTGGACCTAATGGTCCTTGAGGACCTGGTGGTCCTTTAAATTCATCAGACTTTGAGACATAAACCATAAAACCTATAATAGTTGATAGTAATAATAAATTTATAATTATACTTATAGTATCCATACTTATTATTATGATTTAAAATTTTTTTTCTTAAAAAGTGAATTATTTAATAATAATAATAAACGTTAACCAGATGTCTTCAAAATATCATCAACAATTGCAAATTTTTTTATATAAGAATAAACTCAATGAAAAGAGTATAATGGATTTACTTAATAAATTTTCTACAACAACAGTTAAACATATTATTCAAGATTTAGGTATTATAGAACCACCTAAAGAATCAAATGAATTATATATTTTTAGTGACGGTAATTGTAAAGGAAATGGTAAAAAAAATGCTAAAGCTGGTTATTCGGTATTATTTATGGATAATTTAGAAGATTCACTATTCACTAAATTTAATAAAACTAGACTAGTTGTATCAGACCCTACAAATAATAAAGCAGAATTATCTGGTATAAAATATGCATTTAAAACCATATCTGATAATCAAGATTTATTCAAAGACAAAAAAAATATTATTTGTACGGATTCTATGTATTCAATAAACTGTATAGACAAATGGTCAAAAAATTGGATTAAAAATGGATGGAAAAATAGTAAAAATGAGGAAGTAAAAAATAAGGAACTAATTCAAGATATCTTAACATTACGAGAATCTATTGATTCTGAAATCAAAATTTCTTTTAAACATATTCCAAGTCATACTAGTGAACCGATAGATAAAAAATCTCTTGAATGGTTATTATGGTATGGTAACAATAAAGTAGACTCTAATATAAATGAATTATTAAGTCTAAGTTAATGAATTATTAAGTCTAAGTTAATGAATTATTAAGTCTAAGTTAATTATTAAGTCTAAGTTTAATTTAAAAACAACTATACATATTTCATTATATAAATAATGTTTGAATCTATCAACATTATTGGTTATGGTTATGTAGGAAGTGCTATTGGGCACTTGTGTGAAAAAAATAAGATTAAGTTTAATGTATGTGATGTTGATATTAAACGTAGTGGTGGGTATGATTATTTTACAAAATATCTAGAAGAACTTGTATATTATTCTGAAAGTAAAAATGATATAAATTATTATTTTGTAGCTGTACCAACACCTAGTAAAAGTGATGATTCCTGTGATACGTCAATTATTATATCTATTTTAAATCAACTCAATATTATGGTAAAAAAGAAAACAAGAGTTATTATTAAAAGTACATTAGTACCTGGTTCTTGTAGTAAATTTTCTCCTGAATTTAAAAATATAGATATCATTTTATCACCTGAATTTTTAAGAGAAGCTACTTTCAAAGATGATATATATAATACAGACTTTGTATTAGTAGGTCTTCCACCATATACAGAACTTAATGAATATGCGGATATTCTAAATATGTTTAGGCAATTACATATACATAATAAGAATATAGATATATATATGAGGTCATATGAAGAATGCGAGTTATTTAAATATACATTAAATGTCCATTTAGCTGTTAAAATATGGTATTTTAATGAAATTCATGAAATTTCTGAAAAATTAGATGTAGATTATGAAAAGTTAAAAACTTTATTTAAATTAGATTCAAGAATAGGAGAATATGGTACACAGGTACCTGGTCATGACGGCAAGTTTGGATATGGTTTAAGTTGTTTACCTAAAGAAACACGTGGCATGATGAAATTACAAGAAGAACTAGGTATAGATAATCATGTTTTACAAGAAATTATTAAAAGGAACAATTATTTTAGAAGCAAATAATAATACATTTTTATTTATTTATTTTATTTTATAATATTAATAAATAAGCATAAGCATGAGCGATTATAGAAATGTCAGTCAATCTCATTTTAAGAATGATGAATGTTATATTAACCAACAAAATCAAGGAAATAAAAGTATTTTTAATTATATAACAGATGCAAGTATGTTTATTAATAAAAATCAATGTTTTGACGTAACTCCCCCTTTTCTAAGTTACATTCCAGTTGGTATTCCAACACAGAATGTAGATATTGAAAATAATTTAAGGGGTGTTGTTAGAAATAATACAAAATGCGCCTCTTGCAAGTTTACACCCGATAATTTAGACTTTACAACAGATGGAATGTTACAAAAAAAACCACTAGATTTATCACCTCATAATCGCCAATTATGTAAACCTGACTTCCAAATTTTACCTAAAGGTTATTACAACATCCAAAGTCGTAAATAGTTAATAACTAATATAACTTTTATCATAATTATATATATATGATAAAAATTAAACTAAGAACTAATTAAATTTAGGCAATATGAAGAGCATTATGTACACTAACAGCTCCGCTTAAGAAATATTTTGAATTAGCTGCAACTAAATTAATGCTATCTCCAATTAAACTTCCAGCAGTTGTTTTAATAACAGTTTTAGCAGCACCAGTAGCTAAGTTAGCACTAGTGCTATATTGCGAAATTGCTACAGCTCCATTGATACAAGCACTTGGAGCTGTTAAAGTGTGTGCACCTGTATTAGAAACAATGAATCTATACATAAGACCTGAAATTGGAGGTGGTAAGGTAACAGATGAACCACCTGTAGCATTTAAAAGAATAATATCACCAGATTCAGCGGGGGTTAAGGTAATAGCAGAACCAGCTTCTGTAATCTGTAATTGTGACTGTCCTAAATTAACTGAGCGGTAATCATGAATAACTTTTGAACGTTGAGACATTTTATAATATATAAAAATATTTTTTTTTTTATAATTAATTTAAGATTAAGTTAACCTTGACATTTTTTTTTATTTCTATAAAATAAAAATATGTCAAGAGATTATTTTACGTTCCATAGTTATGTATGTAATAATAATACTCAATCTACAAACCAGTTCATGAATTTTTTAGGTGCTTCTGTACTTGATAAATTACCAGATAGAGTATGTTCTTCAAAAGTCATTTATGACATCCTTCGCCAAGATTTAGACACTTATTTTAAACAACGTGTTTTTCGAAACGCTTTTATGGAATATTTTAAATGGAAAGTTCTCTATAGTGAATCATAGAGAGTATATCATAGGGAGTATAAGCGAAACATAAGAGTGATGACTTACCCACTGGGTGTCATATCTAAAAATTGAATTTTAATTGTACATGTATAATTTATATACATATACAATGAATAAATTAACTATCGGTTGGCATACTAGCATCACACCATCTATTATTCATGGTCTTAAATTTAATCAAGAATCACAAAAACATTTTGATAAATTTTATGTCGCTGCTCAAATATTTCTCAAGGCTCCGATGAAGTTTGGTAAATCTAAATTAAATGAGCAAGATTGTATTAAAGTAAAACAATATATTCAAGAAACTAATATTTACTTAGTAGTTCATGGTCAATATTTAATTAATTTTATAAAAACAGATAATGACTGGGCTATCAATAGTGTAGTTGATGATATTAAACTATTAGATAAAATGATTCCTGACAACAAAAAGGAAATGACAGGTGTAATTATCCATATGGGTAAAAATACAAATAAGGAAAGTATTGAAACATGTATTGATAACTTTTATAAAAATGTAAAAGAGGTAATTAATAAAACCCAAGAATGTAAAGTAAAATTAATTTTAGAGACTTCAACTAAAACAAAAAATGGAAATGATATTTTTTACGATATTGAAACTTTTGGAAAACTCAAAATGTATCTAAAGAACAACTTATCAAAAGAGGAATATTCTAGAATAGGTTATTGTATAGATACTGCTCATATTTTTGCATCTGGATATAATATTAAAACAAAAGAAAATTTTGAAGATTTTATATCACTTTGGGATCATCATATTGGTATTAATGAAATAACATTATTTCATTTAAATGATTCTAAAGTTGGTTTGGGTTGTTGTAGAGATTTACATGAACAAATTGGTTCTGGGTTAATTTATTCTGATAACAAAGATGGTTTAAAAGCACTCTTAGAATTTTCAAAAACAAATAATATACCTGTTATCATAGAAAGCGGAGGCGATCAACTAACTGAAATAGAACTAATTGATGGAATTTTAAAAAATTGAATTTTTAAATAAAACCATTATTTTTACTTAACCAAAATATGACCTCTCGACGAGTGTATTTATCCGCTATTAAACCTAATATTCAATACATAGATTCTATGTATATCGAATCCGAGGATGAATGTTCTTTATATTCTATTGAAGAATATAAACGTGATAGTACTGAAAGTGAATATAATTATGAATGGTCAAATCAAACATGGAATCGTGATGATAAGTATGATGTAAATAGAGTAAGTGAACTATTCGGTAGAAATAGTTTGTATACTGAAGTAGGGTATAATCGCGAATCTATTTATCTAGGTAATCAATACGATGACAATGAAGACTTAAATCCAGATCAGAACGAATATGATAACTCTGAAATCGAACCAGTAATGTCTTTACCATTGAGTCCAAGACAATATATGTTTATGAAACGACAATGGAATAAACAATTGGACATGGAATTGTCTAAAGCATCTTTAAAACAAAATCAAAAGACTGTCAGCTGGTCTGGATTTTCTGATAATTCACTTAACTCAATTAGTTCTAATAATGAAGAAGAGTATCCAACGGCTCCTAGAAATTCAAATGCATCTGATTTATCTGGACAGTCTAAAAAATCAACTAGGTCTTGGAAATCATTTTTCTCAAAGTTTTCTAATAAAAAGAAAAAGCAAATCAAATTTTATGATGATTTACTTCAAAAAAATTAAAATTAAAAATCAATTAAAATACAAAATTAACTAAAATTAGGACCTTCGGGTCCTTTTTTTATTTAAATCTCACCCTTTATCCAAATATAAGACTATTATATCTTCTTTCTTCTTCTTTTTCTAAATAATCCCTGTTAGAAAATTTTGAATCATCTGGTATGATATCTGGTAGAATATCCGGGTTTTCTCCAACTTTAGTAAAATCTAAAGTAAATTTTTCAGGTGACTGCTCACATCCACAAATATGCTCATTACCTTCAGCTTTATATTGTCCATTAAATATATATTTAGGGTTTAGTTTAGTACACATAGATGTACATTTAGTCATAATATCTCTTTGATTATACATTTTACATGAGTCGTCTTCATCAGAATTACATTTTACAGTTCTGGATGTATTAAATATAAAAAAGTACAAAACAGCTAATACTAATAATATTACTATCATTTCTTAATATATACACCTAAAAAAATTTTTTACTAATAATAGCAAAATATATATCAAAATAACATTAACAAAAAAAAAAATGAAATATTTTTGGCTTTAAATAATTTCAAGTATTTAAAGAAAATGTCTCTTGAAACGTCTGCTATTGTTGCTCTTGCTTTTGGACTGGCTATTGTAGGTCTAATCTCTCTTATTGTTCTGTTTGTAGAAATGAATCACTTTGAACATACAACTAAAGAGGGATTGTTTTATGTTAAGAAGTGGTGTCTAGTTATATTTTTGATTTTGGTGAATGCTGGTGGTTGTGTTCTAGTATATTATACTCAAAATTTGCAAGTTATCTTATTTATTCTGATTGCTTTGAAATCTAAAGATATTATCATGTCAGTTATGTTTGTATTTAATATGATTTATCGTGCAATTATTAAGAAATATGATGGTGTTCCTTCATTGGAAATGAGTGATGAAATTGAACGTGTGATTGCTTTTATTCCTACATTTGAGGAGACTACAGCACAAGTTGCAAAAACTCTTGATTCGGTTCTCGATTCAAAACGTGGACCTCATTATATTTTACCAGTTCTAGTTTCAGATGGTAAAAATGATTATGATGAACTATTAGATACTATTCATTCTGTGAAGGATTATACATATCAATCATGGAAGGCAGTAGATGTTAATTTAACAGTTTCATATGGTACTCGTAAGGATAAGCATGTTATTTGTATTTCAAAGCAACAAAATCTAGGTAAAAAGGATAGTGTTATCTTGATTCATGACTTATTCAATGTACATCGTGGTAATTTTGCAACAGTTAATAAAGAACTACGTCAATCAATCCGACAAGATATTGTAGAAATTTTCGGAGTCAATGAATTTGATTACATTCTATGCACTGATGGAGATACTGTTCTCAATGAAAATGCAATTGTATGTTTAGTTGATACTGTGAAAACTAAAGGAGCAACTGCTGTAGCTGGTATGGTTAATGTTGATAAAACAGATGGTAGTACATTTTGGAATCATCTTCAAAATTATCAATATATGTATGGTCAATATGTTCGTCGAACAAATGAAGATTTGGTATCTCAAGTCCTCTGTTTACCTGGATGTATTTCTATGGTCAAGGTAGATGAATCATTTAGTAATGTTCTAAAGATGTATTCACTTTTACCAAATGAAAAGAACCTATTTGAAACTAGTGTACAAACTATGGGTACTGATAGACGTTTCACAAGTTGTGTAGTTTATACTAATGATAATGCTCGTATTCTTCAAGATACTAGAGCACATGCATATACTGTTCCACCTCAAAGTCTAAGTTCTTATTTCAGTCAACGTAAGCGATGGACTCATAATACATTCTTCAATTCTGTACTTAATATTGTTGGTTCTAATATCAATATTCTATCACGATTCTTTACTCTTATCGATGTTTTACGAATGTCTCTTGTATACTTCCGATTGTTTAATACTTTCTATTTTATCTATCTTTTGGCTGCTTATTATGAACCTAAAAATGTAACAAGCTTAGTACCATATATTGTCTTATTGTCTTATCCAGTTGTATGTTTCTTAGTCTACAGTTTATTCAATTCACATCTACGTGTTCAATTCTTGTGGCTGCTTCTATTCACATTTATTAATAAAATCTTTACAATGTTCTCAACTATTATTACATTCAGTCTTATGTTATTCAATATCGGAAATTCAAATTGGAAAATTATCAACTAAAAAGTAAAATATTAAAATACAAAAAAGATAACATAATATAGTCAATTAAAATAAACCCACATTTGTGGGTTTATTTTAATTTAATTCATTTTAACATTGTTTCGAAGCTAAATTACCATCAACCGATACTCTAAAATTTCTAAAATAACTCCATGTATCATTTGGTGTAGCATACTTAACACTACCACCTCCAAAAAATGTTGAAAATAATATAGCTGTAATACGAGTACTATTATTAGTTCGCCAAATTAATTTATTAAACTTTTGTTTTTGTTCATTTATGCACACTTCCAATAGACCATTATCATTAGTAAAGCCGTTTTTATCAAATGTATTTAGTTTTACTCGAATCATGACTTGATTCCAAGTATTTTGTTGAAATTTAAATAACCCTCTCCATAAAGAATCGCCAAAATCATCATTTCTGACAATATTTGGAATATTATAATAATCATCTGTTTGATTTCTTGGTAGATAAACGTATGCTTCTGCATCAAAATCTTTTCTCCAGACTATTCTTAAACTAGCAGTATTGTTATTATGATTACCTCCACTTGCTTCTCTCATGTATTTTTTGTCAGTACCTTCACTAAAAAATAACCCTGGTAACTTTCCACCTAATACTGGCTGAAAAGTATCATCAAATTTAACATCGTAGCTGATAATGATTTCATCTGTAGGAAAAATATATTGTGGTGATGCATAAAATCCAATTCCTCCTTGTGGAAATTTACTTGGTGTATAACTTCCCTGTGGATAAAATACTTTGAGTGAACCATCTTCTAAAACTTCGTGATTTTGATTGTCACGACCCCAACCAATCTTGGAGATATTCCAAACTCCGGAATTTTGTAGCGTAGTTATTGCAGTAAAAGGTAATGTTAACCAATTTAAACGCATCTTTAAATACTTAAGAGAATTGTTTTTAAATAAAATTAAAGTAGTTTAAAAAAAAATGAACTTATAAGTTAAACAGGTTTATTAAAATGATAATTCAATTATCTGCATTTTTAGTAATTTTAAAAAGTGTGTCTGCTCAAACTGTACCACCGATTCCGATTACACCGTTTGGTGATCCGAATTTAATTTGTCCAAAAACAGATGGTACGACATACTCTGTAGGAGGATTTCCAAGTAGTCCTTTTACAGTCATACCTTTTGTTGATACATTCAAAGAACCACCACTTGCAGTTCCAAAACAGAAAGTTTGTAGACCTGATGGACATTGTATGTTATCTTATGACTTTAATATAAATCAATTACAAGCACGACCGTTTGACAATGCGGTGCCTGGGTGTAAAGCTCACCCTGGTACATGGTTTTTAGCGTATGGTGGTAGTGTACCTGGTCCTACAATTCGAGGACCTGTTGGTCATGAATCTCTCGTGAGATTTAAAAATTCTATTAACACAGTGACTGGTTATTTTAAACAATCTTATAAACCATGTTTACCCGTTGATGGTAGAAGCGGACGTCCTATTAGTGTTCATTTCCATGGTTCTGCAAGTTTAGCACCATATGATGGTTGGGCTGAAGATATCACTTGTTTTGGAGAAGTAAAGGATTATGTTTATCCTAATAATCGTGCAGGTACTGGATGGTATCATGACCATGCTCTTCATATTACATCTGATAATGCATATTTAGGTCTAGCTGGTTTTAAAATTACATCTGCGAAATTGAAAGATGGTGGGTGTGGAGAACCATGGAATCTTGAAGATATTCAAGAATATCCTATGATTTTAAGTGACAAAGTATTAGATAACAAATGTCAATTATTTATTGACCATTTTAATGTACATGAAGATGATTTATATGGAGATATTAATACAGTTAATGGAATACCATTTCCACAAATGAATTTAGAACCAAAGTGGTTACGATTTAGAATTTTAAATGCAGCTGTATCAAGACCATATCTCTTTAAAATTACAGACCATAATTTAAATGATATTTCACAAAGAATTTGTAGAGTAATTGCAACAGATGGTGGATTTAGAAATACTCATATTGCATTTCCAACAGAAGGATTATATTTAGGAGTTGCTGAACGTTATGAAATTGTATGTAATTTCCAAAACTATGCTGGAAGAACTGTTTACTTCTGG
>Ga0172373_10002585_pt1 | contig 27492 bp, 21 predicted proteins | sample Lak10m_2_FD_114546 | JGI IMG/M metagenome (GOLD analysis project Ga0172373, IMG submission 114546) | Freshwater microbial communities from Kabuno Bay, South-Kivu, Congo - kab_092012_10m | ecosystem: Environmental > Aquatic > Freshwater > Lake | place: Democratic Republic of the Congo...
CCGTCGCTCCAGCGCGCGCCGAGCACCTCGTGCGAGCGCACGACGAGGCGTGCGCCGAGCACGAGGGCCGTGCCGAGCGTCGCGCAGGCGACGAACTCGCGCGCGCCGAGGCGCACTAGCCCCGCTCCCGCGGCGTCGTGCCGACCGACAGGTTGGTGAGCCCGAGGCCCTGGCAGGCGTCCATGGCGGTCACGATCGCCTCGTGGCGCGCCAGGCGATGGCCGCGGATCGTGACGGGCGTGTCCGTGCCGCGCTGCGCGGCCTCGGCCAGGCGTGCGCGCAGCCCGTCGGCGTCGAGCGAGACGCCGCTGACCACGTAGGTGCCGTCCTCGAGCACGTTGATGACGAGTTCCTCGGCCGGCGCGTCGGAGGCCGAGGCCGCCCCCGGCAGCTCGATCCCGAGGGCCTTCTCCGGATCGACGAAGGTCGTCGCGAGCATGAAGAAGACGAGCATCAGGAACACGATGTCGGTCATCGAGGTCAGGTTGAGGGCGAACTCGTCGCCGTCGCTGTCGCTGGCGAGCTTCACGCGGCGCGCTCCTGGGTCGCGCGCACGAGCGACTCGTCGAGCTCGACGTACAGGTCCTCGACGCGCCGCGCGAAGCGCTCGACGCGCGCGCGCAGCCAGAAGTAGGCTGCCTGGGCCGGGATCGCGACGCACAGGCCAGCCGCGGTCGTGACCAGCGCCTGGCTGATCCCGGCCGCGAGCAGCTCGGGCCGTCCGAGACCCTGGTCGAGGGCGATCGAGATGAAGGCCTCGATCATGCCGAAGACCGTGCCGAGGAAGCCGAGCAGGGGCGCCAGCACGGCCACGATCGCGAGCGGCTTCAGGCGCGCGTTCAGATGCTTCAGCTCGCGTGCGCCCGCATCCTCGACGGCTTTCTCGCGCTCGAGCAGCGGCGAGCCGGCGCGTACCAGGCCCGAGCGCAGGATGCGCCCGAGCGGACGCGGCTCACGCTCGCAGGCCTGGATCGCGGCCTCGGTTCCGCCCTGGCTCAGCGCCTCGAGGATGGCGCGCGCATAGGCGCTGGAACCGAGCTCGGCTTCGCGCAGGCGGATCGCGCGCTCGACGATGTAGGTCAGCGCGATCACCGAGGCCAGCAAGATCGGCCACATCAGCGGGCCGCCGCTGAGCACGATGTCGAAGAGCGATTCGAGCCGGGCGGGAGAGGCGGGGAGATCCTGAGGAGTCATGGAGGAGCGTTCACGCTGGGGGTCAGGGGAGTGGGAGAAACACGGAGGAAGCCCGGGCGATGGACCCCGGTGCGCTATCGAAACCCCCGTGAACGCCACGGGTGGCCGCGCCCGGTTGCCCCACATCACCCTCCATCGTCACAGGCTTCCTCCGTTGCATGGTGTGCGTGCCTCAGCGCGTCTCGAGCACCGCGAGGCGCTCGCGCGCGGCCGCCGCGAAGGTCGAGCGCGCGTGCTCGGCGAGCACCTCGCGGTAGCGCGCGGCGGCCTTGGCCGGATCGCCCAGGGCCTCGAGCGCCTCGCCGGCGCGGTACAGGGCCTCGGCCACGCTCGGCTCGTGCGCGAAGAGCAGCGCCACCTTGAGGTACTCGCTCAGGGCGGCGTCGTGCTTGCCTTCGGCGGCCGCGATGCGCCCGAGGCCGAGGCGCGCGCCGGCGGCGAGCTCGCCCTGGTCGAGCGCGAGCGTGCGCTCGAAGGCCGCGCGCGCCGGGCGCAGCTTCTTCTGCGCGAGCAGCGCGCGCCCGCGCCACAGCTCACCCTCGGCCAGGTTGGGGAAGTCGGCGTGGTCGCGCGCGAGCTCGGACAGGGCCGCTTCGCACTCGTTCCAGCGCTCGAGCGCGCCGGCCGTCAGGCCCGCGCGGAACAGGATGCGCGCGCGCAGCTCGCCGCGCGCGCCGGGCAGGACGGCCGCGAAGGCCGTTGCGGCGGCCGCGAGGTCGCCGCCGCGGTAGGCGCACTCGCCGGCCAGGAAGCCCGCTTCGGGAGCGAGCGGACTGTCGGCGTGCTCGGCCTGGAACTTCGCCAGTGCGCGGCGCGCACCGTCGACCTCGCCGCGCGCGAGCTGCGCGAAGGCCAGCTTGTAGAGCGCATCGGCGCGGCGCGCGTGGGGCGCGCGCGTCGCGTCCAGGAGGTGCGCCTCGGCCGCGCGCGCGTCGCCGGCCGCGAGCTCGGCGTCGCCGAGGTGGAAGGCGGCCTCCAGGATCGGCGCGGGGTCGCCGCCGTTCTTGCGGGCCCGCTCGAGCGCGGCCGCGGCGCCGGCCAGGTCCTGACGTTCGAGCGCCAGGTACAGACCCTCGAGCTCGAGCGCGCCGCGCCGGGCGGGGAAGCGGCGCGCGCACTCGTCGAGCAGCGCGCCGGCGCGCCGCTCGTCACCCTTCTCGCGCAGCGCCGCCAGCAGGCGCCGCGCACTCTCGAAGGTGCGTGGCTCGTCCGCGCCGAGCTCGGCCAGCGCGCGCCAGCTGGCCAGGCCCTCGTCGAGCCGGCCCAGGGCGAGCTGCGCCGAGAGCGCGAGCTCGAGGGCCGCGGCGCGCAGGGTCGGCTCGGCCCGCGCGTCGGCCACGAGCGGCGCGAGGAGCTCCTCGCAGGCCGCGTGCTCGCGCGCTTCCCACGCGTTCCAGGCCAGCGCATAGCGCGCGCGCGCGGCCTCGCTCGACTCGGGCGCGCGCGCGACGAGTTCCTGCTGCAGGCGCGCGGCCTCGCTGCCGCGGCCGAGGGCGGTGAGCCGCTCGGCGGCCTCGAGCCGCGCGCGGCGCGCGACCTCGCCCTCGGGCACGCGCTTCAGGAGCTCGCGATAGGCCGCCAGGCCCGCTTCGCCTTCCGTGCCGCGCGCGCGCGCCAGCCAGGCCGCGTCGCGTCCCGGTCCTTCCGGGAAGCGCTCGAGGTAGCGCGCGGCGAGCACGGCCGCGTCGGCCGCGCGGCCCTGGTCGCCGCGGATGCGCACCAGCATGCCGAGCGCTTCCTCGCCCTCGACTCCGGCGCCGCGCGCGGCCTCTTCGAAGCGCGCGCAGGCGCCCTCGAGATCGCCCGCGAGGTAGCGGCACCAGCCGCGGCGGGCGCCGAGGCGCGCGGCCTCGGCCGCGTCGGTGGGCGTGCGCAGGGCCTCGCCGGCGGCCTCCTCGGCCTCGGCGTAGCGCTGCGCCGCGAACAGCGCCTCGACGCGCACGATGCGCGCGGCCTGGGCGCGCGGGCCGCTCGGATCGGCCGCGAGCAAGCGCTCGGCCGCGCGCAGGGCCGCGGCCGAGTCGCCCTGGTTCAGGGCCGCGACCGCACCGGCGTAGAGCGCCTCGGTCGAGCCGCTGCGCTCGAAGGCCGCGAGGGCCTCGCCCGGCCGACCGTCGGCCACGAGACAGTCGCCGCGCAGGACCTCGAGGCGCGTGGCGAGCTCGCGCGCGGGTCGCGTGCGCTGGGCGCGCTCGAGCGTGGCCAGCGCCGCGCGCGCGTCGCCCGCACCTTTCTGCGCCTGGGCCAGCCAGTAGAGCGTCTCGCCGTCGCCGTTCTTCGCGAGCGCGCCGAGGCGCTCGAGCGCGCCGCGCGTGTCGCCGGCGCGCAGGCGCGCGATGCCCGCGTGCAGGGCGGCCTCGGGCGCGTGGCGGCTCGCGGGGAAGCGCTCGACGAGCGTCTCGAAGGCGCGCGCCGCGCCGGCGTGGTCGTCGCTGGCCGCCAGGGCGAAGCCTTCTCCGCGCAGGCGCGCGTCCTCGAACGTGGGGGACTTCACGGAGCGGAAGGCGGCCAGGGCCGCGCGCGGATCGGACTCGAGCGTGGCCTCGCCGAGCAGCAGGCGCACCTCGTCGAGCAGGGCCGGATCCTGGCTCTCGCGCAGGAAGCGTTGCGCGCGCTCGCGGGTCGCGGCGAGGTCGCCGCGCTGGAAGGCGCACCACACGAGCGAGCGGCGCGCGGCCTCGGCCTCGGGCGCGCGCGGCGTGGCCGTGAGCAGCGCGCCGAGGTGCTCCTCGGCCACGTCGGGTTCGCGCGCCGCCAGGGCTTCCTCGCCGAGCGCGAGGCGCGCTGCGGGCACGAGGTAGTCCTGACCCGCGGCCAGCACGCCCTCGAAGGCCGTGCGCGCGCGGGCCCGGTCGCCGCGCGCACGCGCCGCCTCGCCCACGCGGAAGAGCGCCTCGGCGCGGTACTCGAAGTCCGTCTCGCGCGCGCAGCGCTCGTACTCGCTGGCGGCCGGCTCGCTCTGACCGAGCTCCCACAGCGCGTTCGCCAGACGGTAGCGGGCGAGCAGGGCCTTCTCGTGCTGCGGGTGCGCGCGCAGGAAGCTCTGGGCCTCGCTCGCGGCGAGTTCGTGCAGGCCCTTGTCGGCCAGGCCGACGAGGTAGCGGTACTGCTCGTCGGGCGAGCCCGACTGGGCGGCCGCGGGCAGCGCGAGGGCGAGGAGGAGCAGCGCAGGAGTGGGGAAGTTCACGGGGATTCCGGGGCAGAGTGGGGGCGGAGCGCGAGCCGGGTCGCGCCTGGGCGGGCGTGGAGAGGGCTCCGCGGGACCGCCGTCCCGCGGAGCAGGGGCCTGCGACTAGCGCAGGCCGGCGTCGCGCGAGTCGCGCCCGATCGAGCGCACCTCGTGGCGCAGCTCGTCGAGCGAGTCGCGCAGCTCACGCATCTCGGCGTGCATGTCGAGCATCAGGGTGCGCAGCTCGTCGAGCGAGTCGCGCGCGGGCTCGCTCGACCACGACAGCGGCGCCGGAGTCGTGCTCGCCGTGCGCGCCGCACCGCCACGCGCGCTCGAGTGCGGCAGCGGACCGGTGGTTCCGAGCGGAGCGAGGCCCGTGGCGAGACCGGCGTGCGGCGGGGGCAGGACGGCCAGGCCCTGGGCCGGGTGCGTCCCGCCGGCGCGGGCGACGGAGTTCGCCGTGCAGGATTCGTCCGCAGCCGTGCTCGTGCAGGGCTCGTCGCAGGTCGCTTGGCCAGCGCTGCAGCCGTTGCCGGAGCTCGCGCTGCAGTCCAGGGCCACGGCGCACTCACCGGCGTGGGCGGCGGGCGCGCCGCCGTGGCCGACGTGCGCCACGCCGTCGTGGATCACGGTGAAGAGTTCCGGAGTGGTGAAGGAGATGGGCTCGACGGCGAGCCCGGGGAACTCGAAGTCGAAGGCGGGCACGTCGATCGGCGCGAGCTCGAAGGACGGGAACTCCATCGGCGCGAGCTCGATCGTCGCGAGCGGCGCCAGGGCGTCGTTCCAGGAGAGCGAATCGGACCGCTCGCCCGGCTCCGCGGGCGCGCTCGGTTCGGCCGGAGTGACGTTGCGCAGACCCTCGAGCGCGCGCTGGATGGCCTGCTCGATCTCGCGCGAGAGGTCCTGGGGCAGGCCCTCGACGGCGGGCTGCACGTCGCGCAGCGCCTCCTCGACGGCGCGGCGGGCGTCCTCGGACGCGCGCGCACCGAGGTTCCACGAGCGCACCTCGGCCAGCGCCTGCTGGCAGCTCTGACCGCTGGCGCGGCGCCGCTTGCAGCTGTCGCGATCGGGGTGGCAGCGGCTCTCGGCGCCGGGCTCGACGCGGAAGTTCTCGGCCAGCGAACGCTCGAGGTCGCGCTGCCAGTCCTCGTGGAAGCGGTCCTCGAGGCCGGTCAGGCCCTCCAGGCGCGCCTCGAGCTCGGACTCGAGCGCCTCGAGGGCCTGCTCCTGGTGCTCGAGCTCCTCCTCTGTGCCGCGCAGCTCGTGCTCGAGCCGCGCCTCGAGCTCCTCGTCCTGCAGGTGCAGGTGTTCCTCGCGCGCGCCGCTGTTCTGCTCGAAGGCGCGCCGGGCCTCGCGCAGGGCGCGCTGGGCTTCCTGCTGCGCGCGCGCGAACTCTTCCTGCAGGCCGCGCACGGCGTGCTCGTGCTCGCGCTGGGCCTCGCCGCTTGCGCGTTGCAGCGCACCCTGGCGCTCGTCACGCTCGTCCTCGGCTGCGCGCGCGGCCAGCTCGAAGGCGCGCTGCGCCTCGCGCTGGGCACGCTCGAGCTCGCGGGCGGCGCCGGTCTGCTCCTGCTGCAGGCTGCGCTCGAGCTCGCGCTGGCCGCGCTCGAGCTCGCGCCGCGCCTGCTCGAGCGCGCGCCGGGCCTCGGAGAACTCGCGCTCGAGCGTGCGCCGCTCGCCCGCGTCGCGCGCGCCCTCGAGGCGCTCCTCGTAGGACTCTTCCATCTCCTCGGAGCGGCGCTCGAGGTCCGCCTGCGCCTCGTGCTGGCGCTGCGCGGCCTCTTGCAGGCGCTCCTGCAGCTCTTCCTGCAGCGTTTCGTGGCGCTCGCTCAGCTCCTCCTGGGCGCTCTCGAAGGCCTCCTGGGCCGCCTCGAAGCGCGCCTCGATCTCCTCCTGCGCGCGCTCGAGGTGCTCGGCCAGTTCCTCCATGGCGCGCTCGTGGCTTTCCTCGCGCTCCTCGTGGGCGCGCTCGAGGGCTTCCTGGGCTTCTTCCTGGCGACGCTCGAGCGCGCGCTCGAGGTCCTCCTGGCGCGTGCGTTCCTCGTGCTCGGAGTCCTCGGCCTGCTCGCGCAGCGTGCGCCGGCTGCGCTCGATCTCGCGGCGGGTCGTTTCGCGACGCTCCTCCAGGCCCTCGCGGCGCGCACCCAGGCGCTCGCGCAGCTCCTCGAGGCGGCGTTCGAGGCCCTCGACCTCGCGCTCCAGGGTCTCGTCGACCTCCTCCTCGGCGACCTCGACCTCCTCTTGCCAGGCATCGCGCAGGCAGTCGACGCACAGCCCGGCCGCGTTGGCGGGCGAGGGAGCGCTGGGCGCGCTGACGCGAGCGGGCGCGGCGAGGCGTGCGCGCGGCGCCTGCGCCGGGCGCGGCTCGGGCGCCTGGGTCGGACGCGGCGTGAGCAGCACGGCCGGGACCGGATCTTGATTCGGCAGGTAGGCCAGGAGCGGGCTCGTGGCCCCCAAGGAGAGCAGCGAGACGAACAGCGGAGTCTTCATCGGGTTCACCTGGGAGAGAGGACGGAGCGGGCGGAAAGGGGCGGGGTGGGTGGGTCAGCGCGTGGAAAGCGCCGGGGTGGACGGGAGTGCGGGCACGAGCGTGTCGAGCAGGGCGGAGGCGCGGGCGTGCTGTGCGTCGAGCGCGGCGAGGCGCGCCTCGATCGCGGCGAGCTCGGGCGCGAAGCGCGTGTCGAGGTCGCGCTGCTCGAGCTCGATGCGCAGGGCCTCGACCTCGGCCGCGAGGCGTGCCAGCTCCTCCGTGAGGCCGCGACGCAGCTCGTCGAGGGCCAGCGACTCTGCGGGCGCGGGCGACTCCGGCGCCGGTTGCGACGGCGCGGCCGCCGCGGGCGTCGGCTCGAGGGGCAGCGTGGAACTCGCCAGCGGCCGGCGGGGCTCGGGCGGTCCGGCGTCGACCTTCTCGGGAACGAGCGCCTCGGTCGTCGGCGCGGGGCTGGCGGCGTGGATGCCCGGCACGGCCGCGACGGTCAGTCCGAGGGCTCCGAAGGCGAACAGCGGGAAGCTGCGCGCGTGCCCTTCGGCACTCGGCGAGCGGCGGTCGTCGAGCAGGCGCGCGATGCGCCGTCCGAGCGGCGAGCGCGGCGCCGTCAGGCCCGGCAGCGCGAGCCTTCGACGCGGCTCCTCGAGCAACCAGCCGGCGACCTCGGTCAGGCAGCTCGCCAGCGCGAGGCGCGAGCCGGTCCAGCGCACGGCGTGGTCGTCGCAGGCGAGCTCGGCCAGCTCGGAGAGCTCGTGGCGCGCCACGCGGTTCAGCGGCTGGAAGAAGAACAGGCGCTCGAGCATCGCGCTGGCCGCGAACCAGAACGGGTCGCGGCGCAGCAGGTGTCCGAGCTCGTGCGCGAGCAGGACTTCCTGCTGGGCCGGCGTGAGGGCGGACACGACCGCGCGTGGCAGGCAGATCTCGGGGAACAGCAGTCCGGTCGAGAAGGGCGAGGCGACGCGCGAGGAGATCGAGAGGCGCACGTGGCGCCGCAGGCCGGCGCGCCGGCGCAGCTCCTCGAGGGTCGTGACCAGGGGCCCCGCGCGCAGCACCTCGCGGCCCTGCAGGCGGCGCCAGAGCAGCACGAAGGAGCCGGCCACGAGGGCCACGCCGACGGACCCGAGGGCGGCCCAGGCCAGCAGCACGAGGCCGGGCCAGGAGGGCGGGGTGACGAGCGGCAGGACGCGCGTGCCCGGCGTCGCGTCCGTGGAGCTCCCGGCGGCCGCGGGCCCACGCTCTTCGGCCGCGGAGGGTGCGCCACGCCGAGGTGTGCTGCGGAGCGAGCCGAGCGGGGGCGGCGGCTCCACTTCTTGTTCTTGCTCCTCCAGCTCTCCGTGCTTCTGTTCTCCGCGCGGCCACTCCCCGGGGGCCGTGCTCGAGGGCGCCGTGCGCTCCTGCGTCGCGGTCGACGCGCGGGGCAGCGGAGCGGAGGTGCGGGCGGGGCGTTCGGCCGGCGCGGTGCGGGATGCGAGGACGGCCGCGCTCTCGGCAGCGCCCGCGGGGGCTGCGTCGGGTGCGGCGGTGAGCGTCGGCTGCGAGGCGGCGGGCGGGGGGGCCTCCTCGTTCGCCGCGCGCGCGCTCCACTCGAGGCGTCCGAGCCAGGGGCGCGCGTCGAGCCCGAGCTGCAGGGTGGCGGTCACCAGCGGACCGACCAGGGCGAGCTTCCACAGGCGCTCGCGCAGCGCCAGGCTGCGCGGGGCACGCCCGCGCAGGAAGAGCCACACCGCCCCGAGCAGCACGCTCGAGTGCACGGCGTAGGTGCAGAGCCAGGAGAGTGCGCGCGTGAACAGCTCTTGATTCGGCATGGGATCAACCTCCGCGTTCCTTCCGCTCCCGTTCGACGATCAGCGCGCGCAGGCGGACGAGCTCGTCCCGGTCGATCTCCTCGCTCTTGAGCAGATGGCTGACCAGCGCGGACACGTCGCCTTCGAAGAGCCGCTCGGTCAGCTCGGTCACCATCGAGCGCGTCACCTCGGGCGCGCTGACGGAGGCGCGGTACACGAACTGGCGCCCGTCGACGCGGTGGGCGACCAGGCCGCGCTTCTCCATCTTGGTGAGCATCGTGGCGATGGTCGTCGGCGCGCGGCGCTTGCCCTCGAGGGACTCGGTCACGCGCTGGACGGTGGCCTCGCCCGCGTCCCACAGGACGCGCAGGATGGCGACCTGCAGGTCGCCGAGGCGGAGAGGACTTTGCATGGGAAGGGGCTCCGGTGGGCCGTCTGACTACCGCAGTAATACGACCGCGGTAGTAGATACGAGAACAGGGCGGCGGTGTTTTCCAGGCCCGAGACTTTTTTCGTGCACGCGCGCAAGTCCTTGTCCGCGCGGGGCGCGACGCACGTGTCAGCCTTCCGTAGTCGGCCCGGAAGGCGAAAATGAGGCCCCGGCGCGGGGCGAGCCGCGCCGGGGCCTGGCACGCAAGGCGGAGGCAACCGAAGGTCGGGCCCTCCACCCCGGACGCGTGCCTGAGTCAGGGCTCCCGGGTCGTGTCGAGCAGGAGCTCGCGCGGGCTCCAGGAGAGGTCCCACTCCTGGATCGGCAGCGCCTCGCCGTCCAGTGGAGTCGCGATCAGGGTGAAGTGAGGCGGAACGGCGAGCTCGAGCCGGCCCGCGCCGTCGGTCGCGAGCGCGGGGCCGAGCACTCCGCGCGCGTGCTCCAGCAGGTGGACGCGCGTCGCCAGGGGCCGCCCGGCGCGGGCCGTGCGCACGATCTGCGGCGCACCCGTGCGCAGGACGAGGTGGGGGACCCGGGTGTCGCTCGCGGCGAGCGGCACGCGTTCCGACAGGACCCGGCCGGCGGGATCGTGCACGCTGAGGGTGCACGGGCCCGGCGGGCGCGGCAGCCGGAAGGCGCCCTCCGCGTCACTGTGCGCGCGGCCGCACCAGCGCGCGTCCGGGCCGTCGGTGTGCAGGTCCACCACGAGCCCGGCACCCGGCCTTCCGGCGACCTCGAGCTGTCCGGTGAGCGTCGCGGCGGATTCGAGCTCGAGCTCGAGCACGCGTCCGCCCTCCGGCACCTCGACGTCGAAGGCCCAGCGGAAGAGTCCGCTGGCCGGTTCCTCGACCACCACGTGCGCGCGCGCCGGCGCGCGCAGCTCGCAGGTGCCCGCGGCGTCGGTGTGCGCCAGCGCCAGCGCGGCCGCGTCGCCGCGCGTCGCGTGGACGCGCACCTCGAGACCCGCCTGCGTCAGGCCCGGTGCGCGGCGCACGCGCACGCCGAGCGGGCGCGCGCGGTGCAGCACGAAGGCCAGCGTTCCGCGCGCCTCCGCGGGCGCGGGACCGAAGGCGTCCAGCCGGCCGCTGCCCTCGGGCGCGCGCACGAACACGCGCGGCCGCGGCGGCACGAAGCGGAAGTCGAAGGCGCCCGTGGCGTCGCTGCGCGTCTCGGCCCGCGGGCGCTCTCCGTCGCCCGCGAACAGGAACACGCGCGCGTCCGGCAGGGCATAGCCCGCGCTGTCGACGACCACCCCGCGCAGCACGCCCGGCGGCGGGCTGTCGGAGAGGCGCTCGGGCAGACCCACCAGCGCCAGGGCGGCGAGGGTCACGCTCCAAAGGACGAGCGGGGTGGCGCGCGAGCTCACGGTCCGGCGCAGCGCTCCGCGAGGTGCGCCTCCAGGCCGCGCAGGAGCCGCACGCTGTCCTCGGCCTCCCCGAGGCGCAGCTCGAGGAGCGCGCGCTCGAGGGCCTCCGCGCGCGCAGCGGGGGCACGGCCCTCCCCTGGCTGGGGCGCGCGGTGCACGGCCAGGGTGGCTCCGGCCCCGAGCACGAGCAGAACGACCGGCGCTCCCCGGCGCGCGGTTCGACGGACACGACTCCCTTCCACGCGAGGAGGATCGGGGCGCGGCCCGGGCGGTCTTGAGCCCCGGAGCGGGGTCACCGAACCTGTGCACGCCGGGGCGTGGCGCGCGGGGGGGAGGTCTGGCAAGGTGTTCCGACTTGCCCCTCCTCGGGCCGTCTACCGGGCCCGCGCGGCCGTCCAACGGTCCTGCCCGGGGGAACGTAGCCCCGGGCCCCGCAACCGCTTCCCACCCTGCATGAACGCGTCCACCTCTCCCGTTTCCGACCTGGCCGAGCGGATCGCGCGCGAGAGCGCCTGGGTCGGGGAGCTCCAGGCCGCCCTGCACGAGGTCGTGGTCGGGCAGGACGAGTTGCTCGAGGGGCTCCTGCTGGCGCTCCTGACGAACGGCCACGTGCTGCTCGAGGGTCTGCCGGGGCTCGCCAAGACCCTGGCCGTGTCGAGCCTGGCGGGCGCCGTGCACGGCTCCTTCGCGCGCCTGCAGTTCACGCCCGACCTCCTGCCGAGCGACCTCGTCGGGACCGAGATCTACAACGCGAAGACCGGCGAGTTCATGGTGCGGCGCGGGCCGGTGTTCGCGAACTTCGTGCTGGCCGACGAGATCAACCGCGCGCCGGCCAAGGTGCAGTCGGCGCTGCTCGAGGCCATGCAGGAGCGCCAGGTCTCGATCGGCGGGCAGACCTTCCCGCTGCCGAAGCCGTTCCTCGTGCTGGCGACCCAGAACCCGATCGAGCAGGAGGGCACCTACCGCCTGCCCGAGGCGCAGATCGACCGCTTCTTCCTGAAGCTCGTGGTGGGCTATCCGAGCGAGACCGACGAGGTCGCGATCCTGACGCGCATGGCGCGCACCTCCGAGCCGCCGCGCGTGCGCCGCATCCTGACCCTCGAGGGCATCCTGCGCGCGCGCGCGCTGGTCGACGAGATCCACCTGGATGCGCGCCTCGCGGCCTACATCGTCAAGCTCGTCAACGCCACGCGCGCGCCCAAGGCCGCCGGGCTGCCGGAGCTCGAGGGCCAGGTGCAGTACGGCGCCAGCCCGCGGGCCTCGATCGTGCTCGCGCTGGTCGCGCGCGCCCACGCCTTCCTGGCGCAGCGCGCCTTCGTGACGCCGGCCGACATCAAGGCGGTCGCGCCGGCCGTGCTGCGCCACCGCGTGGTTCCGAGCTACGAGGCCGAGGCCGAGGGCCGTACCTCGGACATGCTCGTGGCGCGCGTGCTCGAGACGGTGCCCGTCCCGTAGCGACGATGAGCGCGCAAGCGAAGAGCGCTCCGCTGCTCGCGCCCGAGCTGATGGCGCGCGTGCAGAAGATCCAGCTGCGCACGAGCAAGCTCGTCTCGAGCTCGCTCGCGGGCGCTTACCGCTCGAACTTCCGCGGCACCGGGATCGAGTTCGAGGCCGTGCGGCCCTACCAGCCGGGTGACGACGTGCGCGCGATCGACTGGAAGGTCACGGCGCGCGTGGGTGACGCCTTCATCAAGACCTACGTCGAGGACCGCACGCTCATCCTGCAGGCCCTCGTCGACACCTCGCTGTCGATGGACTTCGGCAGCCGCGAGAAGACGAAGCGCGAGACCGCGGCCGAGGTGTGCGCGCTGCTCGCGCTGGTGGCCGGACGCAACCAGGACCAGGTCGGGCTGTGCCTGTTCTCGGATCAGCCCGGACTGCACCTCGCGCCGAAGAAGGGCCAGCACCACGTGCTGCGCCTGATCCGCGAGGTCGTGGCCGCGCCGGCCGAAGGGCGCGGCAGCTCGCTCTCGGCCGTGCTCGAGCACCAGCTGCGCCATCTGAAGCGGCGCGCGCTGGTGCTCGTGGTCTCGGACTTCCTGACCGGGCAAGAGGACTGGAGCGATCCGCTCGCGCGCCTGGCGCGCCGCCACGACGTGATCGCCGTGCGCATCTTCGATCCGCTCGAGGAGGAGCTGCCCGAGGCCGGCTGGATCCGCCTGGAGGAACTCGAGGGCGGGCGCACGGTCGAGCTCGACGCGAGCTCGGCGCGCGTGCGGGCCGGCTGGCGCGAGGCGGCCCGCGCGCGGCGCGAGGAGCTGGTCGCGCGCCTGCGCCGTGCGGGCGTCGATCTGGTCGAGGTGGCCACGCGCGGCGACGTCTCGGAGCCGATCGCGCGCTGCTTCGCGCGCCGCGCGGCGCGTCACGGGAGGCGCCCGTGAGCCTGCTCACGCTCGTCACCCTGCTGGCACTCGAGGGCGGGGCGCGCTGGCGCGTCGAGCCGGCAGCGGTCGAGGTCGGCGAGCCCTTCGAGCTCGTGCTCGAGCTCGAGCACGGGCGCACGCAGGCGGCCTCCGCGCTCGCGCCGGCCGAGCTCGTGCTGGACGATTCCTGGCTCGTGCTCGAGCGTCGCGCGCCGCGCAGCGAGGCCGCGGGCGAGGGCCTGCGCACGCTCCTCGCCTGGCGCATCGCCTCGCTCGAGCCGGGCGAGCGCAACCTGGCCGAGGCCCTGGCCGGCTTCGCCTTCGGCGAGGGCGTGACGCGCATCCAGGCCGGCGAGGCGCGCGTCGTCGTGCGCGGCGTGCTGGCCGAGGGTGAGGACGCGCCGCGCCCGCTGACGGGTTTCGCCGGCGAACTCGGGCCTGCGCCCGGAGCGGCGCGCAGCCGACTCGCGCTCGGGCTCGCGCTGGCGGCGCTGGTCGCCGGGGCGGGGCTCGCGGCCTGGGCCCGCGCGCGTCGGCGGCGCGCGCCGCGCGCACCGCAACTCGACAGCTCCGAGCGCCTGCGCGAGCTCGCGGCGCGTGCCGCGGCCGGTGCCGCGCGTGACGGTTGCTACGACCTGACGCGGCTCCTGCGCGAGCACGTCGATCGCCTGCGGCAGAAGCCGCGCGCGGCCCTGACCGACCCCGAATGGCTGGCCGAGCTGGCGGCCGCGCCGGACGTGCCGCGCGCGGCGCTGGCCGACCTCGAGCGCGTGTTCGCGCGCGCCGAGCGCGTGAAGTACGCCGGCGAGTCGCCCTCGCTCTGGGCCCTCGAGGAGCTCTTCGGCGAGGCGCGCCGCGCGCTCGCGGCCTGGCCCGGCGCGGGGCCGGCGACGGAGGCGCGCCCGTGAGTCTGCTGCTCCTGCAGGGCGACGTGCAGAGCGCGGCCGGCGCCAGCGGCGTGCGCTGGGGCGACCTCGCCCTGGCCAATCCCTGGGCGTTGCTGGCCCTGCCGGCCGCGTGCCTGTGCCTGTGGTTCGCGCGCGGCCGCGCACGCGGGCGCACCAGCGTGGCCCTCGCGGTGCCGCGCTCGCTGCGCCAGCGCACGGCCTTCGTGCCGGGGCTGCTCGAGGTCGTGGGCCTCGTTTGCGCCTGCGTGGCCCTGGCGCGTCCGCTGCGGCTCGACGTCTCGAGCGATCAGGAATCGGAGGGCGTCGACATCGTGCTCGCGCTCGACCGCTCGAGCTCGATGCGCTTCGAGGACCTCGAGCGCGGGCGCAGCCGCTTCGCGGTCGTGAAGGAGGTCGTGGGGGATTTCGCCGCGCGGCGCATGAGCGACAGCGAGAACGCGGCCGACAGCGTGGCCCTGGTGACCTTCGCGCGTTTTCCGCGCCTCGTGTGTCCGTTCACGCTCGACGTCGAGGCCTTGCTCGGCTTCATCGAGCAGGTCGACCTCGCCGGCTGGGATCCCGACGAGCGCGTGCGCCAGCTCAAGCAGCAGATGGGCGAGGACGGTACGGCCATCGGCGTCGGCCTGGCCAAGGCCGTGGCGGTGCTGCGCGCCTCCGATGCGAAGTCGCGCATCTGCGTGCTCCTGACCGACGGCGAGAACAACGTCGACGAGATCACGCCGCGCGCCGCGGCCGAGCTGGCGGCCGAGCTCGGCATCAAGGTCTACACGATCTTCGCCGCGCGCTACGTGTTCGAGCCCGACCCGTTCCGCGGTGCGTGGGTGCCGACCGAGCGGCCGGTCGACACACGCCCGCTGGAGGAGATCGCGGAGCTGACCGGCGGGCGCTTCTACCGCGCTGGCGACAAGGCCCAGCTGGAAGAGATCTATGCCGAGATCGAGGCCCTCGAGAAGACGCCGCGCAAGGAGCGGCGCTTCGAGGAGACCTACGACCTCTATCCGCGCTGGCTCGGGCCGGCGCTGCTCCTGCTGCTGCTCGGCGAGCTCGCGCGCGCGACCTTCTGGCGGAGGATTCCCTGATGGAACTCCTGCGGCCCGCGCTGCTCTGGACCCTCGCTGCGGCGCTGCTCGCGCTCGGCGCCGGGCTGCTCGCGCGCCGGAGCGCGCGTCGGGAACTCGCACAGTGGGTCGGCGAGCGCCACCTGGCGCGCTTCGTGCCCGGGCACGGGCCGGCGCGCGCCACGGCGCGCGTCGTGCTGGCGAGCCTCGGGCTCGCGCTCCTCGCGGCGGCGCTGCTCGGGCCGGTCGTCGGCCACACCCTGCGACCGGTCTCGCGGCGCGGGCTCGACCTCGTCGTGTGTCTCGATACCTCGCGCTCGATGCTGGCCCAGGACCTGCGGCCCTCGCGCCTCGAGCGCGCGCGGCGCGAGATCGTCGGTCTGCTCGACCGCATGGCCGGGGACCGCGTGGCGCTGGTGGCCTTCTCGGGCGAGGCGCGCGACATCTCGCCGCTGACGCGCGACCGCGCCACGCTCGAGAGCCTGCTCGCGCACGTCTCGCCCGAGGACAACCAGAAGGGCGGCACCGACCTCGCCGCGGCGATCCAGCACGCGCTCGAGCTCTTCGACGGGCGCAGCGGCGCGCACGAGGCGGTCGTACTGATCACCGACGGCGAGGACCTCGAGGGCCAGGGGCTGGCGCTGGCCGAGCGCGCGAAGGAACGCGGCATCCGTCTCTTCGTGCTGGGCGTCGGCACGCTCGAGGGCGGCAAGATCCCGGTCGTCGACGCGAACGGCAAGCAGAGCTTCCTGGTGGACGAGAACGGCCAGGAGGTCGTCACGCGTCTCGACCGGACCTCGCTGGTGGAGCTGGCGCGCCGCACGGGCGGCGAGTTCCTGGCGGCCGACGAGTCGGCCACGCCGCTCGAGGACCTCTACCGCGCGCGCATCACGCGCCTCGAGGGCCGCGAGCTCACGAGCGGCGAGCGGCGCGTGCCCTACGACCGCTACCAGTGGCCGCTCGCGGCCGGGCTCGTGCTGCTGTGCGCGTCCTGGTGGTTGCGGCGCGAGGGTCGCGTGGCCGCCGCGCGCGGAGCGGAGAAGCGCCTCGCGGCCGCGCTGTGCGCGCTGCCGCTCGTGGCCCAGGAGCCCGTGCTTGCACCCGCGGAGACGCTGGAGCGCGCCGCGCAGGAGTACTCGGCGGGCGACCTCGCCGCGGCCGAGGCCCGCGCCGCGGCGCTCTCGGAGGAACTCGTCGCGGCCGGCTTCCCCGAAGTGGCCCAGGCCCGCGCGGCGCTCGCCCTGGGCGTGATCCGTGCGGCGCGCGCAGAGGGCGAGCGCGACGAGACGCGCGCGGCCGAGGCCCACGAGGCGGCGCGCACGAGCCTGCTCGCGGCGCGCGCCCTGGCCGGGCCGGGGACGCTGCGGCTCGAGGCCGTCTACGACCTCGGTACGCTCGAGCTCCTGCGCGGCGAGCGCTGGCGCGCGCAGCTGCCGGAGGTTTCCGGTGCGCCCGCGGCACCGCCGGGGATGCCGCCCGCAGCCGCGGGTGGTCCGCCCGATGCTCCGCCGCCGCCGGATCCGCTGCAGGAGGCGAGGAAGCAGTACCTCGAGGCTCGCCGCTGGTTCGCCGAGCGTGTGCAGGCCGACGGCGGTGACGCCGACACGCGAGCCAACCTGGAGCTCCTGATGCGGCGCCTGCGCGAGCTCGAGCGCATCGAGCAGGAGCGCGAGCAACAGAAGCAAGAGCAGGAGCAGCAGCAGGACCCGCAGGATCCGCAGGACAAGAAAGACCAGAAAGACCCGCAGGACAAGGACCAGGAGCAGAAGGACCCGCAGGATCCGCAGCAGCAGGACCCGCAGGATCAGGACCAGAAGGATCCGCAGCAGCAGGACGAGCCGAAGGAACAGGATCCGCAGGAGCCCGGGCAGGAAGAGCAGCCGAAGGAAGCGGAGCAGCAGCCCGACCCGTCGGATGCGAAGGAACAGGAGCAGCCCGAGCCGAAGGAGGATCAGCCCGGTGAGGAGCGCGTGCTGACGCGCGAGGAAGTCATGCAGCTGCTCGATCGCCTGGGCGAGCTCGAGAAGCAGCAGAAGGCGCTCGAGGCGGCCCTGCGGGCCAAGCGCAACAAGACCAGACGCGACTGGTGAGAGAGATTCCCCCGATGCACGAACGTCGTCACATCCTGCGGAGCGGTCTTGCGCTCCTCGTCGCGCTCTGCGCCCTCTCCGCGCCGCGCAGTTCCGCGCCCCAGGGGCCGCGCGTCGAGGCGCGCCTTTCGGCCGGCGTGCTGCGCCTCGGCGATCAGGGCGAGGTCCTGATCACGCTCGAAGGCGCCGACGGCGCGCGCGTGCTCGGCCTGCCCAGCGTGCCCGGTCTGCGCTTCGGCGAGGTGCGCTTCAAGGGCCAGCAGAGCTACACGCAGTTCCGCGGCGGACGCGTGCAGACCGAGACGACGCTGAGCTACAGCATCCCCTTCCGGCCCGAGGCGGTGGGGGACTACGAGATCCCGCCGCTCGAACTCGAGGCCGCCGGCACGCGCCTGAAGACGAAGGCACTGCGCCTGACGGTGGCCGAGGACCTCGAGGGCGCCGACTTCGGCTATCTCGAGGTCACGCCCTCCTCGCCGGTCGTGGTGGAGGGCCAGCCCTTCACGGTCCAGATCGCCCTGGGCTGGGATGCCCGCGAAGAGGTCGCCTTCGCCGAGCTGAATCTACCCTGGTGGGATGCGCTGCCGGGCGCGCTCGAGCTCGAGTCGCCGCCGCCGCCGGCCCAGAGTCGCGTCGACGGCATCCAGGTCAACGGCCAGCGCGTCGCGGCCACCCAGGCGCCGAGCGTGACGCGCAGCGGGCGCGAGTTCGTGCGTCTCGTGCTCGAGAAGACCTACCTGCCGACGCGCTCGGCCGCGCTCGAGTTCCCGACCAGCTTCTTCGAGTTCGGTCGCGACCGGCGCCTCAGCATCTTCAACTCGCGGCGCGAGAGCCACTTCGTCAAGGCCGAGCCCTTCCGCGTCGAGGTCGTGCCGCTGCCGAGCGAGGGCCAGCCGCGTGACTTCACGGGCGCGGTCGGCAAGCTCACCTTCAAGAGCTCGGTCGATGCGCGCGACGTGCGCGTCGGCGATTCGATCAAGCTGACGCTGGAGTGGGGCGGGCAGGGCAACCTGCAGTTCTTCTCGGCCCCGGATCTGGCGGCGCTGGACGCCTTCCGCGGCTTCCGCTTCTTCGGCCAGACTGAGGACAAGAGCGCCGAGCGTCGTCAGGTCGTGTACGACCTCACGCCGCTCTCGACCGACGTGAAGGAGATCCCGGCCCTCTCCTTCCCGACCTTCGATCCCGCCGCGCGCAGCTACTCGCGCCTGGCGAGCGCTGCGATCCCGATCCGCGTGCGCGCCCTCGAGAAGAGCGCGACCCTGGCGGACGCGGAGAAGTCCTTCGAGCGCGACCTCGAGGACATCGAGGTGCGTCCGCTCGAGCTCTCCAGCGATGCGGACGCGCGCAAGGACACGTTCCTGGCCGTGGCCCTGCTCGGTGTGCCTCTGCTCGGGCTCGCGGCGCGCGCGCGCGTGCGGCGTCTGCACGGCGATCCGGACGCGCCGGCCGCGCGCCGCCGCCGGCGTGCGCGCCGCACGCTGGCGCGTGCCCTGGAGCGTTCGGGCTCCGCGCGCGAGGACCTGGCGGCGTTCCTGGAGTTCCTGGGGGCCGAGAGCGGCGAGCGCGGAGAGGCCTGGAGCGGGCGCGACGTGCCACGCTGGAATGCCGCACGCGCCGGCGCACTCGCGCCCGAGCGCGCGCGGGCGCTGGCGGAACTCCTGACGCGGCTCGAGGCCGCGGTCTACGGCGGGGGAGCCCGCGTGGCGCGCGCCGAGCTCGAGCACGCGGCCAGTGGACTCGCGGGAGGTCTGCGGTGACTCGCCTGCTCGTGCTCCTGCTGCTCGTGCTGCTCGGCTCCACGGCCGGCGCGCAGACCGGCGACGACTTCACGCGGGGCGTCGAGGCTTACCGCCGCAGTGACTACGCCGAGGCGCGCGCACGCTGGCAGGCCACGCTTGCCGAGCCGCTGGCCGAGCGGGCGCGGGCGCGCGTCTACCTGAACCTCGGCAACGCCCACTGGCGTCTGGGCGAGGAGCGCGCGGGCGTGGCCTGCTTCCAGGCCGCGCTCGAGCTCGACGCGGGCAACGCCGCCGCGCGCGCCAACCTGGAACTCGCGCGCGCGCGCCTCGGCTTCGCGCAGGAGGAACGCGCGGCTCTGCCGGCGCGCCTCTGCGCGTGGGTCCCGCGCGAGGCGGCGCGCGGACTGGTGCTGGGCGTGCTGGTGCTGTGGATCCTCGCCCTGGCGCTCGACCTCGCCGTCGGTGGGCCGCGCGGGCGCGCGCTGCTCGCCCTGGCCAGCGTGCTCGTCGTGCTGGGTGCGCTGCCCTGGCTGGCGTGGGGCCTGGTGCGTGGCTCCCTGGCTCCGCTGACGGTGGTCTCGAGTGCGCCGGCCGCGCTGCGCGCCGAGCCGCTGGACGCGCGTGAACCGATCGGCGAGGTCGAGCCACTCGAGCGACTCGACCAGCTCGACGCCCTGCCAGGCTGGATCCGCGTCGAGCGCGCGGACGGTACGCGCGGCTGGGTGCGCGCCGAGAACGTCTACGCGCTCGCCCCCGTGCCGCACGGCGGCGGCTAGCGCGTGCGCCGTCCCTCGCGCCGTCTCCTGCTCGGCGGACTCGCCGCCGGTGGCGGGGCGCTCGTCGCGGCGCGCTGCGCCCTGCCCGCGTGGCTCGCCGCGCGGCCCGTGCGCGCGCGCAGTGCGCTCTCCGAGGGCGCAGAGGCCCTGGTCCAGCGCGCCCTGGCGGGGTTCGACCCCGCGCGCGTGGTCGACCTGCACGTGCACGTCGCCGGACTGGGCGGAGCGGACAGCGGCTGCTGGGTGAATCCGCGCTTCCGCAGCCACCGGGCGCCGCTCGATCGGTTGCGCTTCGAGCTGTACCTCGCCGCGGGCGGCGCGCGCGAGAACCTGCAGGCCGACCGGGATTACGTCGAGCGTCTCCTGAGCCTGGTGCGCGCCTGCGGGTTCCCGCTGCGGCTCCTGCTGCTGGCTTTCGACGTGCGCGTGCGAGCGGATGGCACGGAGGACCTCGAGCACAGCATGTTCCGCGTGCCCGATGCCTACGTGCTGGCCCTCGCGCGCGCCCATCCGGAGTTCCTGGCGTGCGCCTCGGTGCATCCGTACCGGCACGATGCGCTCGAGCGCCTCGAGGCGGCCCGCGCGGGCGGCGCCGTGGCCGTGAAGTGGCTGCCGCCGGCGATGGGCATCGATCCGTCGGACGCGCGCTGTGCGCCGTACTACGCCCGGCTGGCGGAGCTCGGCCTGGCGCTGCTCGTGCACACCGGCGAGGAACGCGCGGTGTGGAGCGAGGAGGCCGGTGCGCTCGCGAATCCGCTGCTCCTGCGGGCGCCGCTCGCGGCCGGCGTCACCGTGGTGGCCCTGCACTGCGCCAGCCTGGGCACCCTGCCCGATCTCGACGACCCCGCGCGCCGCCCCGTGGCGGGCTTCGAGCTCTTCCTGCGGCTCCTGGAGGAGGCCGGGCCGGACGGACGGCTGTTCGGCGAGCTCTCGGCGCTGACCCAGGTCAACCGCGATCCCGCCCTGCTGTCCACGCTGCTCGCGCGACCGGAGCTGCACGGGCGCCTGCTCAACGGCTCGGACTATCCGCTGGTCGCGCTCGATCCCCTGACGAGCCTCGGGCGGCTGGAGGGGGCCGGGCTCCTCGCGCCCGAGGAGCGCGCGGCGCTGCGCGAGCTGTTCGAGGCCAATCCGCTGCTGTTCGATCTGGTCCTGAAGCGCTGCCTGCGGGTCGAGATCGAGGGCGCTCCGCGGCGCTTCGCGTCCGGGGTCTTCGAGACGGCGCGCCTGTTTGACAAGCTGTAGGGCGTGACGCCTCCGACCGTCCTCCTGCGCGCGGCCCGCGCGCTGCTGTTGCTTGCGCTCGGTGCCTGTGGACCCGCGGCCACGGGCGAACCCGGGCCGGGCGTGCTCGTGATCGCGATCGACGGCCTGCGCGCGGACCACCTGGGGGCCTACGGCTACGCACGCGAGACGACGCCGGCCCTGGATGCCCTGGCGGCCGAAGGGCTCCTGTTCGAGGAGGTCTTCGCGAGCTCGCCGCTGACGCTGCCGGCCCACGTGGCGCTCCTGACCGGAGCCGAGCCGGGCGCGGCGCGGCGCTTCCTGGTGAGCGAGTACGAGGGCCTGACCGAGCGCCGCTGGCGCGTGCCCGAGCGCGGCCCGCATCTCGCGCAGGAGTTCCTGGCCCAGGGCTATGCCACGGCCGCCTTCCTCGACGACGCGCAGCTCTCGGACGTGCACGGTTTCGAGCCGGGCTTCCAGCGCTTCGAGGTCGTCTCGGACGACGCGGCCGAGGCCTGGGAGGGCGAGCCGAGCGCGCGCGTCGTGCGGCGCTTCCTCGACTGGCTCGGCGGGCTCGAGCCGGGGCGTCCGTGGTTCGCGTACGTGCACCTGCGCGAGCTCGAGCGCTTCTGGTCGGACCGCGAGGAGCGCGCCGAGGGCTACTTCCCGCCGCGGCCCGAGCTCGACGTCGTGCCGCCGGTCGGCAACACCGACTCGGTCTTCTTCGCGATCCCGCGCTCGCGCTGGCGCGGCGGCCCGCGCACGCTGGGCGGCTACGAGGCGCTCTACGACGACGAGCTGCGCCTCGTCGATCAGGAGCTCGAGCGCCTGTTCGCGCGCCTGCGGCGCAGCGGGCGCGACGAGTCCACGACGATCCACGTGCTCGGCAGCCACGGCGTGCAGTTCGGCGAGGCGGGGCTGTTCCTCTCCTCGGGCCGCTACAGCCGGGCCGATCTGCACGTGCCCTGGATCGTGCGCCCTGCGGCGGAGTTCGCCGGGCCGCGCGGCCTGCGGCTGGCGGGCATCGCCTCCACGCTCGACCTCGCGCCGACGCTGCTCGCCCAGCAGGGCCTGACGGTGCCCGAGGGCATGCACGGGATCGCCCAGCTGGCGGGGCTGGCCGGACGCGCGCCGCACGCGGCCGCGCGCGACTTCGTGTTCTCCTCCTGCGGTCTGCAGGAGGGCCTGGCGGTGATCGGCGTGCAGCACGCGCTCGAATACGTCCTGCCGCTCGGCACGGCCGACGCCCAGCTGCGCCGTTCCTGGAGCGGAACCTGGGCCGCGCTCGGTCTGCAGCCGCGGCTCGTGTTCCACGATCGACTGGCGGAGCCGTTTCCGCCGCTCGAGGCCGAGGGCAACCGCGGACCGGCCGAGGACTTCGCGCGCTACCGCGCCGCGGCCCTCGAGCGCGTGCGCGACGTGAACGATCTGCGCCTGCACCTGCAGGCGCCGCCCGGGCGCTCGCCGCTCGACGCGGCGGCGCTGCAGCGCCTGCGCGACCACGGACTGATCGGGAGCGGCGGCTGACGGTGCGGATCCTGGTCGTCTCGAACGGGTACCCGCCGCGCGGCAGCTACGGCACGGAGTTCTACACGCAGGAACTCGTGCTGGGGCTCGCGCGGCGCGGGCACGATCTCGCCGTGCTGCACCCCGACCGCAGCGGCGCGCGCCCGCGCTACACGCTGGAAGAGGTGCGCGAGGACGGACTCGCCGTGCACCTCTTGCACAACCCGGGCGATCCCGAGAAGCGCTTCGCGGCGAGCTACCGCGACGAGGGGGTCGAGCGCGTGTTCGACGGCCTGCTGGCGCGCTCCGCGCCCGACGTCGTCCACTTCACCTACCTCCTGTGGGGGCTCTCGCTGCGTCTGCCCGAGGTCGCGGCGCGGCGCGGGATCGCGAGCGTCGCGACGCTGACCGACTACGGGCTCCTGTGCCACCGCGGGCAGATGTTCGACTGGCGCCTCACGAACTGCCACGGGCCGAAGCCGCCCGAGGTGTGTGCGCGCTGCGTGCGCACGGCGGCGACGCACGACCACGGGCCGCTCGCGCTGGCGCTGCGGCGCGCCGCGGCCGGGGTCGCGGCCGCGGCGGGCGGCCTCGGGCGCGTGGTGGTCACCGCCGACCTCGTCGCACGCCAGCGCGAGGTCGCGCGCCTGTTCACGCACCTCGCGCGCGCGATCGCGCCCACGCGGCACCTCGGCGCGGTCTTCCGCCGCGCGGGCTTCCCGGCCGAACGCCTGGTCGAGCTGTGCTACGCCTTCGACGAGAGCTCCTACCTTGCGCGTCCGCCGCGCCCGGCCGGTGGGCCGGTGCGCTTCGCCTTCCTCGGGCAGTTCGCGCCGCACAAGGGGCTCGCGACCCTGCTCGCCGCGGGCCGCGAGCTCGCGCGCCGCGAGCCGGAACGGCCCTTCGAGCTCGTGCTCTTCGGCGGAGCGGGAGGAGCGCGTCACCGGCACTACTGGCCCGCGCTGCAGGAGGGACTCGCGGCCGCGCACGCGCGCGTGGCGCCGGCCTTCCTGCCGCGCGACGCGGCCGGCGTGCTGGCCGGCTTCGACGCGCTCGTGGCGCCCTCCGAGTGGGACGAGAACGCGCCGCTCGCCGTGCTGCAGGCGCGCGCGGCCGGGCTGCCGGTGATCGCGAGCGACGTGCCGGGCATCGCCGAGATCGTCGCGGTTCCGGCCCAGGGGCGCCTCGTGCCGCCCGGCGATGCCATGGCGCTGGCTGCGGCCCTGCGTGCGGTGCTGGTCGGCGAGCTCTGCGCTCCGCTCGCGCCGGGGCTCGCGCTGTCGCTCGACGTGCACCTCGCGCGCGTCGAAGCGATCCTGGCGGAGGCGCGCGCGGCGCGGAGCGGGAGCGCATGAGTCACGCGCTCGCCATCGGCTTCGTCGGCATGGGCTGGGTGCCCGACGTGGGCGGCGTCGAGAGCCACACGCACGAGCTCGCGCGCGAACTCGTGCGCCGCGGACACCGTGTGGCGGCCTTCGCGCTCGATTTCGGCGCGGAACTCGAGCCCTACTCGACGCGCACGAACGAGCACGAGGGTGTGCGCGTGACGCGCCTCGCCTACCGCTACCACGACCACCGCGCGCTGGCGGACCTCCTGCTGCGGCCGCGCGCGAGCGCGGCGGTCGTGGCCTGGGCGCGCGCCGAGCGCCTCGACCTCGTGCACGTGCACCACGCCTCGGGCCACGGCCTCGCGATCGTGCCGGCCCTGGCGCAGGCCGCGCTCCCGGTCGTGATGACGCTGCACGACTACTGGGCGCTGTGCCCGCGCGGACAGATGCTGCGCACGGACGGTGCGGTGTGCGCGGCGGTCGAGCCGGCGCGCTGCGCGCCGTGTCTCGCCTCGACCTGGCCGCACCTTTTGCCCTCCGGCGGCGGCGAGGCGCGCGGCGCGCGCGGCGAGGCCCTGGCCGACGATGCGGCCGCCTCGGCGGCGCACACCTCCTTCGCGCTCGCCTGCCTGCACGACGCGCACGCGCTGTTCACGCCCTCGGCCGCGACGCGCGCGGTCTTCGTGCGCGCCGGGATCCCCGAGAAGCGCATCCGCGTCGTGTCCAACGGAGTCGAGGTCGAGGCCCTGGCGCGCGAGGTGGCCGCGCTGCGCCGCACGCGGTCGCCGCACGCGGGCCTGCGTCTCGGAGTGCTCGGCACGGTGCTGCCGAGCAAGGGCGCGCTGGAACTGGCCGAGGCGCTGGTCGCGGCCGACGTGCCCGGGCTGACGCTCGAGATCCACGGCCACGAGCCGAGCTACCACGGCGACACGCGCTACGTGGAGCGCCTGCGCGCGCTGGCCGCGCGCGAGCCGCGCGTGCGCCTGCACGGGCCGTTCGAGCACGGCGAGCTGGTGCGCATCCTGGCCGGGCTGGACGGCGTCGCCGCGCCCTCGCGCTGGAACGAGGTCTTCGGCCTGACCGTGCGCGAGGCGCGCGCGGCCGGGCTCCCCGTGCTGGTGAGCGATGCGGGCGACCTCGCGGACGTCACCGACGGCGGCGCGGCCGGGCTCGTCGTTCCTGCCGAGGACCGCGCGGCCTGGGTCGCCGCGCTGCGGCGCTTCGCCGACCCGGCCGAGCGCGCGCGCTGGAGCGCGCATCCGCCGCGCCCGCGCACGACCGTGCAGATGACCGACCAGCTCGAGGCGGCCTACCGCGAGGTGCTGCGCCCGCGGCCGTGGTGGTGGCGCTTCTGGCCGCCCTGGCCGGGCACGACGACGCTGATCGATCCGGGCTGATCCGGCGGCGCGTCAGCGCGAGGGCGAGAGCGCGCCCGAGAAGGCCACGCGCTCCCAGTAGTCGACCAGCTCGCGCCCGAGCACCTCCCAGCGGTAGTGCTCGTGCACGTAGGCGCGTCCGCGCTCGCCGAGGCGCGCGGCGCCGGCCGGATCGGCGAGCAGCGCGAGCGTGGCGCGCGCGAAGGCCTCGGCGCCGTCGGCCAGTGCGAGGTGCGTGCCGTGCACGAGGCCGAGGCCCTGGGCGCCGATCGTGGTGCTGACGACCGGCGTGCCGAGCGCCAGGGCCTCGACGATCTTCAAGCGCGTACCGCCGCCGATCGCGAGCGGCACGACCAGCGCGCTGGCGCGCGCGAGGTAGGGCTGCACCTCGTCCACGCGACCGGTGACGAGCACGCCCGGGCCGGCCAGGGCCTGCACCTGCGGTGCGGGGTTGCCGCCCACGATCTCGAACACGACGTCCGGCCGCGCGGCGCGCACGCTCGGCAGGCTCTCACGCACGAAGCGCACGACGGCCTCCACGTTGGGGCCGTAGTCCATGCTGCCGAGGAACACGAGGCGCGCGGGGGCGCGCCCCGCGCCCGCCGGATCGGGACGGAAGCTCTCGGGATCGAAGCCGCTCGGCACCACCGCGCAATCGAGCGCGCCGTGGCGCGCGCGCAGCGTGTCCGCGTCGTCCTGGCTGCAGAATAGGTGGTGGCGGTAGCGCCGCGCCGACTCGGCCTCCAGGCGCCGCAGCTTCCAGCGGTCGAAGCGCTGCTCGAGGCTCGGATGCGTGAGCGACTCGTACAGCACCGTGTCGAGCTTGTGGTGGTGCTGCACGACCGGGACCGTGCGTGCGTCGGGCACGATGCGCGCCAGGAGGAGCTCGTCGAGGTGCACGAGCTGGAAGCCGCCGCCGGCCAGGTCGGCGCGCACGGCCTCGAGCAGTGCGCGCGAGTGGAACCAGCGCTCGAGCTTGGGCAGCTGCCAGCGCTCGAGGCGCCCCGGCCGGCTGCGCTCGAAGAAGGCGGCCGAGGCCACCACCGCACCCAGCGCCTCGGCCGCATCCTGGATCGGCGCGGGCTCCTGGATGACGCGCAGATGGACCTCGCACTGGCGCGCCACGGCGCGCAGCAGGTGGTAGGTGCGGATCTTGCCGCCGTTCACGAGCGGCCAGGGCACGAACGGACAGACGAAGAGCACCTTCACGGAGCGCGGGTCCTTCCGGTCGGCAGGGCCGTGCCGCTCTCACGCTCGGGCGCGAGCACGTTGGCGCGGCGCAACACGAAGCCCGCGGGCTCGTCGCGCAGCAGCGTCAGCCGTCCGGCCTCGTGGTGCAGGGCCGCGGCGCGCTCGGGCGGGAACTCGAGCGCGCGCGCCACGAGCGGGGCGAGCTCGTGCACGGGCAGCACGACCAAGACGCGCGCGGCCTGGCCGCGCGCGAGGGCCGCGCGCAGGGTCGCGAGGGCCGCGTCCGGGGCGTGCGGGAAGGGCGTACCGGCGAGGGTTGCGCCGAGCGCGGGAGCGAGGGTCGCCGCGGCGGCCCGACAGTCGGCCTCGTCGCGCGCGAAGATGCAGGCGGGCGGAGCCTCGGCGAAGGCGCGCGCGAGCTCGTCCAGGCGCGCACCGGCCGGCGCAGCGAGCAGCCAGGCTTCCCCGCCGACGGCCGTGCTCTCGGCCGCGGGTTTCATGCGCGCGCCAGGACGGCGCCGGCCGCGAGCAAGAGCGCGCGCTCCGCGTCCGTGAACTCGCGCTCGTCGCGGTTGCCGATCCCGAGCGTGCCGTGCAGCTCGTCGCCCGCCAGCAGCGGCACGACGATCGAGCCCTTGAGGCCCGTGGCGCGCGCGCCGGGACGCACGTCGCCGCTCGTGTCCGTCTGCAGGTTGCAGGCCGTCACCGGCATGCGGCGCTCGGCCGCGAGCCCGGCCATGCCCTTGCCGATCGGCACGCTGCGCACGGCGGCCAGCACGGGCTCGGGGATGCCGGGCGAGTGCGCCGACAGTGCGAGCAGGCCCGCGCGCAGGCGGTGGACCGTGCCGGATTCCGCCTTGAAATGGCGCAGCACGAGGGTCAGCGCCTCTTCGTCGCGCTTCGGGCCTGCGAGCCGCGCGAGGTTCTCGAGCAGGGCCTGGTCGGTGGGGGGGAGCGACATGCGCTCGCATCCTACTCGCTGGCCGGCCCGGCGGGCGAGGTCAGCCGTCGTGTGCGCGCAGCCAGGCGAGCACGGTCTCGGCCACGACCGCATTGCCGACCTTGGAGAGGTGTCCGCCGAAGTAGAGGCTCTTCGCCGGCGGGTCCTCGCCGTCGGCCTGCGCGCGCGCGAGCAGCGGCGTCACGAGATCGATGTGCGCGACGCCGCGGCGCTCGAGTTCGGCCAGGAGACCGTTCCAGTAGGGACGTCCCGCCAGGCCGTGGTCGCGCAGGTCCTCCTTGGCCGGGAAGACGAGGATCGGTGCGTGGCGCGCACCGCTCGCGCGCGCCTCGCGCTGGAAGCTCTCGAGGATCGCCAGCGTCACGCGGAAGGGTTCGCCCGCCTCGTCACGCCAGAGGCGCGCCGGCGAGCGCTCGCGGTAGGCAAGGAAGCCGCAGGCCACGCGCACCAGCGAGGACAGGCGCCCGGTCGGCACGGCCGGGCGGCCGAGCCAGTACTCGTGCGGGCCAATGCGCTCGAGCAGGGACCCGTCCTCGATCGC
>Ga0172373_10002586_pt1 | contig 27487 bp, 27 predicted proteins | sample Lak10m_2_FD_114546 | JGI IMG/M metagenome (GOLD analysis project Ga0172373, IMG submission 114546) | Freshwater microbial communities from Kabuno Bay, South-Kivu, Congo - kab_092012_10m | ecosystem: Environmental > Aquatic > Freshwater > Lake | place: Democratic Republic of the Congo...
AAACATCGACGGAGATTCCGCCGCTCCCATGCGCTATACGGAAGCGCGCCTTACCCTTGCCGCAGAGGCCCTCATGGCCGGGCTCGATCAAAATGCCGTCGAGTTCAAATCAACCTATGATGGTGAACATGAAGAGACGATTGTTATGCCTGCCGCTTTTCCTAACCTTTTGATTACCGGAGCAACTGGAAGTGCGGTCGGGATGGCCACTAGCATTCCTCCCCATAATTTGGTTGAAGTTTGCGAAGGTGTTATTGCTCTTATTCGAAATCCTGATATTTCCATCGAAGAACTTGTTCGTCACATCCCTGGGCCGGATTTCCCCACAGGGGGACTTTTAGTGGAAAGTCCTGAAAATATTCTCAAAGCTTATCAAACCGGAAGAGGAAGTTTCCGATTACGCGCAAAGTGGGAAGTTGAGAAGCTTGACTTTGGTCAATATCAAATTGTTGTAACAGAAATTCCTTATCTTGTTCAAAAGTCAAAGCTTGTTGAAAAAATCGCTGATCTCTTAGCTGACAAAAAACTTCCTCTTTTGGGCGACATGAAAGAGGAATCCACAGATACGGTTCGTCTTGTTTTTGAGCCTAAGTCTCGCGCCGTAGACCCAGCAGTCTTGATGGAGTCCCTTTTCCGCCATACAGATCTCGACGTACGTATCCCTTTAAATATGAATGTGGTAAGCGGCAAAGGCATTCCTGGTGTTTATAATCTGAAACAAGTATTAGAAGCTTTCTACCAGCACCGTTTAGAAGTGCTTGACCGTACCACCCGTTTTCGTCTCGATAAAATCGAATACCGTCTGGCTGTGCTTGAAGGCTATCTCGTTGCCTATTTGAATCTTGATGAAGTCATTCGCCTGATTCGAGAAGAAGATAACCCCGCTCCTCTTATGCAAGAAAAATGGGGACTCACGGAAGTTCAAGCTGAAGCCATCTTAAACATGCGTTTACGGAGTTTACGTAAATTAGAAGAAATTGAAATCCGAAAGGAACACCAAAGTCTTACGGAAGAAAAAACAACTCTTTTGAAATTGCTCGAAACACCTGCTTTACAACAGAAAACCCTTATCCAAAGCCTTGAAAAACTGAAGTCTCAATTCCAAGAGGACAATCGCCGCAGAACCCTCCTCTCGAACCCTCCAGAAGATATTATTATCCCCATTGAAGCTATCGTAGAGCGGGAGCCTGTGACCGTGGTTTGCTCTCAAAAAGGATGGGTGCGAAACTTAAAGGGTCATACTCTCACAACAGATGATATTAAGTATAAGGATGGTGATGAAGAGAGTTTTATCTTAAAAGCGGAGACAACAGATAAACTTCTTGTTTTTACAACATTGGGGCGCTTTTATACCCTTTCGGTCGATAAGCTTCCTGGGGGGCGTGGTCATGGAGATCCTTTGCGATTAATGATAGATTTAGCCCCTGAAGAAGAAGTTTTGAGCATCTTGGTCCATACACCCGGAAGTGATGGAAGGATCTTAGTAGCATCCCGAGATGGTCGCGGGTTTATTACTTCACGAGCAGGTCTCGTGGCCCAAACACGAGCTGGCAAACAAATCTTAACTGTGGATGGAACCACAGCCGCTCTTTGTCGAGATGTGACCGGAGATCACTTAGCAGTCATCGGACAAAATCGGAAACTTCTTATTTTTAAAACAGAAGAGATTCCCGAAATGACGCGAGGAAAAGGGGTCATTCTTCAGCGCTACAAGGATGGGGGCTTATCTGATGCAAAATTTTTCTTTCTTTCTGAAGGATTATCCTGGAAAATCGGGGAGAAAACGCGTCTTGAGTCCAATCTGCTTCCTTGGCTCGGCAAACGCGGTCAGGGAGGGAAGCTTCCACCAGCAGGATTTCCGCGGACAAATCAATTTTAGATAGGTTTGCCGCGCTAACCAACCTCAACCGATGTTTTTTAGTCTTCTACCCTCCTCTTGTCATCCTTGGGTAATAAATGCTTAATTTGCATAGCAAATTTTAGCATTTATTAACCCGATGATCTTTCCCGCAACTAAAAAGATCCCCGATGAAGAAGCTCTATGATTTTCGTTGAAAATCAAGAGCTTCTAGCTCGGGGATGACAAACGTTGGGCAGTTAAAATAAGAACGTCGGGTGGTAAGGCTAACCCATACAATTAATTGATTTTTTACACTTATTAATGTACTCTATACTTCTTTATTTTCAGAACCTTTCATTAGGACCAAAGACATGTCGAAGGATTTAGGACAGCGCTTGAAGGCGTTACGCCACCAAGCCGATTGGATTGGAGTCAGAGAAGTCAAAGAAACTTCTAAATACTATCTGGCTCGCAATGGAAAAATAGAGAAAAGCGCTACAATCATTGATCATGGGCTTATGGTTGAAGTTCTTGTCAATGGGCACTTTGCCTATTATGGAACGAGCGATACAAGCGATCAGGCCTTACAAGCTGCATGCGATCAAGCTATTGACTTAGCTCGCCACATGTCCTCCTGGAAAGTTTTTCCGTTTACCCCTGATCATCGTTCTCCAGCTGTGGGACAGTACCGGGCTTCCCTTCCAACTCAGATTACGAGCGGAGACATTGTAGGGTTACTCATTGATGCAACACAAAAAATGAAAGTCTCGGACAAGATTGTTAACTGTACGGCTCAAGCCTTATTGGGCGAGAAAGAATCTACTTTTGTAAGCAGTACGGGAGCGAATATTCATCAAATTATCGATTCCGTTCTCTCTAATTTATCCGCAACAGCTCAAGACGGATCAGAAATTCAAACACGCACCACCGGCATGCCTTGCCAGCAAGGAAAATTTGAACTTTTACATAGAGAGTTTCTGGAAAGAGAAGCTGAAAGAGTCGGTCGAGAGGCTTTAGAATTATTAGGGGCGGAACAGTGTCCAACCGGTAAATATGACCTAGTATTAGCGCCAGACCAGCTTTACCTTCAAGTCCATGAGTCTATCGGACATCCCTTAGAACTCGATCGTATCCTGGGGGATGAACGTAATTACGCGGGGTGGAGCTTTATCCAGCCCTCCGACTTTGGACAGCTGCAATACGGATCTCCTTTGCTCAATGTTGTCTTTGATCCCACTGTCGTAGGTGAATATGCTTCCTACGCCTTTGACGACACAGGCCTTCCTGCCACACGTCAGTATCTTATTAAAGAAGGGATCCTACTTCGAGGCATTGGAGGCATTGATAGTCAAAAACGCTCCAACATTCCTGGGGTTGCGTGCGCCCGGGCAAGCTCTTGGAATCGACCTCCTATTGACCGCATGGCTAATATTAACATTGAGCCCGGAGAGACTTCTTTTGACCAAATGATTTCCGGAATAGAGCGCGGCATTTATATGACCACAAACCGGTCTTGGTCCATTGATGGTTACCGTAATAAATTTCAATTTGGCTGTGAGTATGCCAAGCTTATTGAAAATGGCAAACTTACAAAAACTCTTAAAAATCCAAATTACCGTGGAACAACACCTACCTTTTGGAACAGTTTAAAGAAAGTCGGGGACCCTTCAACTTTCGAAATTTGGGGATCTCCCACTTGTGGCAAAGGTGAGCCGAATCAAGGTATTGCGGTTGGACACGCTATTCCAACGTGCTTGTTCGAAGGAGTTGACGTATTCGGAGGCTCAGCATGAGTCAAGACATCAGACACCATCAAAAAGAAGAGTTAAAAGCGCTTAGCCAAGCCCTCTTCCATGATCTTAAAGAGCATGAGTCTATGAGCTTAACGTATTCGGGAGAGCGCTCTTTATTCATAAGAATTAACCAAGCTAAAATTTGCCAAGCGTCTCATGTAGATCAGGGCGTTGTGTCCATGGATTTTATCTCGCACAAATGCCATGCAGAGGCTGCGTTTTCCATAACAGGACAGCTTGAAGAAGATTTAAGGCGTGCTCGCGACCTCTTAGAAACATGCCGTCATGACTGTAAAACCTTACCTGAGGATCCTTATATTGTCTTACCCGCGGAAGGTGAGAGCAGCGAAGAAGATCATTATGGGAAATTTAATCAAACCAATGAACTCGTAGATACTTTACTTAAACCTGCGCAAGGGTGCGATCTTGCTGGACTTTATGCCGGTGGAATTCTCATGCGAGCCCATATGAATTCGCGCGGCCAATTTCATTGGTTCTCAACAGAGAATTTTTATTTTGATTATTCTCTTTATACATCATCTCAAAAAGCTATCAAGGCCACTTACGCAGGGAAAGAATGGCAGGATAAAGACTACAATGCAACTCTTCAGCAAGCTAAAAAACATTTAAGCATCCTTGAACAAAAACCACGAAAACTAGAGCCCGGGAAATACCGTGTGTATTTGGCTCCCGCAGCTGCTGCCGAATTCGTAAGACTGTTAGCCTGGTCAGGGTTAAGTGAGCAGAGTTTACGCCAAGGGCGCTCTCCTCTCAAAAAACTTGTAGAGGGAGAGGCAACCTTCTCCCCCCTATTTTCTCTAGAAGAAGATTTTCAACAAGGATTAGGGCCCCGCTTCAATGAATTTGGAGAAATATCTCCTTTAAAGCTCCCTTTAATTACGAAAGGAAAGGTTGACTCTCTTTTAATAAACAAGCGCACAGCTCAAGAACATGAGCTGACGTCAAATGCTGCCAACACAGAAGAAAGCCCACGTTCTCTGAGGGTTTACCCCGGAAACTTGAAAGACGCCGAGATCCTTTCTCGTCTTGGAACAGGAGTCTACATCTCAAACCTTCATTACTTAAACTGGAGTGACCTTCAACATGGACGCGCTACAGGCATGACGCGTTATGGATGTTTTTGGGTTGAAAATGGTGAGATTCTCGGCCCTATTCAAGATATGCGATTTGATGATACCTTATATAATTGTTTTGGAGAGTATCTTGAAGATTTAGGAGACCACGCAGAGCTTATTCCTCATATTTTCAGCTATGGTGAACAAACTTTAGGGGGAGTATCTGTCCCAGGAATGCTTTTAAGTAGCTTCACCTTTACGCTTTAAAATGGCCCCTCTAAGAAATTTTATAGGAGCGAAATCATGAAAAAAGGTCTTTATTATCTTGCTGTTCCTTATCAAGGTTCCGAGGAAGAAAAAAAATACAGAACTGAGCTTTCTTTAAAAGCCACCGTGGAATTCCTTCGCCAAGGAATCTCTTTGTTCTCTCCCGTTATCTATGTGAATAAAATAGCTGAAGAGCTCAATCTCCCCTCTCTTGAAAAACGCAGAGAAATCGTAATGCCTTACCTTTTTGAATTTCTAACAGTTTCAAAAGGCTTGATTCTCATTACAATTGATGGCTGGCAAAAGTCTTGGGGAGTTCAACAAGAGTTAAAATTTTGCCATGAGGCTCACATCCCCGTGTTCACTATACAAGCCGATGAAATAGGGCAAACTCTTCAGCACGTGCTCTCTCAACCTTTAAATCAAGATCAATTGAGTCGTCTTTTAGAAGCGGCATGATAAGGCAAGATGCGCAAAGTTTTTTGGGATAACCCTTACCAGCAGACGCTCACGACAAAAGTTACTACGGTGGATGGCAATCGAATTCTCTTAGAAGAAACAATTGCCTTTTCTTTTTCAGGAGGTCAAGAAAGCGATAAAGCCTGCATTAATGGTCTTCCTGTCCTTCACTCAGAAATAGAGAAAAGTCTTATTTACTATACTCTTGAAGAAGGACATGGACTTTGCCCTCATGATAGTGTGACCATGGAGATTGATTGGACGCGCCGCTATCGACTCATGCGACTTCACTTTGCTGCTGAACTTATTTTGGAACTTATCACCCAAAAACTGGGCCTTGAGAAAATTGGCGCTCATATTGCTGAAACAAAGGCACGCATAGACTTTGTGTTTGATAAAAACATCTCTTTCATTTTTGATGATATTTTAGCTGATTATGCTGCAATCATAACAAAAGATGAGCTTATAAAAACTGGTTTTTCCGATGAGGACACCCAAAGGCGCTTTTGGAAAATCGACGGGTTTGCTGAAGTACCTTGTGGAGGAACTCATGTAAAATCAACAGCTGAAGTTGGGTTCATCACTTTAAAAAGAGTCAACATAGGGAGCTCAAAAGAAAGAATCGAAATTAGCCTTGTTGATGATTCGATCGACCACACACAAAACAACCGTAGATTCAAATGAATACGTCCCAGTATACAATCCGAGAAGCAACTGAACGAGATGCAGAAGGCATTACTTTTGTGAATGTTAACTCCTGGCAAACAAGCTATGCTGGAATTATTGAGCAGTCCTTTTTGGATGCCATCAGCTATGAAAAACGTTTGGCGTTTCGTAAAGAAATATTAGCGTCAAAGAATGCGCTTCATTTAGTAGCCCTAGCTGATGAAATAATTGTTGGTTTTGCAGATGCAGGGTCTGTGCGCTCTGAACCCGCCGAGATTTTCTGTCAAAAAAGAGGCGAGATCTATGCCATTTACCTTTTGGAACAACACAAAAGAAAAGGAATTGGTAAGGCCCTCTATAAGCAGTGCAGAGGCTGGTTTTCGCAACAAGACATGGAGACTTTTGTAACCTGGGTCTTAACCAACAATCATCGTGCACGACAGTTTTATGAAAAAGAAGGAGGCACACTCATAGGTGAAAAAACTGCTCTCATTGGCGATAAAAATTATCAAGAAGTTTGTTACATGTTCACAACCTAAGAGCCTTAACATGCCCAAAGATCTTCTTACCTTCTACAAAACTTTCCCTTTTCGGTCCGCCTTAAAAGTGATAGGCGATGTCAAAATCGTCCTGAATGGATGTGTAACAGAATCCCTTATAAAAGATCATGTATTAGAGCATCTGTCTTTTGCTTTAGGTGGGGGCAGCTTTTCTGACTGCTCCTGCATAGGCGAAGCCATTGTTTTAAATCAGATCGGGTATACGAGTTATGTCAACCCATTCTCTCATTTGGTAACAGTTAAGGGAGAAAAGGACTTAAAGAGCCCTTTTCTGATGGGAATAGAAAAGGGAGAAAGCCCTTCTGCTCTCTTACACATAAGCTTGCAGGAAAAATTAACTCTCGAGCAGTTTTTTAAACGTATTGGAGAGCACCACCATGCTTATGCATTCAGTGGATGTCTTTTATTTGAGACTCTGTCTTGTACATACCTCAAAAAGCCCCCGATATTTCAAGAATCTATCAATGAGCATGTAGAAAAGTACTGGGCTACAGCGGAGAAACATTCTCCTGCTTATGCTTATGTATTTGGAGTTGTTGTGACAGACAAAGGAAGAAACGCATTTTCCCCTGAATTGCTAGGAAAAGCTTTTTATGTCAATCCCCTTGAAAAAAACAAAGGAGACCTTCTCAGCCATACGCATGCGGCCTTAATCGATACACCACTTGTTTTTCAAGACTTACAAACAGATCTTCATTTTTACAAAGCCGTAGACCCTTCCCTAATAACAGGCGTGCGGCATGTGTTAACAGACTCTGTCATGAAAGAGGGTCTGCTGGCGCTTTTTGAATTTAGAGAAGATTAGGAGTTCTACTTCTTCTCGAAAAAGGGCCGTGCATCGAAAAAAAGCTCAATCTTTGTAATAAGTCCTTCCTCAAGAGTGATGAGGGCCGCCACACGCAAGGTTCCCATTGGTTCAACACAATTCAAATCATAAGCGAACATAACTTGATTACCAGAACCACATTTTGCACGTACGACAATGTTTTTAAAAAGAGGAAAAAGTCCCTCCACTGCTTCAAGAATGATATCCTTTCCCGTCAACTCGGCAAGAGGGCCCAAAAACTGAACATTAGGGTGCAAACACCGCGCCATCCCCATCAGGTCTTTCCTGTTCATTGCCTCATAATAAGCTTCAACAACGTCCACATTCATTTGAGTCATAGCTGATCTCCTTTTACTAAGTTTTCAATGATACTAATGCTAGCTTTAATAGAATACTGTACATCCTCTCTTCTCCAATTCATCAAACCATCTTGGAATAACCAGATCCTTATTAATCCTAACATCTAATTTTTCAAGAGATGAAAGATTTTGAATAGAAGACGGGAGCGATGTTAAGTTATTATCTCGCAGGTCAAGAAGGCGAAGGCTTTTTATATCACCAATTGTTTCTGGAAGAGACGTAAGGTGGTTCGCTCTTAGATCAAGCTCACTAAGGCGTTTTAAACAGCCAATACTCGTAGGTAGCGTTGTCAGTTGGTTATCTTCCAGCATAAGCTTTTTCAAATAAGCAAGGGAACCAAGAGACTCTGGAAGAGCGTTAATTTTATTATTCATCGCATAGAGCTCTTTGAGTTTTTTGAGCTTCTCTATCCAATTTGGAAGAAACTCAATTTTATTGTTATAAGTCCTAAGCTCAATAAGGGCCTCCAAACTTTGAATACAGGGTGGCAACGTTTCAAAGTGATTATGAGAGATGTTCAGATAAATAAGGTTCTGTAGATCGCCAAGCGCTGGAAGAAGCATACTGAGCTGATTTCCTCCTAGATAAAGAAAGCGCAACTTGTGAAGAGTTGCGATCGATCCTGGAAGGACCGTTAAGGTGTTGTGTTGAACATCTAAAACTTGCAGATTTTTTAAAGCCCCCACACTCTTGGAAAGCGATGAAATATTGTTGGCACTGAGATTTATTCTTTCTAAACTTGCTATTTGAAAAAGTTCTTCAGGTAAGGCCTCCAAACAGTTTTTGTAAAGGCTTAAGGTTTTAAGATGCCTGAGTCGAGAAATCTCCAGAGGAACTTCTTTGATCTGATTTTCTTCAAGCCAAAGAACTTCCAGTTTATCGTGTAAGAAGATCTCTTCAGGGATCGATTCAAGTCCTTTACAACTAAAATTAAGGGAGCTTTGTCTAGGATACATCATAACTTGAGCCTGCACACAGGAAGAATAGACAGGCTATTTTGATGGAAAGGATTCTTCTGATCATCTCCAAAAATTTCACGCACTTCAAATCCAGTTTGATCTAAAAGCTTCATAAGCTGCGGATAAGACGTGAAGCGAAGTTGCAAAGAAGTGGTAGTTTCTCTGTCTTTCCAGACACGCTTAGTAACATAGGTGACAATGTGGCGCGATGAGTCTGACTCTTGCTTCCCATACACGTCAACGATCTCTCCCTGAGCATCTTGAAAACTATGCCACAGTTCAAACTCAGAAGTTGTTTTAAAATCACTCGTTTGAGGATTGCGTGTATTAAATGCAAATAATCCTGAGGGGTTAAGATGTGTTCTAATACACGCTAATGCCCTTCTTTGATCCTCTTCAGACACAAGCGCTTGAAAAGCATTCCCCGCCATAACAATAAGATCAAAGGTATTCTCAAAATGAAAATTACGCATATCCCCTTGAATCCATGGAATAGATAAGTCCTTGGCCTTTCTTCGAGCAAGGTTAAGCATAGAGTCAGAAGCATCAAGCCCCACCACCTTTAGGCCTTTTTGGGCCAACGGAATTGTCAAACGCCCTGTTCCACAGGCAAGATCAAGAACAGATCCCGTATAGAGTAGATTAAGAAAGAAATCGAAATCACCCTGATACGTTCCATATTCAGCCTCATAAAGAAGGGGGTCTGCGTACTCTTCAAGGTTAGTCATCATACACTTTCTTTGAATAAGCACTGGTGAAGTTTAAAGGCTGCTTGACAATAATTTTCCGTCCATAAACCTTCAAGCTCTTGATAAAAGGAAGGGTCTTCTTTTGCAATGATAGGAATAAGTAAATGAGCTGAACATGTCCATCTTGTATTTATTTCACACCAATAACGTAAGAAGCGTTGATAAAAATCTCCCAAATAATAAACTCTTAGCATAGAGTCTTCACCGCGCCCTTGAAGACGGTCTATAAGTCTTTTCGAGAAATTACGCCGATTTTCCACTTCTTCTAGCATCAAAGAAGGAGGGCCTTGGTGAAAAGCTTCATAGGTTCGTTCCATTAAAAGCGTTCCTAAACTATCTTCATCTTCAAAAAGAACCGAACATGGCCATATAGGAGTTCTTCCAGATTTCAAAATGAGATCTGTTGGAGACACCCCACTGAGATCAAGGGCATACCCTTCAAAGAAAATCGGTCGCGGTTGGGAGGTATCTTCCAAGATTAAAGCAAGATCATAATCGCTTTGATCAAAATAATCATCACGTGCTCGTGATCCATGAAGAAGAATGGCTTTAGGGTGATATTCCGTTTGTAGGTAGGAAACTATCCTCTCTATCACCGTCATACTACGCTTCCATAAATCGCATGGAGCTGGTTGCTTTGATAAGCCCAATAACGATCGCCATATGACCAATGCCAGAACTCTGTTGGATAGTTAGCAAAACCAACTGACTCTAAAGCACGCGCCATAATCTTTCTATTTTCTTGGGCTTCAGAAGAAATCACGCGCGAGTCTGTTTGAGACAGAGATCCATCCTTATCTTCCATCCAATCCTTAACCTGAAGCCCCATCTCTATAGGCTGCCCTCCTTCATTAATAAGATAAACATCCACAGCAGCCCCTGTTGAATGCGGCGGAATATTTCGAGATCCATCTTGATTAGTAACTGGGGAAACAAGTCTGGTCGTTTCATTAAAAATCTCCTCCTGCGCCCACTGAGGATAAAGACTTTGAACTTTGTGATAACGATCATTAAAGAGCTTCTCTTGTAAAGATAAGCTTCTATATCCTTCATAAAGGCAAAGTTTAAGGCCTGTTGGCAAAAGAAGCTGGGCTTGAACAAGTTTCTCATACACCGTTTTACGCATTTTTGTATAATCCGTATTATTCGGAACTTCTGGAGAAGGCCCATAGGCAATCATGTCCTGCCCGTTGAGATCAACAAGGGGTTCCTTATTGTCAACAATAGGAATGGCAATAACTCTTGGATCAGTAATAAGGACTATACTCTGTCCCATAGAACTCTGGATCATAAGGTCTCCTTAAATTATCACAGCCATTTTACACGCTAACACTCGACGTTTTCGAAGGAAAGAGCCAAGGATTTTTTTATAAGCTTTTCGTCTCACACCCGAACCCTTGATTTTTCTTAAAGGGCTGTCTACGTTTCTTATAGGAGTGTGATGATGCCACAAACAAAGAAAACAAGCCAAGTTGCTGTAATCGGCGCTGGCTTTGCAGGACTCACTACAGCTTATAGGCTTTACGAACAAGGATACGACCACATCGACATTTATGAAGCGCGTGGACGCGTAGGCGGTCGTGTCTTTTCGGTGCACCTCACAGGACCTGAGGGAGACTCTATTGCCGAGCTCGGTGGGCAAAATATCCCAGATGGCGGTGAAGCTCTAGCTCTTAGAACCCTCGCAAAAGAAATGAATCTTTCTCTCTTAGAAGACGAAGTTGAATTAACTCCAAACTTTTATGACCATATCACAAATAAACTCGTTGATCTCCGTCACCTCCAACAGGAAAGTTTTCCGCCATCCGATAAAACAGCTCTTCGAACGAAAATTCAAAACTTGGCCGCTCATTCAAACAATATGGAAGAGGTTCTTCTTTCCCTCTTTCCCCAAAAAGGCATCCTGTATCGAAGCCTTGTTTTTAAGTTTGTTGGTTATGAAGGTGGGTATCCTGTTCAACTCTCCTCAGACGCTTGGGAAAATCTTTACTATATGCTCTGTGGGGGTATTGCTGCTGTTCATGGCACAAACAAGATTAAACGCGCCACACTTAAAGGAGGAAATGCTCAGCTTGCGCTAGCCCTTGCGAAAAAGCTTGAAGGGCATGTTCATTTATCATGTCCTTTAAAAGCCATGAAACTCAGTAAAGATAACCGCATTCTCCTTATTTTTAAAGGAGGAGAACGGCGAGAATGCGATAAAGTCGCCCTTACCCTTCCCTGCTCCGTTTATAAGGATATAGAGATTGACCCTCAGTTAATCCCTCCAAAAGAATTGAGCTTCATCCATAAGGTTTCTTATGGAAATAGCACAAAGATCCTTCTTCCCGTCAATGATAGCCCCCTTCTCCATACAGATGAAATGGCCGCTTTTGGAAACAGTGACAATCATGTCTGCAATCTTTATTTTTCTGGGGATGCTGGCCGAATGCTTAAAAACAATATGAAAGAAGTCTATTCCCGTGCTTTGCTGGCCATAACCGCCGCCAATCCGTCCTTAGTTTACCCCCTAGGTATTCCACAGGTAGTAAATGATAATAGTCAATTAGAAACCTACAAAGGGCCTGTGACTCACTTTTGGACCAACGATCCTTATGCCCAAGGGTCCTATTCTTATCGAGCTGCAAACATCATGCCTGAATTGAATCACTTAGAAAATTATAAAGGAGAAAAGAGTCGTTCTTCCTACACGCCTATTCATGATCGTGTCTTCTTTGCGGGAGAACATACGGCTATTGACGCAGATTTTGGAACTATGGAAGGTGCCATTGAATCCGGTGAGCGAGCAGCAAGGATGATCCTCGCATCTGACCAAAACCTGTAGATGTTTATAATCAGCTAACCTACAGTAAGTATATGCACAATTTAAGAGAAAAGATGACACATCGGACTATACGTACGGCACAACCCAATGACATAAATGCTTTAAATCAATTGATTCACGTCTCTGCCCGCACCCTTAGCCAAGAGAATTATTCATCGCAAGAAATTGAGGACCTTATCCAATTTGTCTTCGGTGTTGATTCTGAGTTAATCGATGATCAAACCTACTTTATTATTGAGACAGAAGGTGTTTATGTTGCTTGTGGTGGATGGAGTAAGCGCCGAACTTTATTTGGAGGTGACGCTTGTGAAACACGAGAAAAAGGTTATTTAGACCCAACTCAAGACGCCGCAAAAATACGTGCCTTCTTCGTTCATCCTGCTTTTTCAAGACAAGGACTTGCTAAACTATTACTTGATCAGTGTGAAAAGGCTGCTCAAGAATCGGGATTTAAGAAAATGGAGCTAATGTCTACGTTACCAGGCGTCAAATTCTATCAGTCACAAGGTTACACGGGGGAACACACAATCAACTATACTTTACCTACCAATAGGGTCATTAAGTTTTTACCTATGTGGAAGAAATTCTATGCCACTTAAAATTGACTTTCTCAAAAACCATAATTATAAAGGCGATCGATTTTTAAAATCCATGCCTGGATTTCGGCTACGACATTTCAAAAGCTCACTATAATACCCTTATATAAAAGGTAAGCGAGAAAGAAAATGATTAGAGTCGAAAGAAAATCTGAGTATTACAAGGCACTCCTCGGTAAGAAGTCCGAATATGACGGTGTATTTTACGTAGGCGTCAAAACAACGGGTGTATTTTGTCGTCCGTCGTGCCCAGCAAGAAAACCTAAATTTGAGAATTGTGAATTTTTTGAAACAGTTCAGGAAGCTCTCCTCGCCTCCTTTAGACCTTGCAAACGCTGTCGTCCTTTATCTCATCCCAATCAAGTTTCTAAGCTTGTCGCAACTCTTGTGAATGCTGTTGAGGAGAACCCTGAGAAAAGGTGGAAAGATAGAGATTTTCAGGAGTTATCCGTTGACGCATCGACTGCCCGTCGCCAATTTAAGAAGCGATTTGGGATGACTTTTGTTGAATATGCAAGGGCTCGACGCATGGGGCTAGCAATAAAGCATATTAGAGAAGGAAATAGTATCATAGAAGCCCAACTCGATGCTGGATATGAATCCAGCAGCGGTTTCAGAGATGCCTTCTCTCAGATCATGGGGACTGCCCCAACTCTATCAGGACATCGAAAAATACTAAAAACATCCTGGGTGGATACAAGGCTCGGCCCCATGATTGCCATTGGGGATGAAGAGTCCCTTTATCTTTTAGAGTTTGCAGATCGCCGCGGACTCGAACGTGAGGTAGAACGGTTGAGACAACGCACAAAGTCAGCCATTCTCCCAGGAATGACAGGGCCTCTTCGCTCCATCGAAACGGAGCTGAATCAGTATTTCGATGGCGCTTTAAAGAGGTTCAAAACTCCCCTCGTTTTTCTGGGATCCTCCTTTCAAAAACGTGTTTGGGAAGAGCTTCAAAAAATTCCTTTTGGAGAGACTCGCTCCTACGCCCAACTCGCTACCACAATTGGAAAGCCATCAGCCTTTCGAGCCGTTGCTAATGCTAATGGGGCAAACCAATTTGCTATTGTGATTCCTTGTCACCGCGTTATCAACTCTAATGGTGAATTGGGCGGCTACGGTGGTGGTCTCCCTCGCAAAAAATGGCTTATTCATCATGAAAGACAAGCGAACAATGCAGGATCTGCTCTTACACTTTAGGATAATTATATGAATATACTTCTGGGCAATTGGCTAGGTGCTCGAATATCTACCCTTGATTTTTCCAAAAACAATTTCTATCTTAATTATGTTCACACACTATAGGTTTATCCGTATCATGAAGATTATCTCTCAATAGCCCTGCTTAAGGGCATGAACTTTAAAACCAGGCTGGTTTTAAAGTTTTTTCTTTAAAAGCCCTAAAATTGAGAGATTTTCATGAGTCATAAACCTATTCAACTCCGTAACGTCGGGGTTTCATTTCCACAAAAAGTTTGTTTTGAAAATCTTACTGCACAAATTCAGTATGGAGATCGTATTGCCCTTATTGGCCAGAACGGCAGTGGCAAGTCAACTTTACTTAAAATGTTGCAAGGCCTTGTGGAACCAAGCCAGGGAGAGATAGGCGTCCCTGATAACGTTGTTTTTGGGTATGTTCCCCAAGTTATTGATGAATTTGAGTCTTTAAGTGGGGGACAACGCCTGAATCAGACCCTTACTCAAGCCTTAACTCGTGATCCGAACCTCTTGCTTCTTGATGAGCCTACCAACCACTTGGATTTGCACAACCGTCGCTCCCTGATGCGAATGTTGCAAAATTATCCAGGTACCCTCGTCATCGTTTCTCATGATGTGGAACTCCTTCGCACTTGCGTTGATACCCTTTGGCATATTGAGAATGGGAAGATCTCCATTTTCTCAGGAACTTATGATGATTATAGACGAGAGTTCGATCTTAAACGAGCATCTCTTGAGCAAGAACTCATGTCTCTTGATCGTCAGAAAAAAGAAACTCATCAGGCTCTGATGAAAGAACAGGTACGCGCTGCTAAAAGTCGCACCAAAGGGGAAAAGCATATTGAGCAGAGGAAATGGCCAACGATTGTCTCTGACGAGAAAGCACGACGAGCGGTGGAAACTTCAGGGCGTAAGAAAAAGGCAATCACCCATAAGAAGCAAGAGCTGATCGATCAATTATCCGAACTGCGATTACCCGAAATCCTTAAGCCTAAGTTTTCTTTGGAGGTTTCTGGGATAGGGTCGAAAACTCTTGTTTCCATCCAGGAGGGAACTTGCGGATATAAGGAGCCTATTCTCCAAAATATCCATTTATCTGTTGGTCCTCAAGATCGCATAGCCATAAGAGGCGATAATGGCTCAGGGAAAACAGCCCTGGTCAAAGCCATTATAAATGATCCACGCGTTATAACATCCGGTCATTGGCATGTTCCAAATCGTGAGGACATAGGCTATTTGGATCAGCATTATGGCACTTTGGAGTCTCATAAAACGGTGTTAGAGACGATTAATGATTTGGTTCCAACCTGGACACATGCCGATATTCGAAGACATCTCAATGACTTTTTGTTTCGCAAAAACGAAGAAGTAAATGCTCTCATTAGGACTCTCTCTGGAGGGGAAAAGGCACGCCTTTCCTTAGCACAGATTGCCGCAAAAACACCGAAGTTGTTGATCTTAGATGAGATTACCAACAACTTAGATCTTGAAACGCGGGACCATGTGATTCAAGTCCTAACAGCTTATCCAGGAGCTATAATTGTCGTCTCTCATGATGAGGACTTCTTGAAGAGTATTAACGTCACCCATTTTTATAATATTAATCAGGCTTAACAAAAGGAAAAATAAAATGAGTCAACCAATGAGTCTCCAAGCCATTCTCTCTTCTACCCAGTCATTTGAAGACTACGAAATCCTTAAGCTGAATCCTGATCTTATCAATGCGATTGCAGAAGAAATTACTGAACGTCATCGACTGCCTAAAGCCCCCCTGAAGCTTTTTTCGGAAGGAACAAACATCGTCTTTGCTTATGGAGACCACACGGTCATTAAAATTTTTCCGCCCTGTCATCTAGACCAATTTAAAAGTGAGATTTTGGTTTTAAAACACCTACAAGGCAAACTCTCGGTTAAAACACCGGAAGTTAAGTATGAAGGAGAAATCTTCGGCTGGCCTTACATCGTCATGAGTCAACTGAACGGCACGCTTTTAGAAACGCTTTGGGATGAAATGGATCATGATAATAAAATAATCATCCTCCGAGAATTGGGGACCTTAATTCGAGAAGTTCATGCTCTTCCAACCTCTGGGCTTGAAGAAATTGACTGTCATTGGGACCGCTTTGTCCATAAGCAAATTACTAACTGTATGGAACACCATCGATCTGTTGGTCTGCCAAACGCCTTAGTAGAACAAATTCCCTCCTATCTCGACTCAACCAAAGACTCTTTGGTAAAAATAGAAAAACCCGTCCTCTTAACAGGAGAATATACGCCTATGAATTTCCTGGTAAAACAAACTCAGGACGTTTGGCATATTGACGGCTTGATTGACTTTGGGGATTCCATGTTGGGTTTGCCCGAATATGACTTGTTAGGCCCAGGCGCTTTTTTGATACAAGGAGATAAGTCCCTTTTAAGAGAATTTTTAACGTCATATGGATACGCGTCAAACACGTTGACAGCAGCATTAAGCCATCAGCTTATGGCCTTAATGCTGCTTCATAAGTACAGTAATCTGAATATCCAAGTGAGAATAAAGGATTGGAAGATTAAGGTGCAAAATTTAAAAGATTTGGAAAGCTTAGTTTGGGGATTTTGAAATCAATATGTTGTAAATAGGGTTAAAAACTATACAAAATGAAGTAACATCGAGCATTAAGGCGGCCTGAAAGAGGATTGAATATGCAAAAAAATGAGTTACTTACGTTGATGAATGTAGGGAAGGCTACCTATAAAGATTTAGAAATCCTGGGCATTAGGAACATTGAACAACTTTCAAAAGCAGACCCCGATGAGTTATATTCAAGACTTCAGCAACTTACGGGACATACCCACGATCCTTGTGTATGGGATGTTTTTGCAGCGATCATTCATGAAGCTAAAACAGGAGAGAAAACACCATGGTGGCAGTGGACTGCTGTCAGGAAAAAACGAAAACTCAATGAAATCAATTAACTTTAAAAGTATTACAGTCACTGCAACACACAAATAAGCGGAGTTTCAGTAAGGGAGATCTATGCATAATACAATCAATCTCAAAGATTTTACCTTTATTGATCTGACCCATCCGCTAAGGCGTGAAATGCCATCCTGGAGTGGAGGGTGTGGTTTTGAGCATACTCTGAGGGATGATTATGACCCCTCTTCTTCTTATCAATTTCGAACTTATGATATTCATATGCAAGCTGGGATGGGAACCCATATGGATGCACCAGCGCATTGCTTTCCAGGAGGGAGGTCGATTACTGAGCTGAGTTTACATGAGTGTATAGCCCCTTGTGTGGTTATTAATGTTTCCGAGCAAAGCCATGAGGATTATTCCTTAAACCGGCAAGATATTGAAATCTTCGAATCCCAGCATGGGAGTATTTCTCCTGGATGCTTTATCATTGTTTATACAGGGTGGGATCAGCATTGGGACGTTCCCGAAAAATATCGGAACAATTATGTTTTTCCTAGCATTTCAAAGGAAGCTGCTTCTCTGTTATTAGACCGTCAAATTGTTGGTTTGGGGATTGATACGCTTTCACCCGATCGCCCAGAGGATGGCTTTCCCGTACATCAGTTAATCTTAGGGGCAGGAAAATTTATCATTGAGAATGTGGCTAATGCCTCTGAATTACCTCCCATTGGAGCCTATAGTTTGGCGCTCCCCATGAAAATCCAAGAAGGAACAGAAGCTCCTATACGCCTGGTAGGAGTGGTGATAAAATAAACACTTATCTAAAAAATATCTCTCTGTGAATGATACAGGGTTGCAACGTTATCATTTAAATATGGGTAGAATATGGAGAAACTAAATGAAGTTTTGTTTAAAGTTAAGAGCACCCTTGACTTTGAGTCTTTGCCTATTGCCTTTTTCAACCTTGGGGCTTCCCGAATCAGATCAAGTCTATGACTCTTTTCCTCATCCTCTTATTTCTGCTCCCCTTGCTCATGAAGATTATAATGATGAATATGTTGAAGATGTTACGATTCAAAGGACGCGCGAAGAAGAAGCCGCAATGATTGCCAAGGAGTCCGACCTTAGGGCGAGACGTTTATGCGAAGAAACCGATGATGAATATCCACACCAAACAAAATCGCGCTCTACCTTGATGCTCAGAATGATAAAGATTTGGAAGATGCTGTGGCCCACAAGAGGCACGCGGAAGAAACTACAGTGATTATCAAGAAATCCGGCCTTATAGCAATTTTTTATGTAAATTCCTGGTGGTGCCCCCGGGGAGACTCGAACTCCCACATCTTTTGGATAACAGATTTTGAGTCTGTTGTAACATAGTTTTATAATCGTTTAGAATTTCCTCATGATATCCTATTTTCTCTTTTGTTTACTTGAATTTTAACGTTCTCGTTGCTTCTCATTTTTTCTCATTGCTTCTCACTGAATTCTATCCTTTTGGCGAAAATTTGGCGAAAGTTTTTCTAGCTAGTTCTCTAGAAAATGATTTAGACTCTTACAAAGCTTTATGGAGGAAATGCTATGCCAAAAATAACAAAGCGCTTTGTAGAAGCTATAACCCCTCAGCCTGATAGAACCTTACAACATTGGGATTCAGAGCTAAAAGGATTTGGAATACTTGTGCTCCCAAGCGGCAGAAGAACCTATTTCATACAATATCGTAATTCAAACCGGATTAGAAAACATTTAAAAATCGGAATTCATGGTCAAATTTCTACTGAAGAAGCGCGTACCCTGGCTAAAAAATACCTTGGTGAAATAGCTCATGGAGAAGATCCCGCAAGCAAAAAGAAAGAAAATAGAGATCTTCCTCTAATAAAAGACCTTGCTCAAGACTACATGGATCGATATGCAATACTCAAAAAACGTCCCAGAAGCATAGCAGAGGACAAAAAGCTCTTAAAAAATATCATTTTACCTACTATAGGTAATCAACAAGTCAAACATATTTCGCGCAGGACTATTGAGAATCTCCATAATCAGCTTGAAAAAGCTCCTTATCAAGCTAATAGGGTCCTTGCCTTACTTTCGAAGATGCTATCTTTAGCTATAGCTTGGGATTGGAAAAGTGATAATCCTGTAAAAGGAATTGAACGGTATCAAGAAGAAAAGCGAGATCGCTGGTTAGATGAACAAGAATTGACCCAGTTTTGGGATGCGCTTGAGAATTATCCTTATCATCCTGCAGCATTTGTATTAAAAATTTTGTTACTTACAGGGGCTCGAAAAAGTGAAGTTTTGCAAGCAAGCTGGGACCAATTTGATCTAGAGAGAGCTGTTTGGACCAAACCTTCTCATTTAACAAAGCAGAAAAAAAGAGAGCACCTGCCTCTTTCTGAGGAAGTCCTTGAGATATTATACCAACTTAAAAGACTTAATAAAAATAAATCGCAATATCTTTTTCCTGGGAAAAGTGGAGAAAAACCAATGCGAGATATAAAACATTTTTGGGAAAAGATTATAAAAGAAGCAAAGTTAGAAAATGTGCGTATACATGATTTACGCCATACTCATGCTTCTCATTTAGTTTCAAGTGGCTTAAGTTTAAGTATAGTTGGTAAACTTTTAGGACATACTCAAGCCTCAACTACCCAAAGATATGCTCACTTAGCTGATGAGCCTTTAAGGCAAGCAACAGCATTATTTGGAAATAAGGTTAAAAAGCTCGCATCTTATAGAAGCTAAGTTCACTTGAGTGCATTAGTCTTCACCCCTGAAATAAGGCGATAAATTAAGCATAAAAAAGGTTAGGGAGGAGCCCCTCAACCTCCGCGTTGCGGCGCGCCATTCCGTAAGATAACTTGTAATCGGCTCGTGCTGCAAAGGCCGAATTGTCACTGGTGTTGCGTACCCGATTAGGAGCATGGTCACAGGGGATTGCGATAATTCCACTGGTGACGTTCGTCATGAACGATCCCGTCTATGAGAATGTGTCTATCTCGCTCCCCTGCTACACGAGCTATTAACAACCTTTAGAGAAAGATAATAGCATGACTAAAAATATAGCAACTCGGAAAAAAGAGCAAAAAGAAAAAGTGGTCTCTTCAGGGTACCTTCAGCAAATTAATCTCCATGCTGCGGGTATTGATATTGGCTCAAAATCTCACTTTGTGGCTGTCCGCACCTCACCTGATGAGGTCAGTATCAAAGAATTTACTTCCTTCACGTCTGATCTGCACGCGCTCGCCGGATGGCTTAAAGAAAATGGCGTCAGGACAGTGGCTATGGAATCTACAAGTGTTTACTGGATTCCTCTTTATGAGCTACTCGAAGAAAAAGGGTTTGAAGTGAAGCTTGTGAATGCGCGACACGTTAAAAATGTAACAGGTCGTAAAACGGACGTTGAAGATTGCCAATGGCTCCAGCAGCTTCATTGTTTTGGTCTTCTCCAAGGATCTTTCCGTCCTCACGAAACGATCCTTCCCCTACGAGCCTATAGTCGGCAACGCACTATGCTAATTAAGCACATGGCCATCCATATTCAACACATGCAAAAAGCGTTGTTTCAAATGAATGTGCAACTGACCAATGTCCTCAGTGACATCACGGGATACACGGGAATGCAAATTATCCGTGCTATTGTTGCAGGAGAACGAGATTCTAAGATATTGGCGCAAATGCGAGATCGCAGGTGTTCTAAATCTCTGGGCGAAATAGAAAAATCTTTGGCTGGGACGTGGCGCTCAGAACACCTTTTTAGCTTACAGCAGGGTTTAGAGTTGTACGATTTTTATCAAAACCAACTCCTCACTTGTGACGAGAAAATTGAACAAGCCCTCCAAGTGCTGAATAATGATGATTACTCCAAGCCAAACGACTCAGCACCTCAGACAAGAAAGCCAAGATCTTATAAGACGAAAAAAGGAAATGCGCTGTATTTTGAGGTCAATACCTATTTAAAAAGTCTCACAGGATGTGATTTAACAAAAATTCCAGGAGTTGACGGGAACACAGCCCTTAAACTTCTTGGAGAAATTGGCCTCGATATGAAGCAATGGAAGAGCGAAAAACATTTTGCCTCTTGGCTGGGGTTAAGTCCTGAAAACAAAATCTCAGGTGGTAAGCAACTCAGCTCAAAAACAAAACCAACCGCCAATCGGGCGTCCCAAACTTTACGAATGGCGGCAAGCACATTACATCGTAGCCAGTGTGCACTAGGGGCTTTTTTAAGACGTCTCAAGTTTCGCCTTGGAGCCCCCAAAGCCATTACAGCAACAGCCCATAAACTTGCTCTCATCATTTATTCCATGCTGAAAAATGGCACAAAATATGTAGAAATGGGTCTCGAATATTATGAAAAACAGTACAACGAACGCTTAGTCAATGGCATGAGAAAACGAGCGGCTCAGCTAGGCTACTCTCTCGTGCCACTTCCAGAGAATTCTTGAAGTTATCTATGAGGCCCATATAAGGTCTGTCCTGACAAAGAACAAAAGCTAACAAAGCCTCCTCTCTATTGAAGTAAAGGCTACTTTTTCTTCTCTAAGCAAGCATTTTTATATGCTCTATCAAAGGAATAGCAAAATTGCCGTGCATCATAGGCCAAGATATCTAACTTATCCACAATAAGTGTTAGCTTTTTGATTTTGTACTCTAAATCTTTGAAAAAAGATTCAGACACGACTATATTGTTTTCAGACATGATCAAATCTCCTAGTTTGATTTGGTTGTGTTTAGTGGTGCATGGGCGATCCACCGCCTATGTGCCACGCTTATTATATTACCAGGCTTATAAGTGCAAAGCAAATTTTTTCTTCTTCCTGTTTAATTTGAATGATAGCTTTAAAAATCCTTATAAAACAATAAAATAAGATCATATCTTCGTTAAAAGGAGGTAAAAATAAACTCTAGAAATGGTTGAAATATTTCCTTTTTATAGCCATAATAAAGCTCAAAATGGCATTTAAGATTCCAAAAAAGAAAGGAACATGTTATGAAACTGATACCTCGTTTTTTTCCAAACCCCCTTAAAAGTTTTTTTCTTTTTGGGCCTCGAGGGACAGGAAAAACTACACTTATAAAATCACGCTATAAAGAAGCTTTGTGGATTGATTTTCTTCGTCCTGATGTTTTTAGGAGCTATCTTGCTCATCCCGAGCGGCTTTATGAAACTGTTGCGGGGCATCAAGGAGCCCCCGTTGTTGTAATAGATGAAGTTCAAAAAGTGCCTGAGTTATTGCCTGTCGTCCATAGTCTTATAGAAGAAAAACAAGGACTACAATTTATTCTTACAGGATCAAGCGCCCGTAAGCTTAAGCGCTCTGGGACAGATCTTCTTGCAGGAAGAGCCTTAAAATGCAGTCTGCATCCTTTCATGGCTGCAGAGCTTAGGTCTCGCTTTTCTTTTTCTCGAGCTTTGCAGTATGGAATGCTTCCTCTTCTTCTCAATGAAGAGGATCCTCAAGCTAGTCTTCATGCCTATGTGTCCTTGTACCTCCAAGAAGAAGTTCAAATGGAAGGATTGGTTCGAAATATTGAGAGCTTCGCGCGGTTTTTAGAAGCGATTTCCTTTTCCCATGGTTCTTTACTCAATATCTCAAACATTGCTCGAGAGTGTGAGGTTAAGCGTAAGACTGTTGAAAACTATATTTATATTCTTGAAGATCTTTTGCTTGCCTATCAGTTGCCTGTTTTTTCTAAACGAGCTCAACGCGAGCTTATAGCTCATTCTAAATTTTATCTATTTGATACAGGGGTTTTTAGAACTCTTCGACCACAAGGTCCTTTGGATAGAGGGGAAGAGATTGATGGGGCGGCCCTTGAAGGACTTGTTGCTCAACATCTTAAAGCATGGAATGACTACAGCATAGAACCACATACACTTGGTTTTTGGAGAACTCGGAGCGGCGTTGAGGTAGATTTTATTATTTATGGGCCTAAAGGATTTTGGGCAATTGAAGTCAAGAATAAGAAAAAGATATTCCCTCAAGATACAAGAGCTCTTGAAGCCTTTTTAGAAGATTACCCTATGGCAAAAGCCCTCATGCTTTATAGGGGAACCGAGTATCTTCAAGTAAAAAATGTCCTCTGTATTCCATGTATTGACTTTCTTACTTGCTTGCACCCTAATCAAAAGATATGGGAATAAATTTGTTGTAATTACTCCCCCCACATACGCCTACGCGATATTCTCTCTCTTCGTGAAGAGGGAGAATATCTTCTCTCTTAAATCCACTTATAGCACTCTTTCAACTTACAATTCCCGCCTTCGCGGGAATGACTTCAAAAAAAATGAAACACCACAACTTTAAGTACAACGAGCATATGAGATATATTTTTTTAAAAATTCTTAATAATATAATCATAACGCTAGAGTAATCGACTATAGAATTAAGAAAGTTGTCCCCGTAAGATGAACACCTCTAAAAATCTCAATAACAGAAAATGCGCACTAGGAAATTTGCGGGTTTCAAAAGGATAAAAATCTAAATTCGGAGGTTTTTAGAAGTGTTCAGATTTTGTGTTTACTCATAAGGTGGAGATTGTAGGGGCTTCCAATTATAAGTTGGTCTCTATACTTTTCTTATCTTATTCATAATTTCATCGCGAGAAGTCCCGCGATTCCACAAATCATGAGGATATAAGCAGGCGCTTTTGGATCGTCTGTCCATTGGACAAAAAGAAGCGAGAGAAGCGGTGTTAGCCCTGCAAAGAGAATAGATCCAACTGACCATCCCATGGCATAGCCACTATATCGCTCCCTTGCTGGAAATAAGTTTGATACCAAGACGCAACAAGGGGCTGCTACACCACAAGCTAGAACAGCTAAGATAGATTGCGCTAGAAGAATATCATGGGTATCTATGGCGCTTTCTATAAACCAAAAACAAGGATATGAGATTATTATGGCTCCTAGCAACGACAATCTCATTACTCTTTTATACCCCAATAAATCTGCTAAATATCCCATGCTCGGTAATACAAAGACCATATAAGCCATAAGATGCATGTTATGAGAAAGAATTTGATCAGGTAGAAGATGAAATTTTGTTTTGAGAACATCTCCTATATAAACATAGATCATCTGAAAAGGTGCCATTACGCCTGCACAAATTCCCATCGTTCGAAAGAGACTGATTTTGTCTCGTTTAATAGCCTCCCATAGGGGGAGTCTCACAAGGTTATGATTTCGGCTTGCTTTAATGAAGTCAGGTGTTTCTTGTATTTTCTTACGAACGTAATATCCAAATAAGCCAAATAAGGCCCCACAGAGGAAGGGAATGCGCCATCCCCATTCGGGTAAGAATGATTTAAGACAAATAAGACCCAAACCTGCTCCTATGAAACTTCCTATTTGGATGGCAACATTTAAAAGGCTACTAGTCCGGCTTTCATATCCTGGCTTTGCATGTTCTACCAGAAATATAGAGCCACCAATTGCTTCCCCTCCGACACAAAAATTTTGTACCAAACGACATAAAACAAGAGCTATAGAAGCAGAGATACCAACTTGAGCATATGTAGGTAAAAGACCCATGATAAATGTAGGAAAGCTGATGAGCACGATAGAAATACCTAAGGCTACTCTTCTCCCCAAACGATCTCCTATATGGCCAAATATAAGCCCTCCTAAAGGACGCATCAGAAAGCCTACAGCAAAACTCGCCATCCCTAGTAGACTTGATACTGTTGGATCTTCACTTGGAAAGAAAAGAGGAGAAAGAATAGGAAGGAAGTGCATATATAACATGGTGTCGTAATATTCAAGGACAGTTCCTATAGTCCCAGCTAATATGGCTTTAGTGCTTTTCGTTATGTTCATCGTTTCTCCTATTTTTGGATCGGGTTTCTTTGTCTTCTGGAATTTGTTCTTATTATGTAGGGGATAAGTCATTGACATCAGGTCAGTCCTTCTCTCTTGGCTGTTTCATGCAGATAAGCTCCAAGGGCTTGTACACGATAGGAGTCTTTCAAATGCTGAGGATAAATGTAGTAAAATTTAATCTCTGGACCTTCTACATCAGGTAAAACGGGGACAAGGATGTCATGAGGATTTTTGAAGTTGGTACTTTCTTTAGCGAGCGTCACAATGCCAATGCCTTGGGTAGCTAAAGCTACAAGGTTATGGCCTAGATTGACCTGCATATAAGGTTCACGGATCTTTCCTTCTGAATAGCCAATAGAAAGATGCCAATTGAGATTAGCAGAAGGATAAGGATACTCCCCATAAGACAAGAGCTGATGATGATCTAGATCTTCAACACACTGAGGGGTACCAAACTTTTTAAGGTAGTCGGGACTTGCATAGAGTCTTAAGTGAAAAGAAAGTAAGTATTCTTGAATTAGAAAGGACTCTTCTTCTCCTTGAATATATGGGAAGACAGCAGCTTCTACGTCCCCTAAAAAGAAATGAGGAGGATCGTCACCTGTGATAATTTTTAAACGAAGGTGAGGATAGGTTTCAAAGAAAGGTTTAGGGTTGCTTATGAGTAACCTAGAAATAATCCCTGCTGAGGCCCTTACCTTTAAAAGACCGTGGGGAGAGCGTTCCATTTCAGACAAAGAGGCTTTTGTGGATTCAAGAGCTGTTAGCATTTGCTGAGCCCCCTTAAAGATGAGGGTTCCCTTTTCTGTAAGGACAATCCCTCTTGTATGGCGATGAAATAATTTGACTTTTAATCTGTCTTCTAGGACCTGGACACTTCTACTTAAAGCTGATTGGCTGATATTTAACTGCTGAGCCGCTAAACTAAAGCTTTGGAAGCGAGCGATACTATAAAAGACTCGCAATTTATCCCAATCAACATTGATATTCATCGTGTATCTCTTTCATGAAATTCATATTTTTGAATTGCAAAAGAAAGGACAGAAGCCCTCAGGCTTTTGATTAACTAATGTCTTATGCTGAAGGTGGAAACTTGAAGAGATTTAAAAGAAAGTCTAAACTATAAAAGCTTGAGATTTCCTCAATTCTCTTGGGTTCAGGACAGCGGAAGAAGGTATAAAATAGGGCAAGACGACAGCTATGGAAGCGCGAGTGCCGTCTTCACCGTTTTCAAATACAACTTCCCGCTGTCCTTCCCCAGCACAGACGAGAAGTTAAATGCCTTCTTTTATCTCCCTTTCAAAGTCATAAGGATCCTCAACAAAAAACTGCCGAAGCCTATATAAATGTTCAGCCGAAATTGCCAGGCAATCTCCAAGAGATCCTGGTGAAATAACGGCTTTCCATTGCTTTAAAATGGGAAATGGGTCTATACTCGCTTTAGCCATAATGACTCCTTCGTAAGTCGTTGTGGTTAGGGGGATCTTGGTGCTGATACACCTTGGTCTCCCGCTTTAATGAGCTTAAGAGAACTGCCTACCTGATAGCATATACAATGCCCTTAGACTCACTTATAAGATACCTGTGTCTGGTAAGGGGTGCAAGCAGGAAAATTGTTTTTAATTAAAAATTTAGCTAGAGCCCTTAGAAATGAGTTATTACGTTTTGCATTTCCACTCGAGTAAGAGTATTAAAATGAGCGAATTTGCTAAGGGTTAATAGAGCAAGATTATACAATAGACTTAGAACTACTCCAGTTAATTAGCAATGTGAATCCTTAGCTTAGAGAATAAGGCCTCCTTCTTTTGTCTTCGGATCAATGTCAAAAATAGGCTAGAACTTTAACCTTAGTAAGATAATAGGAGGAAAGAACCAGTACATCTGTTCAGAGGCTCAGACCTGAATTTGAAACCAAGGAAAATGAAAATGGCCTTGAAGTAACGGCTGAATTACCTGGCGTTTCTGAAGGAGATATTGATATTTCCCTGTCAGATAGGATTTTGACAATCTCAGGTGAGAAGAAATCAGAAGAGGTAAAGGAAGGAGAAACGTACCATATAACAGAGCGAAGATATGGATCCTTTTCTCGGTCTTTAAAACTGCCTTATGAACCGGAGGAGAAAGATACTTCAGCTTCCTTTAACAATGGGGTTTTAAAAGTAATCATTCCAAGGCCTAAGGAATTGAAGCCGAATGTGCATAAACTTCAGATTCAATCGCAGTAATCTTTGGAAGGAGCTTTGGCTCCTTTCTATCAAAAAACCAAGCAAAATATTTATTAAAAATGATTATCAAAAATTCTATTGATCCAGGCGGTTAGCTTTGCTAGGATTTTTTAAAAATAGTAGGAGGGGGCTACTAAAGCATTCCACTTAACATAACAGGGAGAGCGAAAAGATCGAGAGATCACCCCCACAAAAAGTTCTTTGTAATTAGCCTTATATAGAGCTATTTACCATAATTCCATCGCTTCTTTATTTTACTTTATGGTGAAAGCCTATACAAGTGGAGGGACGTTAACACTAAGCGAATGAGAGTTCTTTTGTATAACGCTTTCTAAGATC
>Ga0172373_10002589_pt1 | contig 27453 bp, 28 predicted proteins | sample Lak10m_2_FD_114546 | JGI IMG/M metagenome (GOLD analysis project Ga0172373, IMG submission 114546) | Freshwater microbial communities from Kabuno Bay, South-Kivu, Congo - kab_092012_10m | ecosystem: Environmental > Aquatic > Freshwater > Lake | place: Democratic Republic of the Congo...
CTCGGGGGTACTCTGTTTGAGGCGTATTTCGTTCGAAATCAAATAAACGATTATAAAAAATTGGTTGACCGATTAAAACTAGACACTGTAGAAGTTTCTGACGGCAGTGTGGTTTTAGATCACAACATCAAATGTGAACTCATTGCCGAGTTCGCGAAAGATTACCGCGTTTTATCTGAAGTAGGCTCAAAAGAAGAGGGTATACTGATCTCTCCTTCAAAATGGATCAAAATGATGCAAACCGAATTGCAAGCCGGTTCATGGAAAGTAATTGCTGAAGCGAGAGAAAGTGGCACTGTTGGAATTTATAGACCCTCAGGCCAAGCTCATGTTATGTTAATCAACAAGATTTTGAGCAAGGTAGATGGCAATTCCATCATTTGGGAAGCTCCTAAAAAAGCGCAACAAGTTTATTTCATTAAGCATTGCGGTGCGAATGTGAACCTCGGAAATATTGCGGAAAATGAAATAATTCCTTTAGAATGTTTACGCAGTGGCCTTCGCGGCGACACTTTCTTCGATTATTTACCTGAAGAAATTGTAACGAAATATAAAAGCTAATATGTTTTTATCATTAGAGACGTTCAACCAATGGAAACGTGAAGGGAAAGACTTCATGCTCATTGATGTTCGTGAAGATTACGAAGTTGCACTTTGTCACATTGGTGGCACGCACATTCCTTTAGATCAGGTTGTTCATAATTTCAATTCCTTCCCAGAAGACAAACCATTAATCTTTCATTGCAATTCTGGGAAGCGTTCAGATGCGTTGGTGTATTTCTTAGAACACAAGTTCAATCATCAACACCTATACAGCCTTGAAGGCGGTGTGCAGGCATACGCTGAAAAATTCGATTCATCTTTAAAATGCACGTTGTAATATGATGGAGTTTCTCGAGTGGCTGTTGCATTTTGTTCGGAATTTAAATACCGAATTACCCATACTTCTTGACACCTATCACAACTGGTTTTATCTCATCTTGTTTGTTATCATTTTTGTTGAAACAGGATTAGTGATTATGCCTTTTCTGCCTGGCGATTCATTACTCTTTGCTGCCGGAGCTCTTTGCGCCGGAGAAAATGAGTTAAGTCTATTCATGCTCATTGGGCTGCTTATTCTTGCTGCCATTGCCGGCGATCAAACCAATTACTGGATAGGCCGATTCTTTGGAGAGCGCATCTTATCGAAAAAGATTTTTGGGCGTGCACTTGTTGCGGAGAAACATTTAAAAAAGACAGAATTGTTTTTTGAAAAATATGGTACGAAAGCCATTATCATGGCGCGTTTCGTTCCTGTAGTTCGCACCATTACTCCGTTCGTTGCTGGAATTGGCAAGATGGATTACCGAAGTAAATTTTTTCCTTTCGATATTTTCGGTGGATTTTTATGGATCACCTCTATGACCATTGCCGGATATTTTTTAGGACAAATAGAATTCATTCAAAAGCACTTTGAAGCCGTTGTCTTAGTCATCATTGTATTGAGTATTTTACCAATGATTATTGCTGCATTGCGAGCGAAATTCAGTTCGAAATGAAACGGTATGGCCTCATTGGAAAAACCCTTGGTCATAGTTTTTCAAAAGCGTATTTCACTGAAAAATTTGCGCGGTTACAAATCCCAGCCGAGTACCATAACATTGAATTAAATTCCATTGCCCTAGTGGAAGACCTATTCAATAAAAATTCATTCAACGGATTCAATGTTACCATTCCTTACAAATCTGAAATTATTCCATTTTTAAATCAACTTGATGAAGCAGCCCAAGCTATTGGTGCGGTCAATTGTATTTCTGTAAAAAACGGAAAGTACATTGGTCACAATACAGATTGCATTGGCTTCGAGCGCATGCTCGTCCCTTTAATGGAAAATAAAGTAGAGAATGCCTTGATTTTAGGAAGTGGCGGAGCTTCATTAGCCGTTCAATACGTTCTGAAGAAATGGGGAATCCGATATTTTGTTGTGAGCAGAGAAAAGCAAAGTCATGAAGCGCAGCATTGCACATATGAAGACATAACTCCAGCTTTAATTCAAGCATGCACACTTGTTGTGAATACCACTCCACTTGGTCAATACCCATTAATTGATCAAAGCCCCATACTTCCCTATGAAGCTATGGGAAAAAGTCACATTGCAATTGATTTAATATACAACCCTGCCGAAACCGCTTTTCTATCTCTGGCCAAAACACAAGGTGCTACCGTTTGCAACGGACTAGGCATGCTGCATATTCAAGCTGAGGAGAGTTGGAAATTGTGGGATGAATAAATTCATTCGCCCTTCCAATTCACTAATTTCGTTCAACACAAACAAAATCAAAATGCAATTCCCACTTCACTTTAAATTCAAAATAACCACATTGGCCAACGATTTTACGGTACAAGACAACAATGGAAACACTGTTGCCTATGTGCGTCAGAAAATGTTCAAATTCGTAGATGAAATCATGGTCTATTCCAACGAATCAAAAAGTGAATTACTCTATACCATCAAAGCCAACAAATGGATTGATTTCAATGCGGCCTATGCTTTCACCAACAGCGAAGGAAATGAACTTGGCAAAGTAGCTCGCAGAGGATGGGCTTCCATTTGGAAAGCGCGTTATGAAATCTTCAACGAAGCGAACGAAAACAACCTCATTATTCAAGAAGAAAATCCATGGGTAAAAGTTGGAGACGCCCTTCTATCTGAAATTCCAATTCTTGGACTGCTCACAGGATACTTATTCAATCCGGCATACGTGGTTAAAGACCAGAATGATCAAGTCATTTATAGACTTAAAAAAGAAGCGTCTTTTTTTGGAAGAAAATTCAGTTTGCAACGCTTGTCAGATCAATCAGAAGCTACAGATTTACAGGCCACATTATCCTTGATGATGATGATCTTGTTGGAACGAAGAAGAGGATAAATTCTATCTTTCAAGTTTTACTACCCGTTGCACCTCTCGCCCGTTTAATCGAATGAAGTAAACACCAGGTGCACAATCACTCATGGAAATTTGAATTGAATTTCCAACTGCTTTTTGGCTATCAATAAATCTACCTTGACTGTCTAATACTTCAATCCACATGGCTCCTGCGGCTCCCGATTGAAGTTGAATGACAACCTCATCAACCGTTGGATTTGGATATACATTCCAAACAAGATTGGGAATTTCCGAAACTGAAATTATGCTATCACTGGTATAAAAACCAAGCCCACCACCTATTTGACCAACAAACAAATCGGGCAGCCCGTCGGCAGTAATGTCTTCGTACCACACTGCACAGCGCTCTCCTTCATTAATTCCGTAAAAATCTAACGTCTCAAGGTTGAAATTCCCATTCAAATTTCCATCTACAACGGAGTAGTGATTAATTTGCCCGGTCTCTGTTCCTACCAACACCTCCCATTGATTTTGTCCGTTCTTATAAAAATGTGGAATGCTATATCCGAAAACACCAATGATATTTGTTGCTGCAAAATGTCCCAATGAATCTTCTATGAAATCATACGCAGGCGCGTTGGCGGTTCCAACATTTTGAAAATAATTCACGTTTCCATTCTTCTCTCCCACCACTAAATCAAGTAATCCATCTTCATTTAAGTCTACCCATTGCGGCGCGGCATATTGACCTACATCAATGACTGTCCCATTTGAAGTTGTGAGTGTTTCCGGTGTAACAGAAAATTGCATTGCGTTTCCTTGTCCCGCTGTATTCTCATACCGAAACAAATATCCGTTCATCACTCCAATAAGCATATCTTCATCACCATCACCGTCATCATCACCAAAAGCCAAATACTTACTGTCAAGGGTATCTGTTTCCAAAGGCAAATAATTGTCTGTCATTAATTCAAAACTCGGAATTTCGGCAGTGCCGGTGTTCTGAAAATAATAAATACGAGAGGTGTGGCTATCACTCCAATTGAACGGATTAAAGTACTTTCTATTGGTAACCATTAAATCTTTCAATCCATCTGCATTCACATCAGTAAGCACAGGATAAGCGCAAGTACCAAAGTCAATCATTTCGTTTTGCAAAAAATTCGTGGATTGAAATTCAAATTGGGGACCAGCGTTCGCACCGTTGTTCTTGTACATCCAAACTCCATTGCGATCATCCATTGCCGAATAAGAATTCGATGCAACAATGAGGTCGCGAATACCATCAGCTGTTACGTCTTCATAGTAAGCAGCAGGAAACAGTGGCAAATTCACCTGAACTGTTGCTCCCTGTTGCAATGGAAAATCATTTTGAAATGCAATCACTGAATCTAATCCGTCCCATGCATTATCCATGAGAAGGGCTCCCAAATTGGTTTCTGTAACATCACCAACCACCAAATCATGAAGACCGTTGTTATCTAAATCTATAGAGCATAAGGTTCCGCCAGTATGTAGCATTTCATTCGAACGTGGATCAGTCACATTCAAACCACAAATAAAATCGCTCCCCAAAATCATTGAAAAGCTCTCAGGACTTTCTCCAACCATTCCGTAACATCTGTTACCACAGACATAATCCATTGTTTCACAATTCCCGTTTTCAGCCTGAAGCGATTTGAAAAAATAAATGGTGGTCGCCTGTTCTGTAAACGTGAAAATATCTAGATCGCCATCGCCGTCATAGTCTTCAATGGCCGGAATGTCAAGACTTACAGTATAAATTGGTGCTGTAAATGGATTACCAAAATCGTAATCTGCTTGAATGGGAGAACCATTGTTTACTGGCTCAAACGCAAGCACACCCGCAGCAGATACATTTTTCCAGCATTTGATTTGCGATTGAGAATTCGCAAAAATATCTTCCTTTCCATCACAGTTAAAATCACGCAGCAACACCCAGTTCACAAGGCCATCAGGAAATGAATCGTTAAATTCCCGAGTATATGAATAATAGGTTTGACCGTTAATGGTTCCGGTATTCAAGAAGATGGAAATACGTGCACCAATTCGATCGAAAGTGAAAATGTCTTTTAAGCCGTCTCCATTCACATCTATAGTTGAGAATTGGGGCGCATTGAACCCGCCAGCCCAGGCATTGGGCAATTCAAATCCGTTCGCTACAACCAAGGTATTATTTGACCTTGTTAGCAATTGTGCTTGTGATGTGAACAAACACATGCAAAAAAAAGCCAAGGATAAGTGTGTTTTCATTCGCGTAATTATAGGGTGCAAGTTACATCAAAGCAAACGTTTGAGAAGAAGAATTCATACCTTCGCAACATGAACGCAGCACTTATTTTTCTATTGGTTGGAATACTTGTCATACTTGTTGGAACAATCCTCTTTTATCTACAAACAAGACAACACAAACACAAAGAACAGTTGCACCGCATTGAAATTCGAAAAGTACGAGAGTCACAACTTTCACCGTTGCGCGTTGCCGCTTTCGAACGATTAATTATTATGTTGGAACGCTCACGTCCTTCGGCCTTGGTCATGAGAGCGAGCAAAGCGGGTATCAATGCCAGCTTTTTGCAATTGGAGATTATTAAGAGCTTACGCGAAGAATTTGAACACAATGTTTCCTTGCAATTGTATGTTTCGGAAAGCACATGGCAAAACATTCAAGATGCCAAAGCTGAAGTAACTGAACTGGTAAAAGTTGCATTTTCAAAAGTAGATCCGAACGGGCCCGCCATTCAACTGGCTCATTGGATTACTGAATTGGAAGCTGCCGCTGGAACTAAAAATTTAGATTCGGCTATTCGCGCTGTGCGCATTGAACTGCTGCAATTGAGTTAATTCAAAACTCCTCGAATTCGAATCATATTGCCACGTTCGCATTCGTGAGTCAGATTTGTTAACTCCACATTCTGAATTTGATTTCCATGAATATGAACATTTTCACCTAACGCATTGCGAATGGTAGTATCCATTCCTTCCCTGTATTGAAATCGACCGGGAATTAAATGCCTACCCATACACGCGTTCAATTCTTTTCTTCGCGCAGCTGGAACCAAATCTTGAAATGTCTGAAGACCTACCTTCCGCAAAACCGCGTCTGACGGGACAAGAACAGTGTAATCGCGCTCTAATAAAGAATCACGCCAGGTACTCAACTCAAGCAAAGAAGTCCACACGGTAACTTCCACATCAGATTTCATGTATGCTAAAATATTGGCCTCACGTTTTTTAGATCGAGTCTGATACTCTCTCCATTCCTTGTCTGCACCACTGAGGTCTACAGGGTCTGAAAAATCACAAGACCATAGCACTAGGAATATCCAAACACTATGGCCTTGTATTTTTTTCATGCTCTATTATTTTACCGCAACGCGAGGAGCGGCATTCATAATTTCTTCGCTTGCGAAATCTTTAAACTTCTCGAAATTATTCACAAATTTCTCTGCAAGTTCATTGGCTTTCGTGTCATAAGCATTGTGATCAGCCCATGTATTCCTTGGATTCAAAATTTCAGATGGAACATCTGGGCAAGTTGTTGGCATAGCCAATCCGAATACTTCATGATTTACATATTCAACCTCATTCAACTTGCCTTCCAACGCAGCTGTAATCATGGCGCGAGTGAAACTCAATTTCATTCTGCTTCCCACTCCATATGATCCGCCCGACCATCCGGTGTTGATGAGCCATACTTGCGCACCACTCTCGTCAATTTTCTTTCCAAGCATTTCAGCGTAAGCTGTTGGATGTAAAGGTAAAAACGGAGCACCGAAACAAGCGCTAAAGGTTGTTGTAGGCTCTGTAATACCTGCCTCTGTTCCAGCAACCTTCGCGGTATAACCGCTAATGAACTGATACATGGCTTGACCTTTATTCAGTTTAGAAATTGGAGGCAACACACCGAAAGCATCGCAAGTAAGGAAGAAAATATTTTTTGGAATACCACCCATACTTGGATCCATGATATTATCAATGTGGTGTATGGGGTAGCTAACGCGGGTATTTTCTGTTTTGGTAGAATCAGCATAATCAGGAGTGCATCCGTCAGCTTCAAAACCAATATTTTCTAACAACGCACCAAATTTGATAGCATCATAAATCTGCGGTTCTTTTTCTCGAGACAAATCAATGGTCTTTGCGTAACAACCGCCTTCAAAATTAAATACCGTAGAGTCTGTCCAACCGTGCTCATCATCACCTATTAATCTTCTATTTGGGTCGGAAGAAAGCGTGGTTTTTCCGGTTCCAGATAAGCCGAAGAAAACAGCGGTGTCGCCTTCTTTTCCAACGTTAGCTGAACAGTGCATGGAAAGCACATTTTTCTCATGTGGAAGCACATAATTCAACACAGTAAAAATACCTTTTTTAATTTCTCCGGTATATCCTGTACCACCAATAATTGCCATTTTACGGGTAAAATCAATTACTGCAAAGTTGTGCTGACGTGTACCATCTATTTCAGGGTCGGCCATAAATCCGGGTGCACAGACTACGTGCCATTCAGGATTCATGGTCAAAAGTTCTTCAGCTGATGGTCGCAAAAACATGTTGTAAGCGAACATGTTGCTGAATGGGAATTCCGTAACCACACGCACATTCATTCTGTATCGTGGATCTGCGCATACATATGCATCACGAACATATACATCCTTACCTGCAAGGTAAGCACACATGCGTTGATATAATTTGTCGAATTTATCTGAATCAAATGCAATATTGAATTGACTCCACCAGACAGAATCGGCAGTATTTGCATCCTTAACAATAAATTTATCTTTGGGAGAACGACCCGTAAATTCGCCGGTTTCAATGGCCAATGCTCCCGTGTTTGAGAGGGTACCTTCTCCGCGAATAATGGTTTCTTCAACTAATTCTGCTGGCGTTAAATTCCAAAACGCCGTTGTTACATGCTTCAGTCCCAAGTAGTCAAGAGTTGCACCCTCAGGACGGTTTCCGATGTGTGTCATTTGTTTTAATTTGGTTCGACTTTCATTGAATCGTTCGACAAATGTAGCCAAAAAAAAATGGAGACATCAGAGAGAAAAATGAGCTTTCTCAACCAAAAAATGGTTAAAACTTAAGATAAATAGAGATCAATGAGTCCTTCAGGAGCTTCAACATGAACCATGGCTTGTTCGGGATCAACGCCCAAAATGAATTCAGGTTGAAGAGGAATGAAAATAGTCACTCCCGATTCATGTAAGATTTCAATTTGCGGATTCGTTGAAACGCCGCCCACATGGGTAATTTCCCCGAGATAACCATATTCTTCATCTTCCACCCCGAAACCAATCCACGTATCCATATCTTTTTTCAATGCATCTGCAGATTGCAATTGATTTTCTGGAATATAAACCAGTGCTTTGATCAGTGCTTTCGCATCAGCCTCGGAATTCACTCCTTGCAATTTTACTTTGGCCGCGTTCTTCGTTTTGGGCTCGAACAGTTCAATTTTGTATGGAATTAAATTTCCATTTAACTCCAAAAACAGAAATTGAATTTGACTGTAGTTCGCCAATTTGGCTGTTTCCAAGAAAACGGTCAATTCTCCCTTGTATCCGTGCAGCTTGGTTATTTTTCCCAAACAATGCATTTCATCTTTGTTCATTATGCGAAGATAAGTTTGTTCATTTCAATTAGTTTTGAAAAATGAATTCAACACATAACAATAGATCAGTTCAATCCATTATACCTCCTCCGCCAACGCATTTCGTTGGTGATGGATTTAAAGTTCATCATTTCATTCCAGATTATTATTTAAGTATGGAACGAATGAACCCCTTCTTGATGCTGGATTACAACGCACCAACCTATTTCCCACCAACAGAGACACCTAGAGGTGTTGACGTGCACCCACACAAAGGATTTGAGACAGTAACCATTGCTTATCAAGGCAAGGTTGCACACCATGATAGTGCTGGAAATAGTGGTGTTATTTCTGAGGGCGGTGTTCAATGGATGACTGCCGCTTCTGGTGTATTGCATAAAGAATATCACGAAGCGAATTGGGCCAAAGAAGGTGGTATCTTTCAAATGGTTCAGCTCTGGGTTAATCTGCCCTCACAAGACAAAAAGTCTCCACCGAAATACCAAAGTATAGATCACTCTCAAATCCCTCAAGTGAATTTGCCAAATGGTGGCGGTCATATTGAGATTATTGCAGGTCTCTTCCAAGGCAAAAAAGGAGCCGCGAGCACCCACACTGAAGTTCATTTAATGAATGCTCATTTGAAACCAGGCGGTGAAGCGGAGTTCACTTTTTCGGAACGAAACAACACTGCACTTTTGGTTATTCAAGGTTCAATTGAAGTCAATGGGAATCAAGAAGCTCATGCGAATCATTTTGTTTTAATGAATAATGATGGTGAAACTTTTCATATCAGGGCAAAAGAGCAATCTATTGTTCTGGTTTTATCAGGGGAACCGATTCTAGAGCCCATTGCAGCCTACGGCCCCTTCGTTATGAATACGAAAGCAGAACTGATTGAAGCATTTCAACAATTTGAAAGAGGTGAGTTTGGAAATTTAGAATAAGTCCCTAAGGCTGATTTGACCCTTCCAATTTTTGAATACGCTTTTCATATTTCGCCTGCATTTTGGCGTTACCCATGCGTTTGTAACACGTTGCAATATTGGACAAAACAACCAAATCACGCTTATCTATTTTCTCAGCCTTTTCGAAAAACGTGAGAGCGTCTTCCAATTTGTTCGTACTGAGGTATACAATACCCGCGTCAGATAGGGCTTCAGTGCACTTGGGATTTAGCTCAAGCATTTTCTCTGCAATTAACAACATATCATCAAGCAGCGCATCTTCATTTGTTTCCCAAATTTGTGCCTGGTACGCTTGTACATTTGAAAGAACGAAAGCCTCTGCATCTTTCAAGGGTCCGTCTGACCATTGCCATTGACACTTGTTTTTCTTTGATTCTTCTAATACAGCAATCACCTCAGAAACAAAAAGAGTGTAATTGCCTTGAATGCCTGCCGCGAAGATCTTTCCAAAATACAAATCAAGTCGATTCGGCCACTTCTCCTTTGCCTTTTCAATATACATATAGGCCATTTTAGATTGGAGTGGGTCAAAGGTGATTTCTGTGTTCAAGTATCCAACAGCTTCGGTCACAGAATCCAATACCTGCAGTGAAAAATTCTCACCCCCATTTTCCGAAGTTTCGAATCGCACTACTTCTTTCTTTGACCTTGAAAAATAATAATTAAACTGAGCTATATATAGATCAATGTCATCTGAATTGGGTGTTGCTTTTTCCCATTCCGCTATAATTCTGAATTGTTTTAAAGTATCCTCATCCAATTGAGCTTGTTGGTACAATTCCTTGAAGCTTTGCGAAAAGATTTGTTGAGAAAAACACAAAGCCCCAATAATAAATAACGCGTGAATATGCAGTTTCATAGCTCTATATTTTTTCGAGAACTCGGTCTTTTGTTGTTCCATGATTCCTTTCAATTTCTTCATACCTGTGGAACCAACACCGTGCAAACTTAGAACATCTGATTCCTTCCATTTCTTTAAATCTGTTAATTTCCAAATATACGCACTCAACAATGCGCGTTGCATTGGACCTGGCAGCTCGTTCATAAAATCAGGACGGAACTAAACTAACTGATGTAGTGGTCAATCTCTTGACAGCGTTTTCCGCATTGATGATTTGCTGGCATATGGCAAAGTAATAAAAAAAGGGGGAAGCTTCGCTTCCCCCTTCTTAAGAGATCATTTCAATTATTCTGCAGCACCTTCTTCGGTAGCTGGAGCTTCAGTAGCTGGAGCCTCTTCAGAAGCAGGTGCTTCCTCAGCAACAACTTCTTCCGCTTCTGCAGCAGCAGCTTCTGCAACAACAGCTGCTTCCGCAGCAGCACGTGCAGCTAAACGAGCTTCACTGATTGCTTGCTCACGCTTTTTATTCTCAGCTTCAGTAGACGACTTCGCGTTAGCTAAACCATCACGTTTTGCTTGAATACGAGCTTCTTTTGATTCCAACCAAGCTGCAAATTTTGCATCTGCTTGCTCTTGAGTTAATGCACCCTTCTTCACACCTTTATTCAAGTGTGCTTGGTACATAACACCTTTGTAAGAAAGAATGGCACGAGCTGTATCTGTTGGCTGAGCTCCGTTACTTAACCAAGTAATTGCTTTAGCATTGTCTAAAACAATGGTAGCAGGATTGGTGTTCGGATTGTAGCTTCCTATACGCTCAATGAACTTTCCATCACGCGGCGAACGCGCATCAGCGGCAACGATGTGGAAGAATGGTTTTCCTTTCTTACCGTGGCGCTGTAATCTAATTTTTACTGACATAATGTTTTGTTTTGTGGGTACGAAACCCGGTTAACAATTTTTAATTGGACGGCGAAGATAGGGATTTTTTCGCAAAAGCCACATATCTTTCCCAATCCCAAGCCAATATTTCATGATCTCCCTCTCGCAGGTGGTATGCCAACGGCCCCACCTCCATTTGCTCTCTCTTCTTCAACATGTTGAATTCAAATTGCACTTCGGGGTAATACAATTGGTAAACGAATTGCGCTTTGTAAAGCGATGTATACTCACCTTTGGGGTCTGCCCAAGAGTCTAAGTTCGCACTTGCAACGTACAATGGACGTGGCGCAATGAGTGCCAATAACATTTCTTGATCAACCAACAACAAGGTATCTTTCCCCTGAAAGGCTTGAAAATTCCGAGCAAACCAATAAGGGAATCGATTGGTGATTTTTTCAATATCCTCGCCTACCATGGTTCTAAACTGCGCAGCTCCCGCGCAACCCGAATTATTGGAAATAACTAAATCGAAACGAGCATCCAATGCTCCTGCCCACAATGCTGCCTTACCGAGACGGGAATGTCCAACTACAGCGGTTTTGGAGTAACGTGTCACTTCCTCCATTTGCAAATAACTCTGCAACTCAGAAAGTCCCCATGACCATGCAGAAATGCTACCCCAAGCATTCGATTTTCTGAAATGAATAGCTCCATCTGCTAAACGATGCGCTCCGTCAAAAAAACCAGTATTAACATCAGGATCAAAATCAGCGTAGTGTGCTGTAATTAATCCACAGCCATTGCCAATGATGATGTCCAATGGCCAGCGATAAGCTTTCGTTCCTCTCGAATTTTCGGTAACTCGATGCCCCTTCGTTTTAACACCTTCATTTTTCATGACATAGTGCTTCGTCTGGGTTAAAGATTTCAGGGTATCAATGGTACTGTTTCCAAAAAAATTTAATCCCACAAACACAATCGGACTCTTCACATCTAAAGGCAGGAACAAAGCGTAATACGCGTTGAGATGGCGTCCTCTGCGCGAGAAACACGCTTTTATTTCCTTGTGCAATACAGGAACCCCATGTACATAAAATGTATCTACAGACAATACATTGTACTTTACCATTCTCTTTCTAAAATCTCTAGGTTCAAATTCCGGACGAACACCAAAAACGTATTGTTCATAGTAGCTCAAAATTTCTGGTCTGCGCCATTTTTCCCAATCGTCTGAATTCCGAACCACTTCACCGTGAAAGCCTCGTAGGAGATCTATTGTTTTTGGTTCTACCTGTCTCAGGCTCTCTTCATGAACCTTTTCATACGTTGGAACACAAGCATAAATACTGATCACGAAAAAGGCAAATCCAAAGTATTTATACATGCTTGTCCTTATTTTTTTTCGAACGCGCCATGAGATATCCAAGATATGCCATGGGAACGTAAGCAAAAAGCAAATCTATAGCATTGAACCACAATGGCGATGGAAGAATAAATACCATCCAAGTACCACCTGTTAAAAATAAAAATCCAAATGAAAGCGCGCGCTCTTTTTGATAGGTACGAGCCAATTTCGTGATGGTAAAAGCAGAGACCCATGTGCCCAATGCATGAGCTAAAAACGGAAAGATAAAGTACCTTGGGGTCATTAATCCCGCATCCAGAGCTCCTTTCAAACCTTCCTCTGTAGATAAATTAAACCCCTTGGGAGGATCAATTACGCTAGAGCTGATTTGAATCAAATATCCATTTACCCATGCTCCAAGGACCAGAGCAATGAGGTAAAATAGCAGGTTCAATAAAAACTGTTTCATAAGTTAAAGTTATGTAATATTCTCTACTAACGGCAAAAGTCCTTCAACGCAGACACCACTGTTTTGGCGTAAAAACTGGCAAAAGTGCGTGTTTGTAATCTTTCACATTTCGCGTCACCAATGCATCTATCTTTTTCGAACGCAATGCAGAAAAATATTGAACCCCATCTTCGAAATCTGAAAATTTAGATTGCAACGTGTTCTCGATATCGTCGTTACTCGCATCAATAATTTTAAAATGCTTATTAACGAATAAAACAGAACTGTTTGCAATTTTTACATCATGAACTTTTCGAATTATAAAATGAAGGTTGGCAATAATAATTGACGATGTGTAAAGCGCACACTTCTTATGCTGATATTGATCAAACAAATTCTGAGCAAATTCGAAATGATCTTCTCGTTGTAAAATCAAATCCAAAATCACGTCGGAATCAACGAATAGTCGTGGCTTATTCATTTTTATTTAGCAAATAGTTCAGACGTTCTTCTTCTAACTTGAGTTTTCGCTTCACCTTCGATTTTTTCAATAATGAATGAAGGGCTTGCAACTCATTGTTCACAGGTGCGTATGCGCCAACACCCTCCTTCACCAAAGAGGCCAAGTAATTTTCTACCAATGATGAAATGGACTGATTGTGCTTGGCAGCATACATCTTCGCCTTTTCAATCACATCCTCACTCACACTAAGCGTCAGCTTCGGACGATTTTCTGATTTTGTTTTCCCCCTTTTCATTCAACAATATTACGTATAATTTATAATTTTTTTATACGTATGTATTCGAAATAAAAAAAATATGCGACTTAACTACCTTTGCACTCTTACTTCCACATTATGAAAAAGATTATTGAGTGTGTTCCGAATATTTCTGAGGGTAGAGATAAAGACAAAATCAACACCATAGCGCAGGCAGCCGCTGCAGTTCCCGGAGTTATGCTGTTGGATGTTGATCCCGGCGCTTCTACCAATAGAACAGTCATTACCATTGCTGGAGAACCTGAATCTGTTTTGGAAGGTGCATTTCAATTAATAAAAAAAGCTCAAGAATTAATAGATATGCGAAGCCATAGAGGCGAGCACCCGCGTCAAGGAGCCACAGACGTTTGTCCGCTAGTGCCAATTGCGGGAATTACCTTAGAAGAATGCGCAGCCCTTGCACACCAATTGGGGGAACGTGTGGGAAAAGAATTGGGAATTCCCGGATATTTCTATGAATCGGCCGCCAAACAAGAGGTTCGTGCAAATTTGGCGAATTGTAGAAAGGGAGAATATGAAGCCATTGAGAAAATAACTACGGCGGAATGGGCCCCGGATTTCGGTCCGAATGAAGTCACTGAAAGTGTTCGTAAATCTGGAATTACTACCATTGGAGCGCGTGATTTTTTGGTGGCATATAACATCAACTTAAATACTACTTCTACGCGTCGAGCCAATGCCATTGCATTTGACATTCGTGAAGCCGGTAGGGTCTTGAATGAAGGCGGAAAACCGGTTCTAGATGAACATGGGGAACCAAAACGAATTCCCGGAACCTTAAAGTCAGTAAAAGGTATCGGATGGTACATTGAAGAATACGGTGTTGCGCAACTTTCGCTCAACCTTACCAACATCAACATCACTCCTGTACATGTTGCCTTTGAAGAAGCTTGTAAAAAAGCCAGTGAACGCGGCATACGTGTAACAGGGAGTGAACTCGTTGGACTTATCCCGAAAAAGAGTTTGTTAGATGCGGCAGATTATTTCTTAAAAAAGCAAGAACGTTCACTCGGCATTTCCGACAATGAAAAAATTAAAATCGCAGTCAAGTCGTTGGGGCTTGATGATCTTGCTCCATTCCATCCAGAAGAAAAAATCATTGAATTCATCATTGAAAAGAATTTAGGGGGCGGAAAGAAGTTGGTAGATATGAGCCTAACCGCTTTCGCAAACGAAACCTTAAGTGAATCACCTGCTCCGGGCGGCGGATCTGTAAGTGCCTACTGTGGTGCTCTTGGTGCTGCTTTGGCCGGAATGGTAGCAAATCTGAGTGCTCACAAACGCGGTTGGGACAGTCGTTGGGAAGAATTTTCTGAATGGGCTGTTAAAGCAAAAAATATTCAAGATGAATTAAATTGGTTGGTTGATGAAGACACCCAGTCTTTCAATAAAATCATGGAGGCTTTTGGCCTTCCAAAAAATTCTGATGAAGAGAAGGCTGCCCGAACCGAGGCCATTCAGAGTGCTTCAAAGTATGCCATGGAAATACCATTGCGAACGGCACAAGTTGCATTCAAGGCATTTGACGTTTGCGCGGCAATGATTGAAACTGGGAATCCAAATTCTGTTACTGATGCTGGAGTTGGCGCATTGGCCATTCGCACAGCCGTGCTTGGTGCCTGTTACAATGTTCGCATCAACGCCGGAGGTATAACCGACAAGGCTTTTACCGAAAAATTAATGCTCACTTGTTCTGAGCTAGAACAACAAACCGACCTGAAAGATGCTGAATTAAGATCGTTGGTATTGGAAAAAATAAAATAAGTTCATTCGGCATTCGTTAACTTCACAACTCAAATCTAACCACATGAAAAAATTTGTTTTCTTTTCAACTTGTCTATTGATTATCACATCATCTTCATGTGGTCAAAGTCTGCGCGATTTAAAAAAACAAGCAGAAGATAAACTGAAAGAAACGCAAGTTCAAGGTGGATTTTCTGAGGAAGAAGCGGGCAAAGCTTTGAAGGAGGCACTCAGCAATGGTGCATCGAAAGGCACAGAACTCGTTTCCAAAACAGACGGTTATTTTGGTAATCCGAAAATTAAAATCCCCTTCCCTCCAGATGCGAAAAAAGTTGAAGACAAATTGCGATCATTGGGATTGAATAAAGAGTGTGATGATGTTATTCTTTCATTGAATAGAGCTGCTGAAGATGCAGGAAGTTCAGCAAAGGCTATCTTCCTTCAGGCCATTCAAGACATGACCATCACCGATGCCATTAACATTGTGAAAGGTGGCGATAATGCAGGAACCGAATTTTTAAAATCGAAAACCCGCACTGCCTTGGTTGAAGCCTTCAAACCCATCATTAAAACTTCTTTAGATAAAGTTGGTGCAACCAAAAATTGGGAATTCGTAATTACACGCTACAATAAAATACCCTTAGTAGAAAAAGTAAATCCAGACCTCGTGCAATATGCAACTGAGAAAGCTATTGACGGTCTTTTCGTAAAAGTTGCAGAAGAAGAATTACTCATTCGTAAAGACCCCATTGCCCGAACTTCGGAATTGTTAAAAAAGGTATTTGGGAATTAATTCACGTTCCGCAAAACGTTTGGTATGCCGCAGGGTCATGCAAGTAGTCCTTTTCAAATTCAATTGCATCATCTACAGAAATTGTAGCGCGTTTGAACGCGGCTAAGGCGTCATAAATCTTTGAAGAATCAACACTTCGCACCAATGCCTCTACCCATGCATTTCTGGGAATGGCGTTGGGATTCGCAACTTTCATTGCTTCAAGCGAAGCCTCTGAATCATCTTTCAAAGCACACCATCTCTGGTGCCAATGCTGAATGTCTGTGTGTGTATGAAGATCTGCATTGAGATGGTGGGTTCTATTGCGGAAAAACTGCGTGTAATCGAGCTTGTGCCTTTGTAACAATGCCAAAGTATCTTCTACGAAGATGCTCTTGCTTTCATCTCCATCGAATTTCAATCCCAACTTCGAATACATCATCTTGTAATAAGCTTGTCCAAATAATTTAGGATAGGCTTCAATTACTTCACGAGCCATTTCCAAGGCTATTTGCTCTTGTTCATGAATGAGTGGAAGCAGGCTATGCGCAAAAGACCAAAGATTCCATTGAGCAATAGCAGGCTGTCTTCCAAAAGCATATCGACCATCACGGTCAATTGAACTATATACCTGATTCGCGTGGTATGTATTCAAAAAAGCGCAGGGTCCGTAGTCAATGGTCTCCCCCGCAATACTCATGTTATCTGTATTCATTACACCATGAATAAACCCAATGCGCATCCAATGCACAATCAACTCAATTTGTCGATCGCGCACTACGCGCAACAATTCAAGGTATGGATTTTCCACCGATTGAATTTTCGGATAAAGCCGTTGAATAGTATGATCTGCAAAAAACTTGAGATCCTCTATTGACGTCATGTACTGGGCAAATTCGAATGTTCCCACGCGTATCAAGGATTTCGAAATACGACCAAGTATTCCGCCTTGTTCCAACTGTTGCCGCTGCACCATTTGGTTTGTGTCGTAGACGAACAACGACCTACTTGTTGGCACACCCAATTCATGCATACATTCAGAAACAATGAATTCTCTCACCATTGAACTGCGCGTTGCCCACCCATCTCCTTTTCTGGAATAACGAGTAGGACCAGAACCTTTCAGATGTAAATCATACCATTCATTTTCCTTATTCCGAAACTCTTCAATAAGCATGGCTCTGCCATCACCTAGCAGATTAAAATGACCAAACTGATGACCTGCATAAGCCATTGCGATCCCGCTCTTGACTTCAGACAAATCAAATACGCCAACACCCAACTGCTCAGCCGCATTGGTATTCCACAAAAAGAGTTGAGCTTCTGGAAATGGCTCTAATTCTAATTCAGAATAAAAAATAGATGGGAGTTGCTTATACCACGCAGTCATAATGGTTGTGAAAGTACATTAATTTATACCATCCACTTTTCAATATAGCCCTGAATTTCATTGATTGATTTGTCGCCCTGGAATGAAAACACTCGAATTCCATTTGAAAAAAACATGGTAAAAGGCACCACCTTAATACCATACGTTTCTGTGAAATATATTTGATCATCTACCTCCGATACGTTGACATCAAGGAAATGAATTTGGGGAAATTGTTTTTCCAGCTCCTCCAGTTTCGGATTAAGAGTCTTGCATGGGCCGCACCATTGTGTTCCAACCTTAACTACAACACGTTCCTCTTGAGCAAATACATTTGCAATGTTTTGAATCTTTTCTTTTTTCATGATTTTGAATTTTCACAAAGTTGATGGATGTGACAGTTGGAAATCAAACTGAAAAAATTGATAAGCTCATTGAGTTTATCTATACCATGAGGAGTTCCTTGAAAAATTGAATGACACGTTTTCTCGGATAATCATTCAACGTAGTTAATTGGACCAATCTTTTGGGGGTGGGTGGAGCGAACTCTCGAATATTCGCTTTTTGTTTTGTTGATAAGAAATGTACCGATTCAGCGGGAAGCAGGGTAATTCCACCGTTTAAATCAACCAACTGTATAAGCGAAAGAAGACTTCCTGCATCATAACTCACCCGCAGCTTTTTCTTCTTCCGATAGCTGCATACTTCTAGAGCCTGTTCACGGAAACAATGCTCTTCCGACAAAAACCATAATTTTTCTGATGCAAGATGCTTGGATTGAATAAATTTTCCTTTCGGCATTTTTTCAATTGGCGAGACATAAGCTACAAAATCTTCTTCATACAAAGGCTCAGATTGAAAAAGAGCCGAGTCACTTTCAGTTGCCAAAATGGCCATATCAATATCTCCAAGCTCCAATGCTTGCAATGCCTTTTCGGTTGGAAGTTCCGAGATTTTCACTTCCAATTTATGTTCTGAATGTTCAAGTTGATGAATGAAGGCAGGCACTACAGATGCCGCCAAAGAGGGTATTACACTCACCCGAATTTGCCCTTCCAGTCCTTTTGAAATTTCTTTCGAAATTTCTTTCATTAGTTGTTGTTCTGCCAAGATACGTTTTGCCTGCTGCAAGAGCAGCTCTCCTTCTGTAGTAAACGATAAAGGCTGCACACCTCTTCGAATGATGGTTATGTCTAACTCCTCTTCCAATTTCTTAACCATCATGCTTAATGTTGGCTGACTTACAAAACAAGCCTCTGCTGCTGCCACAAAATTTCTGTATTTATTCAGGGCAACAATGTATTCCAATTGCTGAAAATTCATATTGATTCAATCTATATAAAAATAAATCTAATAAGAATAATCAATAATTAGAAAAACGGATCACAAATTTCCTTCAATTTACCCAACTTGGGTTTAGGAGGAATGATGTAAGAAATTGACACTTCCATTCCACCTTTAGCGGCCGATGCTGGTCGCAATTTAGATGTATTGATATCATATGAAATTCCAAATCGCCATTGATCATATTGGGCACCGCAATCGAGCCAGAAGGCATCTTTGCTACGTCTATGCAGTCCCATGAAAATGGCTCTATTCTGCCAAATCTCTGTTCCAATAGCGTAATAGGCACGTCCCCCAAAAACGAATTCATTCAACTTCCCTTGTTTTTGATATAGCGTCAGTATTTCCGCTGATAACACGTTGCTCAAATGTTTTCGAACTCGAAAATTCAACGCCAACCGTTTATCTAACACTATTTCATCATCGTTAAAAAAGCTTTGCTTGATGTGTGATAAATTATTCAAAGCCACTCCTCCTTGCCAGTTCATTTCCTTCCAAATACCTTTTGCTTGTATTCCCAATGCAACAGTGAGATAAGTTCTATTGTACCGGGCGAATACTTCTTGATTTGGTAATGTTGGATCGAAAACCAGACCGTTCCATTGCGCGTCATAAACCAAAGCGGAAGGATCAAAACCCCTTGATGTTATACCCAGGGCCATTCCAGGAAGAAAGACCAATGAATCTCCTTTTACCTTTTTTTCGTACGACGTTTGTGCTTGCAATTGCGTGGTTCGAAATCGGGAATCACCGGCAATATCATTTCCAACCAAAACAGCCATTGACCACGGTGATTGCTTCACAGCTTTCATTTCGGCACTTAATGCGAATGTCTGATAAGCGGCAGTGACACTTCTCCATTGTGTACGCTGACTACCCATGAACCTTGCAGAACCGCTAAAATTACCTGTTTCAGCAGGATTGTTCCAAAGTGGCGCTTGATCAAATTGTGAAAAGTGTATGTCTTGTGAAAAGATATTGAATGACAAAAAAAAGAACATACACACACCAATGAGCGTGTATCGATGTTTCTTTTTTACTTCCTTATTTATCATTCCTACTTATTCCAAAACGGTTATGTTTCCTTCTTCGAAATACACCTCTCCACCTTCACAAACCACCCGCAGGTAATACGCAAAAACAGCGGGATCTACTGGCTTTCCTTGAAAATATCCATTCCAACCGTTCGATAATTCATGCGATTCAAAAACCATTTCTCCCCAACGATCAAAAACATAAAAATCCATTTCAGTGATAAAATTTCCTCGAACGAATAGCCACTCATTGGCATTGTCTTCATTGGGTGTAAACGCATTGGGAACAAAAACAGTTGGATTACCGCAAATAAAATCTGTTACTCGCACCGTTACAGAATCAGTTTGAATGCATTCACCATCTATAACAGTTAAATAAAAAGTTGTGGTTTCTTCGAGAATGCTTGTTGGATTCGCAAGAGTAGCATTAGACAGTAGATTCCCCGGAGACCATTGATAGGCAAGCCCTGTAGGTTGAGCAAATAGTTGAACTTGAGAACCACTCAGTACAAGTTCACTTGAAGCTGAGGCGTTCACACTTTGTGAAGTAAGGTTACTCACATTAACATTCACCGCATCTGTTGCAGTACAACCAAAAGGGGTCTGAGCAGTAACTTGAACTACTGTTGGAGCGGCAAGAATAAGTTCAATTGAACTGGTTCCTTGTCCTGACGCAATTGTGGCGGTAGACGACCAGGTGTATGAAAACAATGGATTTGGATTCAGCACAAATAGATTGAGCGTATCACCCGCACAGGCGGTAAAATCGCCTTGTATTTCAGTCTGATTCGCAACAAGATTAACCTGCACACTATCTGCAACACTGCATCCTTGCGAAGTTAATTGAGCATAATAGGTCTGCGTTCCGTTCACCATAACCGAAATTGTACTTTCACCTCCTACATTAATGGGATTCATGAAATTAAAAGAGGTGCTCCAAATAATATTACCTGAAGTTGGATTACCATTTGCCATCAAATCCACAACCCCCGGATTACAGAGTGTAGTGTCGGAACTTACAGTTAAAGACAAGTTAGGCACAAGAATATTTTGTGTGATAGTATCTGTGCAAAGGCCATGATTGATGAGCAACGTGTATGCGTTTGATGCACTGCCAATGAACAGCGGAAATGGTGAGTTTGGAGATTGAACCGAACCATCATTCGGCAACCAAGTATAGGTTGCGTTTGGATCAAAGATGAGACCCTCTCCCATTTGAACCGGAATTCCCGAGCATGAGGTAAGGTCTGAAAGTTGTTGAACCAAAGGCTCAATGACTTCAATGGTGCGTGTAATGGTATCTGTAAAATTGCACGTGTTGGGATTCGAGGCCACGAGAGTAACAGCAACGTCACCAGACGTGTTAAAGGCGTAATTCAAGTTATTTCCGGTTCCAATTGAAACACCGTTCACAAGCCATTCCAGGCTGGTAGCCAACGAACTGGTGCTTAACAAAATTTCTGACGACCCCATGCAAACTTGTGGTGGCAATTGAAAATCAGCAACTGTCAAAGGCAACTGAAAGTCATATTTAAATACACCGTTGTTGCACGAGTTATTATTGAGAGCAGACACTGCATTTGCCGGATAAATTGGGAAATCAGAATTTCCACCGCATCCTGCACAGACACTTTGATAAATAATTCCTTTGCGATCGAACCTGCTTGTACCACCATCAACATGTTCGCTGCTCACATTCCCACCAAAAAATGATGCATAGGTCACTGCACTGGCATCTGCCTCGAGTACAAGCAAGTAAAAATCACTACCATCGGTGGTTGACTGAAAAGCGTCTGGAGTTACTAAAAGGCCATTGGTAAAACCGGCTTCGTTCGTTGAATATAAATTCACATTTCCACCCCACCCACTTAAATAAATTTTACCGCAGACATCGACTAAAAATGCAGTTGGCGAAAGTGTTGGCTTTCCATCGCCCGTGCCAAATAAGGTACTCCAGGTTATTGCTGATAAAGTAGAATTAAATTTGGTGACTAGCATACCGCTATTGGGCTGACTAAATGCGGCGTTTATGATAAGACTATTCGTTGCATCGCGCGTTTGGCCATACACAAACACATCATCTTGATCATCGGTTTCAATAAAGTACAATTGATCGTAGGCTGCCGTTCCGAAATAAGTTAAACTCAAAACTTGTGCACCTGTAGGTGCTAACTTAGCTATCCATCCGTCAGCATTCCCGCCTGCATAAGCACTCTGGTAGGGCGCACCAATCCAAGTCAAATCTGTAGATTGAGTACCACCGCAAACCAATACATTGCCTACGTGGTCAAAACTTATGCTGAGACCACTATCATCATCACTTCCACCTAAAAAAGTTGAAAACAAAAGAAGCGAAAGATTTTCATCCATTTTGAAAATACACGCTTCTTGCAATCCATTGTTCATGGGCTGAGCTGCGCCTACAATTGGAAAATCTGAGCTTTGTGTGCTTGAAATGACGTAAACATTTCCCTGCGCATCCAAATCTATTTCACCTCGAAACTCATCGGCATAATTAAACTTGAGTCCCACAGCGGTATTTACGCCATCATTTGCAGAGCCACCAATAAATGTGGAGGCCGCCAATTGATCGCCATTTACACTTAACTTGGAAACTACAATGTCAGAACCGTTTGAATACAATGTTCCAACACCAAAGGGTGAAAAGGCCACACCGCCATTAAAACTGGTATCAAATGCCCCGGTGGTGACCGGATAATTCAAAGAAGACGTAGTACCGAAGACAAGTAGTTCATCATTCTCATTGCAAATGATACTGTGCGGTAAATCATCATGATCACCTCCAAGAAATGTACTCCACTGCATGAACGTTCCTGAGGCATCATATTTAGACAAAGCCATATCAGTGCCAGCCAAATTACCTTGACCTGTTCCACCACCCCAGGTGGTTTGATAAGCACCCAAAGTTGTTGGATATCCTTGCCCAAATGCACTGCTTCCGCTTATTAAATTCCCATAGCTATCATAGGTAGCGGTGTATCCGAAATTATCATCATAACTACCACTGTAGGAACTAAAAATGAGTTCCGGGTCTATAACCAACGCGTATTTCTTATTGTACTCTCCCACCTGAAAAGAGAAGACGCCATTGACTTCTTTGAATGAGCATGGCACTCTCACTCGAAGTGGTTCATTGCTTCCGGAAGCCTCACCTTCCCAAGGAATAAGGAAATAAGCAATGGGTGCTTGTTCTATGAGTTCACCGAGGGCTGTTCGAATAACTAGCCTACCATTTTCAATGTTCACCTCATCTGTTCCTTCGTACTTCCATTGAATTGAACTGGGGGAAGCATGAGGTTGTACAACCCAATCCATTTTCGCAAAACCGTTGTTTTGATATACATGTAAATCTACACCTTGATACAAATTGTCATACCAATATCCAGCGTAGGACTGACATGCCCTTCCCCATTTCGTTGCATCATTTCCTAAAAAATAATTGTAGATGGTTGGAAGCCGATTTTCACCTTTGGGTCGAACTGTATTTGCCGCAATGAATGCTGTTTTAAAAACATGTCCTTGTATTTCTTTGTCAGAAGCTTCGCCTCTATGGGCCTTCGCAATTGATGAGGCATCAATAAAGTGATGGGTAATACCATTCGATTCAAAAAAAGATTTCCCAGTTTCTGTGGATAGAGCAAACTGAACCTTCCATGGCCATTGACCTTTGTTTTCAATAAAGGAAAGTTCCTGACCCACAACTTGAAAGTGGATCAAAACAAGAATGAAAATGGAAACTTTTTTCAGATAAGACACCTTACGAATGTAAGGAATTTTTCAAATGAATCATTTCAGCCAGAGTGAAAGCTGCTTCTACGCCTTTGTTGCCTTTTTCTCCACCGCTTCGATCTCTACTTTGCTGAATGTTATCGTCTGTTAGTACACCAAATACAATTGGCTTTTCAGATTGCAAGGCCACATCTTGTATACCTTGAGCAGTGGCCATACTTACAAATTCAAAGTGAGGCGTTTCACCACGAATAATGCATCCAAGGCAAATCACGCCTTGAATAGTTGATTGACCCGCCAACCATTTCGCACCAAGAGCCAATTCAAAACTTCCTGGAACGTAATGTTTGTGGATGTTGTTTGGATTAAAACCAAAACGGAGCAAAGTTTCCTTTGCTCCGTTGTATAATTCCTCTGTGATTTCAGTATTCCATTTCGCTACTACAATGGCTATTTCAATGTTTTCAACTTGATCAATTTCGAAAAAAGTTCCGCTTGATAAGTTGGTAGTAGCCATTATCCTTGTGCCTTCAACATGTTCAACAACTTCTCAGCCTCGCCATAGAATGCAGCACGTTTGTCAGCACCTTCTAAGGCCTTTTCCAAGGTTTCTTTTGCTTTGTCCTTGTTGTTTTGTTCCATGTAAACACGAGCTGCCTTCAGGTAATACTCGCCGGCTAAGTAGTCACGTGTACCGTTGGCTTTTGAAGCCGCAGCTGCTTTTTCAAAATGTTTGACACCTTCATCTAAATTGCCCATTTCAACATGCATGTCACCGATGTTTCCAGTAACATAAACAGAAACAGCTTGATCATCCACGTTAACTTGCTCAAAGTGCGATAAAGCAGCTCCGAAATCGCCTTTATCTCTGTAGATAATTGCTGCACAATAGTGAGACAATTCAGCAGCAGGAGTACCATCATATTGCGCAATGATTGATTCAAAACCTAGAGCATCATCTTTACCATTCAAGGCCCATTCCGTGCTGTCAATCATGAAATAATTGTAGGCTTTCCAGAAGGCAACTTCAGCCTCGTGATTGCGAGGTTTAGCGTACGCATATTCGTAAGCGAAATAACTTCCAAGAACGAGCACCAATGCAGCGCTCACATAGGTTATAGCTTTTCTGTATTTGTCGAAGAAATTCTCATTTTGCGATGAGGGCTTTACTTCTTCAGCCACTACATTTTGATCAAGGTTCTTTGCCATAATGATTTATTGAGGTGCGAAAATAAGGAATTTTTACCTTTGCTCCTCATATCATGCAAAAACACACCCTCAAAAAGCTACAATTATTCCAATTTAAGGGATATTCCACAATTGAACTCTCCTTTCAAACGGGGTTCGTTTGCTTTTTGGGGAAAAATGGCTCTGGTAAAACCAACCTTTTAGATGCTATTCATAGCTTGAGTCTATGCAAATCATATTTCTCTTCCATTGACCAAAACAGTATTCAGTTCAACACAGAACAAGGATCAGTGGTGGGAGACTATTTGGTCGATGATGAAAATGTTCGCATTGCGTATCAACTTTTCAAATCCAAAAAAAAAAGTGTTTCGAAAAACGGAAAAGCGTACGAGAAACTAGCTAGTCATATTGGTTATTTGCCATTGGTTGTGGTTACACCTTACGATGTAGATTTAATTCGTGAAGGAAGTGAAATTCGGAGAAAATGGTTGGATCAATGCCTTTCCCAAACCAACAATAACTATCTGCAATCACTTATCCAATACAACAAAGTGTTGGATCAACGCAATGCGCTGTTGAAAAATCAGCGAATGCACATCACCGATGTAAAAGAGTTGCTGAGTGTTTATGATTCCAAATTGGTTGAATTGGGGAATTTCATTCACGGTGTGCGTAAACAATTTTTCATACAATTCACACCTTTGTTTCATTCCATTTTCGAACAAATCGGAGAACCGAATGAGGCGCCTAATCTTGTTTATGAAAGCGATTTAAATGAATTTTCTTTTGCATCACTCTTAGATCAAACACTTCAAAAAGACATTTATGCAGAGCGAACCACAGTTGGGGTGCATAAAGATGACATTGGTTTTGAATTGCAAGCACAACCTGTGAAAAAGTTTGCGTCACAGGGGCAACAAAAAACATATTTGTTGGCTTTAAAACTTGCTCAATTTGAGTACACCAAAAAGCAACTTGACAAAGAGCCGTTTTTGTTGTTGGATGACATTGCTGAAAAATTAGATGAATTTAGGTTGAAGGCCTTGTTTGATTGGATTGCAAAACACACACAAACACAGGTATTCCTGTCCGATACAGATGTTGAAAGAATTCCAAATGTGCTTCGCGAATTATGGGTATCTTTCGAAAGAATCATTATTGATCAACACGCGATTCAGTCTCATGAAAAATACTAACACCTTTTCTTTAAAAGAAGCGTTGGCAGAGTGGATTGAACGATCACCGCTGAAACAACGCATTACTGAATCGAAAATAATTGAAGCTTATCAAGAAGCCATGGGACCTGTCTTGTTCAAGAAAACAAGAGTTATTCGTGTTGAAGGAAGAACCCTGCACCTGAAGTTTGACAGTGCGCCTTTACGGGCTGAGGTTTTTAATTCCAGATCTGAGTTACTTCAGACCATCAATGAGAAATTTGTAGAGCCCGCTATAGATGAAATTCACTTGGGTTAAAGCTCGGGTTGGTAAGAAAAATTGCGAATGATTACCTCATGTTTTAGGCCGTTGTTTGGACCAACACCTTGGTAAGGAATGGTCCATAAATTCATTCTCGCGTTGGTTGTATTTCCGGGTGAAGGAATTACAATAGGCTGTGACAATTGACCACCTTCTTCTTTCACTCGAGCCGGGTGATCCAAATCAAATGACCATTGTGCAATTGCGTTTCCTTGGGGCAATTCACCCGCGTAACTCTTCCACGTTATGAGGGTATCTGTCCACGTGAATTGATGGGTGGTAACACCATTTAAGACAGCTGGATCGACCTCCAATTCTTTCGTTCTTTCAGCATAAAAACTTCCAAAGCTCACGGGCTGAACAGAAAATGTTGTTGGTGAAGTACTTGAGATATCTCCCCATTTCGAAAATTCAATATCAACTTCTGAATTTCCGTCAGTAAAAAATGTATTGTTATCCCAGGTAAATAAACCAAACACAACGTTTTCAGAGAAGCTCATTGGATCGGCCTGTATGGTCCACGTGTATGTTCCAAAGCCCATGGTATCTTGTGAAATTACCTCAGATGAATACCATACATCATTGTGTTTGTCAATAGTTAAATGTAAATAACCATTTTCGTCGACCCATACATCATCATACAACCTTGAAAAATTATTTGGCCCAGGTCCCACAGGTACTAGGCTGTATTTTACATCCCAATCTCTTCCTGCAAAAGTTACTACATCTCCCTGTCTGCCGAGAACATCTTCAGGATCTGATTGCTTGCAAGAAGCCAATGCTAATACAAGCATAAATGCAAAAATCGTCTGCTTCATTTCAATTCTATTCTTTGTGTAAGTTGGTCTATTGTAATTTGAAAAAATCCGGCCTCAAAAGTGGGTTCAGCGTCGGCACCAATAAATTCAAAATCTTTTTTATTTAACCTAAAAACCACTTTCTTCATTTCACTGGGAGCTAACTCAATTTTCTCAAAGGCCTTTAATTTTTTCACCGCGGGAGTAATACTCGCTACTTCATCTGTCACAAAGAG
>Ga0172373_10002591_pt1 | contig 27438 bp, 21 predicted proteins | sample Lak10m_2_FD_114546 | JGI IMG/M metagenome (GOLD analysis project Ga0172373, IMG submission 114546) | Freshwater microbial communities from Kabuno Bay, South-Kivu, Congo - kab_092012_10m | ecosystem: Environmental > Aquatic > Freshwater > Lake | place: Democratic Republic of the Congo...
ACAACAACAACAACAACAACAACAAATGCCTGCAACGACCGCCGGAGCCGCCGACCTGCAGCACGCGTCGCTGCTGAGCGGGTTGACCAACGCACAGCGCACGGCGTTAAGCTCCTTTCTGCGCCCCCTTTTGCATAACAAGGTGCAGGAGGTGTTGCGGTCGCCGTGCACCGTGATCGCGATGCCGAACGACCCTTCCAACACGTACGTATTCAGCGACGTCATTTTGGCGGTCCGGGAGCGCCTGTCACGCGTGTGAGCGCGGCATTGAAGATGTAGCTGAAAAGAAAAATCAGTCTTGGTTTCGATGCGTCGTATGGTGGAAGACCTCACGAGTCCCGGCGAAGGGGCGTGGAAATCGCGACGCTCAGAGGTACTCCAGAGAAGTGACGCGTCTTCGCTGCGCATTGTGGTGGCGTTGCGTTCGGAGTCGGACGCGGCGTCGTTCGAGCGCGACGTGTCGGCATCCGCTCGGCAGCGAGTTAAGGTGTTTCGCAGCGCCGCGTTCGACGATGGTTTGGGTTCTGGTTTTGGTTCTTGTCGCGTGGTGCGTCGCTTTCCGTCGTTCTGCATGATGGTGTTGGAGTGCAGTTCGGAGAGGGCGTTGGGTGTGTTGCGTCGCGACGCGCGCGTTCGTTTTGCGCACAGGGAGGGTGTGTATTCGGTGGCGTCGATGTCGTGGGGCTTGGATCGCATTGATCCTCCGATGGATGGCGTGTATCGTCCGTCTCGAAACGGCAGCGGCGTCGGCGTCTTTGTGGTGGATACGGGTTTGGATTGCGGTCACGCGGAGTGGTCGGGCAATTGCGTCAATGTGTTTGACGCGTTTAGCGATTGTTTGTCGTTGAACAACGACGGGCACGGTCACGGAACGCACTGCGCGGGAACGGTGGCTGGTCGCAGCGTGGGCGTCTCCCCCGGCGCGCGCGTGTACGGCGTGAAGGTGCTGGACGACGACGGCAGCGGAAGCTCCGTAAGTGTGTTGTCGGGTTTGGAGTTCATTTACACGCAGTATGCTGCTCCGGCTGTGATTTCCATGTCGATCGGTGGTTTGTGTGACGACATTACGTGTGCGCAGGATGCGACGGTGCGCGTGATCGACGACTACTTGGTGCCGGCTGGGTTTACGGTGGTGGTGGCGGCGGCGAACGACGCGTGCGACGCGTGCACGGTGTCGCCGGCGGCGGCGCGCAAGGCGATCACGGTGGGGGCTACGAATGCGGCGGACCGTCGCGCGTCGTATTCCAATTTCGGTGCTTGCGTGGATGTGTATGCTCCGGGCAGTGCGATCACGAGTGCGTGTGCGGGCGGCAACACGTTGATGTCGGGGTACTGCAACGGCGACTATTTGACGATTTCGGGAACGAGCATGGCGACGCCGCACGTGGCGGGCATTGTGGCGCAGTTGTTGCAGTGGAGTGAAGGGTCGTTGACGCCGGCGCAGATGTTGTCGTGGGTGCAGGATGACGGAACGTATTTGGCGTCGCTGGATGACGATGGCGGTCGTCCGGTGTTGTCGACGATTCCTCGATCGCAGCCGGTGGCGTCGGCGACGTCGGACAACGGGTACGCGACGCCGGGGGCTTGGATTTGCGACAAGGGCTACACGGGGTCTTCGTGCACCGTCTCCGCGCCGTTGTTGCTTACGTGCACTGCGGATCGCCCGGACTTGTTGGTTGCGTACGCGATCAACCAGCAAAGCGACGACGGTTGGGGTCAGAACGACAGTTTGGTGGTGGCAACTTACCCGGCGTTGCTGCCCGTCATGAACGGAACGCTGCCGTGCAACTACGCCACGGACGTGCAGGCGTGCGCCGTCGGCTCCGTGTACGTTGCAGCTTTCTGCGCGCCGCCGTCCTCGTGGAGCCACACCTACAAGGAGCTGTACGTGGACCCGTGCGCGTCCTACATGTACGGCGCGTACCCGGGCGAATACTTTACGTTCGAAGTGAACTCCGCCGACCAATCCTGTGCCGTGTACTCTGACTTTCATCGACTGAGCGACAACGCGGCCCTTGCGCGGTCCCTTTGCCCGCCCGAACTGGCATCCTTCTGGGACAGCGCGACGCCCACACGTGCGCCCACACATGCACCCACACTCGCACCCACGCCCGCCCCTTCCGAGAACGCATCGCAAAGCGGCGACCACGCCGCGCGCGGAGAATCGCACAGCGATGCGGAATCCGCCCTGCTCATTGCGTTGCCGACGTCGCTCGTTCTGATGTGCATGCTGTTCGCACTGATCGACCGACTGCGCCGGCAGCGCCGCGACCAGGAGTCGCACCTGCACATGGCGTCGCTCTTTAAGGTGCGTCGCCTGCACGCGGAACTCAAAGACGACCCCGAAGTGCCCCCTCGACCCCTTAACGACGTCACCGTGTTGTAACTGACGCACCAACACCCCCCACACGAAAACGTAGTGAGGTTAAAACACATGGAATCGTACGAAGCTTGGTTGTACACGGCGCTCTCGGCGTTTTACGAGCGCACAAGTTCCGTTCTGCGGCAGACCTTGGTTTCGCGCAGCGGCGCCGTGATCGAAGCCTCGTTGTCCCGTCTGAATGTGCTGCTGTTGAAGGAGGAGCAGCCGGCGAGCGAAGGGTCGTCGTTGAGTTCCGTCGAGAGTTTGTCGGACGAAATGCAAGCGGTTCGGCGCGCGCTCAAGCCGACACAGAAAACGCCCTCTTCTCGCGTCTCGTGTTCCAGCGCGGCACGTGCGTTGCGTGCGTTGGTGCAGGAGTTGCCCGAATCGCACACCTCCAGTTCCTCCGATCTGGACGAGGCGAAGCGCAAGTTTCCGGTGCTGGCGGATGACGAAGCTCGATTTGCGTTGCTGTCGCAGTATCACGTCTTGTTGTCGGACTCGACGCGTCTGCAGCTGGCGATGGCGTCCTTTGTGGCGGACCGCGTCACGAAGCGTCTGCTGGATTTGCAGCGTTTGTCGCGTCACCCTTGGTTGACGGGCGTGGAGTCGGAGGCGATGGTGGCGCGCGCGGATGCGCGGGCGCGCGCGTTGACGATGTCGTTTTCGGGTCGCGACCTTGCGGTGCGTTTGCTGACGGCGGTGCTGGAGGACGCCGCGTTGGCGGCGGCGGTGGTGGACCGCGATCTGGCGCGCACATTGCCGGCGTCGTTGTCCGTCAGCGGCTCGCACGTGCGGCATGTGTTGGGGCTTTTGGATGCGTGGTCAGCGACTTCGCCGTCGACGGAGCACACGCCGTCCGCGGCCGTGCTGGCCTCCACGTTGTCGGAGACGCAGCGCATATCGGAGGGTGCCAAAAAGCTGCTGCGACAGCGCTCCACCTCCGGCACCGAATCCCCCGACCTGCGCGCCTCGGTGCGCGCCAGCGTGGAGCGACAGCAGCGCGAGCAGCGGTCCGTCGCCGAAGAGCCCTCGCCCGCCTTCGCCGCCGCGCGCCGCAAATGGCATCAGCGTCGCTCTCGCATCGACGAGGCGTGGATCGAGCGCGAGCAGCAGCGTCTGACGGAGCGCGTCGAGAGCGTCGAATCTCAGCGCTTCGATGTGTTTCTGCAAGCTCGCAGCTCCTTGCGGGAGCGGCACGCCACCATTTTGGGGGCGGTGGACGCCGCCATCGCGTCGACGGTGCAGGAGTTGGCGGGTTCGTACGGTGAATGGATGCAGCGCGAGGGGGTTGTGTTGCGCCAGGTGCAGGATCGGTTGCAGGTGTTGTCGGACGAGGCGAGGCGGTACGGACCGGAGATGGAGAAGGCGGTGGAGTTTGTGCAGACTTCGTGCAGAGCGCGCGCGATGTCGACGGTGCGTTCGATTGCATTGTCGACGAGCGACGCGCTCACACAGGCGCTGCAGACATGGTGTTAGCGTTGAGCAGCACAAGCGACGTCCACATGGGCGACAGAACGGACGTTAGCGTGCCCATGAGTCGCCGAGAAGTGTCGTACGGTTTCGTTTTGAAGACGTTCATGATGGCGACGAGCGTGAGCAAGACATCCAGCATCACGAGAATCGTCACCATCAAAACCGCCGTCATGCCGCCTCCGTCCGCGCCGTCCTCCTCCTCGTTCCGCATCATGTACGTGTACGCGCCGATAATGGAAAGCAACATGATGTAAGCACTGTTGTTTAATTTTGAGCGTGCCGACATTTTGAATTCGCTTCTCGGAAGATTCTTTGCGGCGGGTTGCGTTTCCGCGCTCACAATTCGATGGCCACCGCCGCTCCGTTGGTGCTCCCTCTGCCTCCGGCGCCCCCCGCGCCTCCGGCTCCGCTTGCGCAGGCGCGCGACGTCGTGAACGCGTGCCTGGCGTACACGCCCGAAGCAAAGCTGGTGGCGGACGCGCTCGCTCTGCTGGAAGCTCAGCGCGCCGTGTCCGACACCGCCGCCGCCAACTTGACGGCGCTCGACGTGAACATCATGGTGACGCAGCGCGTCGGCGTTCGTGTCCAGGATGCTGCCGTCGAGTTTCTGCAACGCCTGCTGGAGCACGTGCGACTGTCGTACGAGCGTCTGACACGCGTGCGCATGCCACGCTGCACCGACGCCACCTACCTGATCTACGCCGTCACGGCGCTGACGGCGCTGATGAGCGTGAACCGCCACGACCAAAAGGGGCGCGCCGTGCTGCAAACGCCCGAGGCGCGCGAAACCATCGTGCACATGTTGTGTGACAGCCTGATGCACAACTGCAGCATCACGTTCCTGGCGCGCCCCGTTGTTCAGCTGATCAACGCGGTCGGGCAGGAGTGCAAAACCATCAACGAAGTGCGCCATCTGCAGTCGCTGCAAGCTGTGCTGCCTTGCATGCTGCGCATGATGCACGTCGTCGACGACGAGCTGTCGCGCATGCTCGTGGTAACGATGAACTGCGTGTTTACGCCGCAACAGAACACCGAGAAGCTGCGCTACATCTCAACGCTGCTGACGACGCTGCAGTCGGAGGAGGAGCGCGCCAAGTTGCTGCACAAGACGTTCGAAAACCGCGCCTTTAACACCGACCCGGTCTTCTACAGTCTTGTTGCGCAGTGCTTTTCGCGCGCGCCCGCGGACCTGCTGAACGGCACCGTCATGATGCAGCTCGCGTCGCTTACGCAGCGGGCCTTGCAGATGATGATGCAGAATTTGGAGACCGCCAACTTTCGCTGCATCTACGCGATCGCGAGCAGCTCGCAGGTTCCCGACGTGCTGGCGCAGTACGTCGCCACGATGCTGGATACGATCGCACTGTTCAACAAGGTGCAGCGCGAACGGGAGCGCGAACGCAAGCGACAGGCACTGATGGCGGAGCAGCAGGCGGAGCAGCAGCACATCACGCAGGAGGAAGAGCAGTTGCAGCAGCACATCATGCAGACGCAGGAGCGATTGCAGCACCGCAAGCGCCGCGTCCAGGAGCTGAGTCAGCAACGGATCGCGCTCGAAAGCGACGAGATCATGCAGTCGCAGGGACTGCTGCCGAAGGTGAGCGTCGGTACCGAAAGCGCCTAAGAAACGAACGCTCATGCGTAACGTGCAAAATTCGTTTTCGTACACGTTGGCGCGCGCGCGGAAAATTCGTGTTCGAAAGATGAACGTCGAGGCTCGCAACGCGCTGCCGTCGGCGCGCGAATTGTTTGAGAGCTACGTGGACCGGGAAGCGCACGATGCGTTTTACGTGTACGTGTGCGAGTTGCAGCGTTTTCCGGAGCTGGCACCGGCGGAGTGCGGTCGTCTGATCCATCGTCATCGCGCCGAGCTGCCGTACGTCGCAACGAAGCAGGAGAGGGACTGCAGGATCGACCTGATGTTTTCGATGGCGATTCGCGAGTACCTGGATCGTTTCTGGGCGGCGGTTCCGGACGAATATGTCGACTGCATGCTGCAGGAGATGACGCGCGTGTTTTCGTCTTGGCATCGTATCGATGGAGAGCACTCCTCGTGCACGCACGCAAGGCGCGTGCAAGTCGTGAACTTTGTCGCGGCGCTTCCGTTCGTGCGCGAGTTGATTCCCCAAAGGGGAAACAAGGCGCGCACGATCGACGTGCTGCACCGCGCCACGATGCTGGATTCGCGGCACCCGGAAGCTGGGTCACGCTGGTACACCATCGTGAACGCGATGCAGGAAGATGGCAGCTTTGCAGGGCATGAGTGCCATCCGCGGCGCCGGAGTGCAGAGTATGAACCGTTCGACGTCCCGAAAGCGATCTCGCTGTTTCGCAACGACTTTTGCCTTCAAAATTGCAAATCCGTCTCCATGATCTTGGAGCGCTCTGTGGCTTCCTTGTTGGGGATGGTGTTGATGCTGCGAGAGCCGGAAGAGATGTGTGACGTTGAGCAGAGCATGCTGAGGATCGTGCAGCGGTGCATTTCGCGCGACGACTGGTTCGTGCAGTGGCCTGAGGGCTTGGAGTCTGCGGCGCCGCTGGATCGCGTGTTCGCGCTGCACCTTCCTCTGTGCGACTTTTTCATGTCGATGGCGCGCTCGCTGCTTCGTGATGTGAAAGATGCAAGTCGTCTCGGTGACGCAGTGACCGGACTGTTCTTCATACTGGACCGCGGGTTTTGGAGCGGTTCGCTGCACAATCGCGACGAACTCCTTTGCCGCGCAGAGTATGTGCGCCGTGAGCTGCTCCAAATCGACGCGTTGTTTGCGTACGTCACTGTGGCGCAACGCGGGCTCTGATGTTGTCTCAGCACTTTGCGTACTTGACCTCAAACCTCTAACGCGCAGCGCAACCCGACGCAGCGTTGAGTGATTTGTGAAAGTAAGTGTCGGTCACTTGTCAAATTTCTAGAACGACTTACAATGTTTGAACGTGCCGTTGGTTCCGGGAAGGTTCGCGGAAGGATCTTTGTAGTCGTTAGTAGTCTGGTCAGAATTCGACCCCCCGCCGCACTTGAGGCGTGTGTGCGTGTGTGTTCGACATGGCACGTCGCGTCGAGAAGAGACCCGCTGCGTTGGATGCGATGGAGGCTATCGCGGAGTTGGAGGGTCCGCGTGTTCGTGTTCCGCAGACTGATGCGCAGCGTTTGCGGTGTGCGCGCGAGATGATTCCGTCGAGCTCTGACTTGTTGCGGTACCGCATCGGTCGTGCGTTGATGACGGGCGACGCGGCGCTGTTGCGCGACCTGGAGGGCAAGCTGCGCGAGTTGGATCTTCTGACGCCGACGCGCTGCAAGCGCCTGCTGGAGCCGATGTGCAACGCGCTCGACGCGATCAGCGACGTGGAGTCCAACCGCAAGCACCAACTGTTCCACCTGTCGTACGCGTTGTTGGTGCGCGAGTTTCTGCAGCGCTACTGGCTCACGTCGACGCCCGAGTCGAACGCTCGCCTGCTGCAGGGCATCGGTCGCGTGATCGTGCTGTGGAACCAGCACATCACCGACGTGCGCAACACGATGTTTGGCAACGCGTCGTCGGTGCTGCTGAATTTCTTCGTGTCGGTGCCTTTTCTGCGCACGGTGTTGCCGCAGCAGGACAACTTGCGCAACTATCGCTACATTATCGACTACGCTTCTCACGACGCGACCGATAGGATCAAGGTGAACATGCACGGGTCAGTGCTGGACAGCTACCGCCGCCAGATCATGGCGGTTACGGAGTTGGAGCTTCTGATTCCGGCACCGGTCGTGAAGTCTCCTGCCTCCGTCTCGGTGGAGCAGCAGACGTTCAACCCTCCATCCTCGCACGAATCGGCGTCCGGCATGGAGGTGTTGGCGATGGCGGCGCGCGTGCACGACAAGATGGGCGACGAGCAGCCCCGCAAGCGCGCAACGCTGATTCCGCGACGCGACCGCGCGCCCGAGCCGCCGGCGGAGACCCCGCAAGTTCCGAGTCTGCTGTACCAGCTGCACGGCGTGGCTTCGTTCGTCGAGAGCGCGCGTCGTCGCTTCGGTGCCGATTTTCCGGCGTGCGACGACGTCTCGTCTCTGCGCATTTTGGTGGTGCAGTCGCTGATGTGCGCCGCGGAGCTGTGTGGCGCAAGCTCGGACCGCAGTGCCGTCGAACTCTCCACCATGTCGGCGATCGTGCGCGACGTGATGCAATCCAACGCCGACGCGACGTTCGCGCCCGGCTTCGCCGCTTCGACGTCGCTGGACCGTCTGGAGTTGCTGTTTACGAGTGCGTCGCGCGCGTTGACGACGATGGCTCGTTTCATGGCGCAATGCGACCGCGTCGACGTGCTTCAGCTGTGCTTCGTCACGCTTCGCCAGTCCTTCTGGGAGCACAGCAGCGACGAGTTGACGCGCCTCGACGTCGAATGCGCAGCGATCGGTCGGCACACCGTGACGGAGCTGGTGCGCACGCTGGACGTTGTCGTTTGATCGCACTCACCCTCTCTTAAAAGCGTCATCGTCGGAATAACCAACATGTTAAACGCGCCCTTTTAGATGTCGACGCAGGGGCGCCGCGCGGACGCTCAATCTGTTTTGGATTTTTCAGTGTCGGTGCAGAAGCGCCGCGCGGGGGATTTGTTTTGGCGCAGTCGCAGTTTGTGGATTGAGGGCGACGACCTGCTGTACGGCAAGCCGACGGACGACTGGGTGAACAGTTTGCGAAGCGCGCGCGCCCCGAAGCGGATCTCTCTAAGTGGCGATGCGTGTTTGATCATGGATGCGGGTGTTTCGGGTGCCGCCGTGTACCAGTCGATGGATGACCGTCAGTTGCGTATTCGATCTGGTGCGGGGGTGGTGTACGACTTTCGTTTCGGCAGCTCGGACGCGTGCGAGGAGTGGATGCGTCGCATTCAGGCAGCGATCGAGTCAGCTTCTAGAGCGCAGGCACATGCGTGAGCTTTGAACGCAGTGACGTTCACAACGTTTGCGTATCCGCCTGCAAGCGTCTGCGCATGCGTCGCAGGTAGATTTCGGTGACGAATTCGTGATGCTTCATGCTTGGCGAGTTGCTCAGTATGTTTAAGTAGATGAGTTGTCGTAGCTCGTGAATGCGCGCGGGGAGCTGTTCGAGTAGGTTGTTGGAGATGTCCAGTCGCTGCAGGTGGTGCAAGTCGCACAGCGAGTCCGGCAGGGTTCGGAGGGTGCACATGGAGGCGCACAGCACGGTCAAGGAGGCTCGGAACGCGCCGATGTTGTCGGGCAACCTTCGAAGGCGCGGGCACTGCGTCGCGGAAAGCTTCTGCAGTTTGCAAACGTCTCCTTGTTCCGGCACGTCACTGATTTCCTTCAGTTGCGCGCATTCCGCGATATTGAGTTCCAGCAGCGACGGAGCAAGGAAGATGTCGTCCGGAAGGTGCACCATGTCGGGAATTTCGTGCAGATCCAGTATCTCCAGTTGGTGCAGGCTGGAGATGCAGGGCGGCATCTGGGGGCGTCCGAGCGTCACTTCCGAGATATAGAGCGAATGAATCAGTTTTTCGGAAAGCAGTCGAAGCGCCGGAAGCCGACCTCCAATTTCCTTCACGTTGCACACATGCAGTTCGCTCAAATCAATCTCTTCATCATCATCGCCGTTCACCTCAAACTGGGTGACCGAGTACGTATGATGGTTGAGCGTGTCGCGATACGTGATAAAGCCCATGGTGCCGACGTAGTCATCCTCTTGGTCCTCGAAAAGGCACGTTTCGAAGATCAGCTCGACGTTGTCGTCCGGACCCGCGCGCAGAAGCAGCGACAGCGCCGCCATGACAGACTCCGCTCGCCTTGCGAGCGGAGCGCCGCCCCCCTGCAGCGTAAGCGCCGTGGCGAGCATATTCTGGCGCAACGCCGCAAAGAACGTTCTTCATCTCCAAACGAAGTTTGCATCGTTCCAGGAAGCCTCGACAGTTGTGGGGTGTAATGTTGGTGTCGCTTGTTTGTGTTGCGAGATATCGCGGCCAAGTGACGACGTTTCGGTTCTCGAAGCGTTAAGTGGATGTTCTGTGGTATCGACGTATGTTTGATGCTGTTGCGCGGAGAAGGAGGCGTGGTAGCACGTTTCCGATCGTGTTACGCAATCTACGGTGACGTTGTTGCGTCGTATTGGAGCGGACGTTTTGAGGACCGAAAGGTCCGATGAAACGTCGTGGAAATCGCGACGCTCCGAGCTACTCCAAAGCGACGTGTTATTCATGTATGTAGGTTTGGGGGTCGGAAGGCACAAGATCCTGTATGAAGGACCCTTTGTTGCGCCGTGACGTGTTATTTACAATAAAAGACGTGGCGTTGAGCTTGGGCATGGAGGTTCCGAAGGATTGGTTTCCTCCGTCGGCTGCGTTGGGTGGCGGGTCGGTGAGCGTGGGCGGCTTTCGTGTTACGAAGGGTACTCGCAAGCTGTTTAAGAAGCGCGCGACACGGGCGGCGGAGCTGCTGCATTTGACGCGTCGCGAGAAGGCGCTGGCGCTGCATTTGGCGGACGACAGCACTGTGACGCCGGTGCATGCCGTGGTGTCGCGCATGTTGTTGCAGCGAAGTTGGGTGTGAGGTTCTTGTTTTGAACAATCACGTATGAATATCGTTTTGCTGCAGCAGCGTCTCGATCATGGCGTACGCTTCGTCGTTGTTGACGGCGATGAAGTCGGGTTTCATGACCATGCCGCGCGCTCCGACGCGGGTGGCGCGGTCGTGCATGACGAAGCGGGGTGTGTCGGACAGGATGTTGTCGTAGATGACTTTGTATTGCGGTGGTGCGTGCAGCCAGGCTCGGAACGCGTCGCGCACGGCGTCGATCAGTTTGGTGCGCAGTGCGATGAGGGCGGTGTTGCTTTCGAAGTGGAAGTGCAGGTCCTCTAGCATGCAGTACATGCACGTCACAAAGTCGAGCAGAAAGTATCGGCAGTGTTTGCTGCAGAAGGCTTCGCCGTCCACGAAGGCGTGCTTGTGGTTGGGCAGCACAAGGTCGAAGTCGATGAGTCGCAGCGCGACGCGCGTGGACGACTCGGGGATGGTGAACGCGCGCGCCGGCCGCGTCACGAGATCTCCGGATTCGAGGTGTGCGTCCTCGGTGACGGGTTCGAACAGCACAAAGTTGCGGCAGGCGGCGTCGTGATGGCAGTAGGATGTCTTGGCGTGAAAGTCGAAGAGACACGCGAGCTGCACCTTGAGCAGGGCTGCGACGGCGCGCTCCTGATGTTCGGGCGCCAGATCGATGCACAGAAAGTGCAGCAGGTCGTTGGCGTCGCACGCCACGGTGGTGTCGTTGAGTCGCATGGCGTGGTATTCGAAGGCCTGGAAGGCGAGTCGTCGGTTGAAGGGGATCCAGTCGAGCGTGGGCGACGGCGTCACGTTGAAGGCGCAGACGTCGGCGATGCCGTCGCGCGTTTCGATTTGCCAGGTGGCGCGCAGCACGTGCACAAAGTCGCACATGTCGACGTAGGGCGGCGGGTCCGGAAACATGCTGGTGTTTTCGGGCGACAGGATGCGCAGAGCGAAGCGTTGCAGATGACGCCGGACCTCCACCTGCCCCATAAGGATGGTGGCGTAGGACCCCTTGCGCTCGTACCGCCTCGAAAGCACGATGGCGCCGTGCCGCGCCTCTTTGGCGCCGAGAACGTCAACCGCTTGCACGGCGGTGATCAGGTCGCTGGCGGAGAGCAACAAGGCTCGGTAGATGGCGAGCGAACGCATCACGCGCGCGGAGGGCAGCACGTAGTCCGGCTCCGGAACCAACAGGTGCGCAATCATGTCCTCCAGTTCGATGGTGTCGTTTTCGTCGCTACTCTCCACGTGGCGCTTCAAACGATCGCGCGCCGCCTCCACACTGCGACCCCATGCCTCTTCGTCGTGTCGCAACAGCAAACGATCCACGTCCGGGTCGCGTACAATTCGCACACGCCCGCTGGCGTCGTACACGTAGTAGGTTGGTGCAAAGAGACGGTGCCCGCGCAGTTTGCGCACCGTGACGTCCAGCGAAGCCGCTTCGGGATCCGCCGACATGCGCGTCGAATTCTGCCGCCCGAAAACAAAAGTCCTTCGAACGTTCCCTCGATTTACAGAACGTGAGCGCACCCCTCCCCTTTTCGCCAAAACGAACACCTTTCGTAAAACGGCGATTCCGTTTCGTGATCGTGAATCGCATTTCGTGAACGTGAATCGCATTTCGTGAACGTGAATCGCATTTCGTGAACGCGAGTGTGCATTCGGTCGCATGCGGATGTACCTTTTCGTGAATGTGAGTGTGTATTTCGAAGTGTGAAGATTTGGACTTTTCGTCACATTCGGTGTTCCCGTTTCGTGAATTCTGACGAGTGATCATGGCGGCTTCTCAGCAGCAGCAGCAGCATTCGTGTGCGCGCGGTCCTCCGATCGATGCGAGTGACCAGCCTCCGATCTTTTTTATGGAGAATTTCGATGCTTCGCGCATGACGTTTACGCGTCCGAGCTGGGACAACGTGAAGGGTTTGGGGTCGGGGTCGGGATCGGGTTCGGGAGCGGGTGCTGGATCGGGAGCGGGTGTTGCTTCGGGATCGGGCGCGGCTGCGGGATCTTCGGTTGTTGGTCGTGGTGGTGGTGCAGGTGGCGGTCGTTTCGGTGCAGGTGGCGGTCGTGGAAGGGGCGGCGGTCGCGGCTTCGACGCGTCTGGATCTCGCGACGAGCAGCAAAGCGTCGTCTTCCTGGGTCCGCAAAACTCCCGCACCATGTACTGCCGCTCGACCGTGTCTCCTTTTCGCATCCAAATGATTGAGGGTGTGATCCAGAAGATCGGTTTGCCGGGCGGCGCGGACCACGAGGACGGCGCCGACATCCCCGACTCGGCCTCCGACGCGGAGCTGCTGCGCCACTACGCCGGCAAGCGCCTGAACGTCAAGATCCGCTTCGACGACATCGAACTGACCGGCTCCGAGTCCGAGGAGGAGGCCGGCACCAAGTCCGCCAAGCGCGCGCAGTTTCTGGAGTTCTGGAACGGTTGGCAGAACGCCGCCGTGCGCCCCTTCGTCGAGCACCACGACGCCCTCTTCCCCGACCAGCCGCTGCTGCCCGCCATCATGCGCCAGCACCTGAACGCCGAAGCCTACCGCGAATCCGAGATGGAGACCGCTCGCCAAATCTTTCAGAAGCGCAGCCCCCTCTTCTTCCAGAAGGACACATCCAAAAGCTACACGGTGCGCATGCGCGTGCAGGTGCAGAAGACCTTCAACCCCGAGCAGTTTGCCTTCAACGAGTGCGTGTTCTTCGCCAACCGCGGCGATCGCGACGCGAACGGAGCTCTGCAGCTTCCGATGAGCGACGCCAGCGTGTTGCGCCGCGGCGCCCGCATCATCGCGGTCTTTACGTCGGGCGGTATGTACATCAACGGCAACGGAGAGGTGGGACATCACGTGCAGATGATGCAGGCGGTGGTGAAGCCGTACACGCACACAACGTTTTCGCGCATTCCGCGTCTGTCGGTGCACATTCCGGGCGTGGATGCGATCAACATTCTGATTCCGACGGAGGCTCCTTCTTTGCAGGAGGAGGCGGCGGGGGCGGCGGAGGTGCAGCCGAAGAAGCGCGGGCGTCGCGAGGACGACTTTGCCGCCTTTTACGACGACGCGGGTGCTGCGGGCGGCTTTGCGTAACGCTTCGTTTCTCTTTAGGCAAAGGCTCCGAAGAACGGGGATCGGAGCGACGGCGCGACGGACGGGATGGAGGCGGGTCGCGTCGCTTCGGGTGGTCGCGTCGCTTCGGTGGTCGCGTCGCTTCGGTGGTTCGCGGTCGCTTCGGTGGTTCGCGGTCGCGTCGCTTCGTGAGGATTGGAAGCGGCGATTACATGAGAATTGCGTTGCGCGGAGTACGGCGGCGCCTGCAGCGTGCTGTTGTACATTTCTCGCCTTCGTTCGATGGTGGAGGCGATGCGAAAGTCTCCGCTGGCGCTGCTCATGAGTGCTCGCAGAACCGCATGTTTGATGGCTTCGTTGCGTGCCGCCATATCGCGCGACGCGAACCACAGACCGGAGTTGACGTCGGGGCAAAGCATCGCTTGTTTGAGAGCGTTGGTGGCAAACACGATGGGTTCGTCCATGACGATGTCGAGTTCGGGCGGCACGATGGTGGAGTGCAAGGCGGCTCTTTGAACGGCGTCGTTGAACGCTACGTTTTCCTGCATCATGACGCGCCGCACGATGTAGATGGCGGCGTTGGCGTACTCGTCGTTGAAGCGGTCGATGGCGTCAGCGATGTGTTGCGCCTGGTCGCGCAGTCTCGCGTCATCCTGCAAGTTTTGCGTGAGCGCCGCCATCATGCGAATGGTATCCTTTTCTTGGCTGGTTCTTTCCTGCACGGATCGGTGCAGTCGATCCAGGAAGATTTGAACTTGCATGCGCACGCGGTCGATGAAGGTCCAGAATCGCAGGTTGGAGGAGGCGACGGCGTCGGACACTTCCGCGAGCAGTTCGTCGCGCCTTCGTGAGGTGGGGTGTTTGGCGACGATGCTGTCGGCGACGAGTTCTTCCATGAGATGGAGAGGTTTAGTTTACTTACAGTGCGACGCACCGACGCACCAAAGAATCAAAAGGCTGGTGACACAACGCACGCATGACCTCGCTGGCGCGCGTGGACGAATGGTTGCGGGTTTTGGCGTCAAAGTCTGCCGCATCCAAGAGTCACGTCGACACGCTGGAGCAGGTGTTGCAGCGCCGTCGCGCGCGTGAATCGACGCAAATCGCCCGCGGCGGCGCCGGAGAAGCCTCGTACGATTTTCGCGAATGCCGCCTGGGCAACTACGTTGATCCCGCGCATCGCGACGTAAAGTACGTTCCGTTGTTTCAGCTGCTGCCGCTGCCGTCATCGTTGCGTCCGGGCGGTCCGACGCTTTTCATGTTTGGCGGCATGGGTCGCGGTTCTTGTTTCTACGATTCCTTGTGTTTCTTGCTCAACGTGAACGGGTACACGCAGTATGCGCTGCAGCACGATCAGGAGAAGCTGATTGAGATTGCGGGCGCGTTTCGTTGCTCCTTTGCGCGCAACTTGTCGTCATCCACCTTTCGGCGCTTTTTGGATTTGGAGAGTGCCGCTACGCCGCAGTCGAATTCGTGGCGCGGCGTGGCGCGTGAAAGGCGAGAGGACGACGAGCGTGCCATTCGCGACGATTTCTGCACGTACGAGACGTGGGCGACGGAGACGACGGCTCGCTACCTGGCGCGCGCGCTGCACCTGACCATTTACGTGATTGATGTGGACGAGGGTCGTGCCTTTTGCGGCGTGCACGGCGTGAACGAAGAGGATCCGGTGGCGTTGATTGCGTGGGAGCAGAAGAACCATTTCAATCCGATTGTGCAGATTCAGAGTGTCGGCGGTTCCGACGGTGATCATCAGACGCTCAACATGGTGGGTATCTTTACGGATGCGGCGACGAAGCGTCAGATTCGTCACATCTACGATACTGTTTGGTGTCACTGCGATCGCACCAACTCGCCGTGCGCGCGTCCCGCGGGTGTGGAGCAGGCGGAGGCTGCGATAGTGCGGGCGGCGGAGCAGGTGCAAGAAGCGCGCGAGCAGTCATCTTCAAAGCAAAGTTCGCGTCGGCGTCGTCGTCGGAGTCGGCGTCGCGGCGTTTGATTACGCATCGGATTCGCTGTCGTTGTCGCTGTCGTTGTCGCTGTCGCTTTCGATCGTGTCGGGCGACGACGGGTCTGACGAGGAGGCGGAGGGGGATACGTCGTAGCCTCGTTGCGCGGGTCGGTTGGAGTGTGCGTTGCGTTTGCGCCGCGGCGTTGTGCGTGCGGATGTGCGAAACATGGCGTCTAGGCAGAAGGTTTGCAAAGAAACGACGGTTCCGTTGAGTCTTCTTCCGTTCATGGTGTCGGTTAGAAAGAAGGGGAAGGCGCGCGTGTTAGCCTCCGCCCGCTGCAGCATGGTGCGCACCTGCGCCTGGTTGCTGACGACGACGGATTTGTCGTACTCCATTTTGGTTGGAATACAGTGTCGAAATGTCCATCTCGTAACCTAAGGCTTCGCGCGATGACGTCGTCTTGAGTTGCTTAGAACCGTCGCTTTGGAGTAGCTCGGAGCGTCGTGATTTCCACGACGTTTTATCGGACCTTTCGGTCCTCAAAACGTCTGCTCCAATACGACGCAGTGACGTTGTGTCTTGATGACGTGAATTTTCAAAGTCGTGTGGTGTAGAATTAAAAGGACAAGACTTTTTACTGCCTGGTGTAGTTGTCGGATCTGATCGACATGCAGGACGAGTTTGTAAACTATTCGGGTGGTTTGGGTTCGATGTTGTATGGCGAGACTCAGCCTGCTCGCATTCAGCCGACGCAGTTTGGCGGTTGGATTGAGGCGGATGGCGTGGCTCAGCAGGAGGAGGCGGCGGCGTTGGCTTCGCAGCGTTTCCAGACGGATTACAACATTTCTCAGCAGGGTGAGGGTGGTAACCGTTGCATGCAGGCGTTGACGTTCCGCGGCGATTGTTCGGAGAATCAGGGTCAGCGCGGCGTGTTGTATTCGCCGGTGCAGGAGCGCAACTTTGTGTTGGGCGACGTGGGTCGTTACACGGAGCAGAATCCGAGTGCGAATGTTCCTCCGGAGCAGCAGTTGATCTTTGATTTCGTGCAGCCGAAGGATGAGACGCTTCGTATGTTGCAGCGTTTCTTGATGACGGCGTTGAAGGCTCGCCAGGCTCGCAATCCGGAGGCGTTTGCGTCGGAGGTGTCGACGTTGCGTGATTCTCGTTTGCCGATTTTCAAGACGGCGATTGCGCAGGCGCAGACGATGATGGCTGTGCCGGCGGAGGGTCCGAGCGACTACACGTTCAACTTCCACAAGGGTGTGGCGGACACGATGCCGAGTGCGTTCCGCGGCATTCCGGTGGGTCCTTCGGGTGTGTTGATGGCGACGGAGTATCCGCAGGCGGGTGGTGCTCCGGCGGCTCCGACGTTGCCGTATGTGTCGGCGGCGGAGGCGGCGGCGATGGCGGGGGAGGCGCCGGTGGTGGATTCGATGCGTGCCGGTTTGCCGCCGAGCGCCAGGGGCTTCGGTTTGAAGGTGGGTGCGAAAACGACAACGACGGGGTTCAATGCACGTGTGGAGAATTCGAGCAACGTGTTGACGTTGTCGTCGTATGTAAATCCCTTGAATGCGCCTTTTAAGGTGGGCGCGATTGTCACTCTGCCGAACGGCACACAGGCAGCCATAAATAGAATTGCCCCGAACGCAGTGTATTTGGACAGGGTGTATGGAGGGGCGTCGACGGGACCCGTGTTGATTACGTATTCGAACCCGGTGGTGATGACGTCGAAGGCTCAGGCGATGGCGGTTGCGGTGGGGGCGGTGGACAACGCGGCACAAGCTTCTGGAATGCGTGTGCAGAAGGCGTCGACGCGAACGGGTACATCGTCTTCGTCGGCTCTTCGCTTCTCGCGCGACGTGGTGGCGGACTCCGAGCAGTGGGATGCGGCGCAGTCGGAGGACTCTGGCTTTGTGGCGACCAACTGGCGCGTGCCGCAGTCGGGTCATTCACTGGACTCCGACATGCGGGCGTCCATGCGCAACACCGACATGATTGACGTGTCGCCGGCGGCGACGCCGGCGTTGTCTGTGTTTGCGACGGCCTCGAACCAGCCCATCGACGTGAGCGCCGTCTTCGACCTGATTGCGCGCGGCCGCGCCAACGAGGTGCGCACGCCCGTTCTGATGCAGATGACGCAGTACATTGAGGACATCACGGGCGCGCGCCGTCGCGACGCGGAGCTCGCCGGACCTTTGGCGCGCGACCAGCTGCAGCTGGTGATGGATCGCCTGCGTCTGGCGCTGGACCGCCGCGACGCCTTCTTCGGAATGAATGCGCGCGTGCGCGCGCGGACCGCGCGCCCGGCCGCGGCCCCCCTGACGGAGATGATCGATTCCATGATGCAGCGCTAAGCATCCAACACGTCGCTTTGGAGTAGCTCGGAGCGTTGCGATTTCCACGACGTTTCATAGGACCTTCCGGTCCTCGAAACGTCCGCTCCAATACGACGCGCACGCCATCATCGTCAAATACATTCCAAAAGGCGTTCCCTATGAGTGCGAGCGCAGCCCCTCACAGTAAATCGATGCGATGAGTCGCGATACAGGGGGTAGGTCGATCGCGTGCGATCAGGCACTGATGGCGATCCTTGCGTGTGAATTCAATGTGCGCGCGTACGGTTTGCGGTCGCCGGCGTTGTGCAAGGTTCATTACGATCGCGCTGTCATGTTGTGCGGCGAGCGCGCAGTGAAAGAGCATATGACGTCGACCGATTCCGACGCGTCGTATTGGAGCGGACGTTTTGAGGACCGAAAGGTCCGATAAAACGTCGTGGAAATCACGACGCTCCGAGCTGCTCCAAAGCGACGTGCGCGTCAAGTTTGCATGCATGCGTCGGTCGAGAGTCGATGCGTCGTATTGGAGCGGAAGTTTTGAGGACCGAGCTCGCGCAGCGCCACAGTGACGTGCGCCTTCCGAATCAACGTGCGTCTGCCTTAGAAGCTTGTATGTCGTGTCGCAAGGATCGCAGTTCGGTCCGCAGGTCCTGCAGCGAGTTTACAAAGTCGGTGTGCGCTCGCTCCTGATCGGCGCACACTTCCGCGACGAGCGTTTGCACGCGCATCGCCGTCTGTAGACATTCTGTAAACACGTCGCCTTGGAGTAGCTCTGAGCGTCGTGATTTCCACGACGTTTTATCGGACCTTTCGGTCCTCAAAACGTCCGCTCCAATACGACGCATATATCTTCCATTCTCCGAGTGCGCACCCTCGTGTTGCGTCGACTTGGAACGAGAGGGCGGCGTCGCATCGCCGTGTTCCATTGCGGCGCGTGACATGACTTTGACGGGGAGGAAGAAAGGGGGCGATCTTTAAATAAACGTGAGTTTCACATTTCAAAGTCGCAGTCTGTTTCGATGCAGTCCGGAGTCGTTGATTTTGTGCGTCATGCGCAGCGCTACGTGGATCGCCACGCGTCGGAGATGGTGACGGGGGCTGGCGGGCGTTCGTTTCTTCCGTTGGACGTGCAAGGCGCGCTGTTGCCGGCGTCGGTTCCGTCGCGCATTTTGTCGGATCCGGAGCTGTGCACCTTTGAGGCGCGCGTGCGGGAGTTGAGTGTGCAGGCGTCGGTGTCGCACGGGGCTTTGACGTTCCGTTTGGACAATGGTTTGTTTACGCGCGGGCTGCGCATCTTTTATGTGAACGGTTTCCACGCCGATTCGGAGTTGCGCGCGAAGGCGCCGGACGAGGACTACGAGCGCGCTCCGCCGGGCACGCTGCGCGGTCCTTTTGTGCACTCGAGTGCGCGCACGAGCGGTCGCGTGTTGGTGGGGGACTACGTCACGTTGGAAAGCGGCGAGATCGTGGCGCCGGACGAGGTAAATGCGGTCTCGGACGTTGTGCGTCAGGTCAGCACCTTTGCGCAGGACCCGTTGTCGCAGATGGGTTCGGTGTTCGACTGGCTGCCCTTCATGAGCGAGAGCGGCATCCCGAAGGTGTTTTGGCTGTTGAACGTGAACGCAGACTCGGCGTTGTGCGGCGCGGTGGCGGTGCTGGGTATGGATCACGACGACGGCAAGACATCGTTTCATGCTCCGTTTGCGTCTTCGCGCGTCGAGTTTATCGACGTGATGCAGCGCTACGTCGACGAAAGGCGCAGCGTCGCGAACGATCGCGCCTGCCTGACGTTTGGCGAGTACTGTTTTTACAGTCGGTCGTGGTCTCTGTTCTATCCTTCGATTGCGACGCCGGTGATCAGCGTGGAGTGCAACACGGAGGCGATGGATTGGTGCGCGTCTGGCGTCTTGGTGGATTCGCTGCCGTCGAATGTGGATCCTTTCCATCGCGGGTTGATCAAGTGTCGATCGGCGATCAACGCCGACATGTTGGCGTACGAGGCGAGCATCGCGAGCACGCAGGCTCGGTTGGCGGCGAGTTCCGACGCGCCGGAGTTGGAGGACGACGACGACATGGTGCGCGGCGGCGGCGGCGGCGGCGGCGCTTCGTCGTCAAAGGTTCACGCCGCTTCCGACGCCGCCGCGCCGACCGAAATCGTCAACTCGTGGGTTTCGGAAAGCGTCGTCGACACCGCTTTGCGTCACGACAAGCTAACTTCGGTGGCGGAGCCCATCAAGTACGACGTGCGCGACATTGACGACCGTGACGAGCAGCATTCCGTGTTCTACAGCGACGTGCTAACCGTTCTGCCGCGCATGATTGCCGCCTTCGATGCGTTTGCAGCGACGCACGAGACGTGGTCCGACGTGCAGGTTCGCGAACGCATCATCGACATGAACAGCGACTTTCAGCGCTTCGCGGGTGGTCGCTTCAATCTGATTCAGCATCTCTTGAAGCGCGAACGCAACGAGGCGTTGCTTTCGATGACGTTGAGCGTGTCGGAGGCGTGCGCGGCCTTGCAGGAATCGTTTGTGCGCAAGACACGCGACTTGGATTTGACGGACCCGGAGGAGCGCGAAGAGTACAGTGTTGCGCGCCTGGAGTTTGAGCGCGAGGTGGATCGCGAAATTCAGAATGGCTGGGCTCGCTTCGGCTTTGACGACGCGGTGTGGTTGAACAACGAGATTGTGCGCGACATGAAGTGACGTTGGAAATGAAGCGAACCTAAAGTTCACGCACGTCGCTTAAAAGTAGCTCTCGATTTCCACGAACCTTAACGCATATGATTCAGTAAAATGTCATATCATGTGTACATACAAAATAAAAGGACAGGTCTTGCGATGGCGGATTACCCAAACCCTTACACAGATTGGGAGAACTTTCTTTCTCGCGTTCGTATTGTTGCGCCTCGTTTAGAAAGAGATACAAGTCTGCGCTCTAGCTTGTGTCTGCTGATTCTGAGGATCACGGAAAGTACCGATTTGGCAAAACTTCATATAGGTGCTCGCAACTTCCGAGACCGATATAATTATCTTGCAGGTGCGCACGGTTTTACTGCTAAAAAAAGAGACGACGGAACTTTCGATTTTATAACGGGCTTATTGCCAAGAAGAGGGGATCAGATTAAGACTGACATCGGTTCAGGTATTCGTACGTATACCGTCACTGACGTACAAAGGGGCTTGCACACCATCATTCGCGTGTCGGAGAGCGTAGTTGATCTTCGGACGGGACATAATTACGATTTTAGATTTAGAAGCAGAGTTCAGGGTGCCGACCCTTTCGACAGAGACTTACTCGATATAGCCGATATAATGATTCGTCATATGGAGGCAGCAAATGTGGGGGTTTCTGAGGCTTTGGATGCTTTTCCTGAGCTGTACCACAATAACAGAGCTGAGTACTTTGAGGACGTCGAAGTGCCGCTTACTTGGACGTACCCACCTTGTAATTTGAATCCCGGAAGATGCACAGCTGAATCTTCACAAGCACGAAGAGCCCAAACCAGAGCCGCTTATGAAGCCAAATCCGCAGCTAGAGCTGAAGCCGAAGCCGCAGCTAGAGCTGAAGCCGAAGCCGCAGCAGCAAGAGCCGCAGCCGAAGCCGCAGCTAGAGATGCAGCAGCTAGAGCGGCAGCCGAAGCCGCAGATAGAGATGCAGCAGCAAGAGCCGCAGCCGAAGCCGCAGCCAAAGCGCAATCAAGACCTGCTGCAGCGTCAAGCTACGGAGATGTTCCGCGAGCACCTCCTTCTGCGCGTCCAGGTTCTGGCTACGGAGCAGCTGCTCAAGCTGCGCGTGAAGCTTTTGGATACGGGGATGTGCCGCGAGCAGCTCCTTCTGCGCGTCCAGCTTCGAGTCAGGCGGCGCCGGCTCCGGCAGCGTCAAGTCACCAAGATATGCCTAAAGATGATGCTCCCTCGTTCTGGCAACGTGTCCAAGCTCAAGCGAGAGCCGAAGCCGAAGCAAAAAGAGCCAGACGCGAGGCTGAAGCGCAATCAAAACCTGCTGGTTCTGTGCCACCGACTTCGGATTCGAAGGCACCGCCGCAAGCTGCAAAAGGTGACAATCTGCCAGGAATTCGTGCCGCCGCCGCCGCCGCCGCCGCAGCGCCGCCTTCGCGTCCGGAACCGAGCCCGGCAGCCGCCGCCGCCGCCGCAGCGCCGCCTTCGCGTCCGGAACCGAGCCCGGCCGCCGCAGCGCCGCCTTCGCGTCCGGAACCGAGCCCGGCCGCCGCAGCCGCAGCCGCACCGCCTTCGCGTCCAGAACCAGCAGCCGCCGCCGACGACGACGCCTCGGAAGCAAAGGTCGCCGGCAAGCGCGGCGCCGAGACAGCTGCCGGCGAACCCGCCCGCGGTCCGGATCCGGCTGCGGCCGCGGCTCGGCGGCAAACCGATGTGGCGTACTGCCGCCAGGTCGCCGCCATGGCGAATGGGAAAAATAATCTAAGATCGATCGGCGTAACACTGATTGGAAATCTTCAGTCAGACGCAAAGTATGCTTCGTTTTTCAACGGCGGTTCCTTCGAAGCCTCGATTGACGAAAATGGTGTATTCCACGTAACGTCGGGGTCGCCCCCGGCCAAGCACAGAGAGATTACCGGCAGAATTAACGGATCGACTCGCACGTTCAATGTGGAAAGAGTGACAAATGATACATTCACGGTCACTCCTGTGTACCAGCTCGGGCCTCAGCGCGGACCCATCTCGTTCACTCTTACGCCGATCCTGACGCGTCAAGCCATGTTTCCGTGCCATTCCGACAAGACCAGAGACTGGGCTGCCGACGACAAGGCGGCGGCGGACTGCGCGTTCCGCATCATTCAACAAATCACAAATATGAGCAAGTTGGACATTAACGATCCTAAGCAAGCCAGGCAAATGAAGGAGGAAAAGAATTCAATACCCAGGTGCTAGATTATTGCACCAGAATGTAAGCTGTGCACGCGATGGCTCCGAGAATGGCGGCGGCGGCGACGGCGACGACGGCGTTTTGTCGCGTCATGAGTCCGCGAATGCGGTGCACGGAGGCGAGTGCGAAGGAGGCTTCGTCGGCGACCTGCAAGGTTCGTTCGTTGACGGACACCATCTGCTCCCGGTGCGCCACCAGAAGGCTCGCCGTGTCGGAGGCCACGCCGCGCGCCTCTTCGATTTGCAGCATGGCGCGTTCGACCATCATGTCTTGGCGTTGCAGCGACAACGTTGTATTGTCGGTGCGCGGCGACGCCCGTTCTCGGTCCAGCATGGAGCGCAGGGCGAGCGCCTTGGTGCACCAAAGGTTGCGTTCCGGCAGCTTTGCCACGATGGCTTCGAGTTTCAAAAGATCATCGTTCGCCCGCTGCAAGATCGAAGCGTCGCCCGTGACGCGATACGCCAGCATGTGAGCGCGAAAGATACCGTCCAGTTGTTGCAGTTCGCTGATGAGATCGTCGTGGAAATCGCGACGCTCCGAGCTACTCCGAAGCGACGTGGTGTTCTCCATCGCGCCTTCCTCCCCCAAAAAATCTGCGTAGTGTCGTCTCGTTTTATCCCAATACGTGCGGGGCTCGGTCGGCGGGCAGTACGACGCTGTCCTGCAGCGGTCTGCTTTCGATCTCGAAGCCCATTTTGACGCCGAGCGCGGCCGCTTCCTGCGTCGTGGTTTTGAGGGAGTAGGGCATGCGCACGAGATGGCATTCCGTTTTGCAGGCGCGGCACCACGGCAGTTTGCCGGTGACGGAGGATCCGAAGGTTCTGTCGTGCATGTTGTCGCCGATGGATCCGCACTTGGGGCAGACGGGGGCAAAGTAGTCGTCGCTGGAGTACAGCATGCGGTCGCGCAGCACCTCCGCCGCTCCGTGCGCGATGAACACGTCGCGCTCCATCTCGCCCACGCGCAAGCCGCCCTGGCGACTGCGTCCCTCGTTCGGTTGTCGCGTAATGTTGGAGACGGGTCCGTCCTTGCGGGCATGCCACTTGTCCAGCACCATGTGGCGCAGTCGCTGGTAGAAGCACACGCCCACGAAGACGCGCGCCTGCAGCAGCGTGCCCGTCATGCCGTCGTACATGACCTCGTCGCCGTGCGGTGAGAACCCAACGTCGCGCAGCTGCGACGCAATGTCGTCCGTTTTGACGCCGCGAAAGGGCGTGGCGTCGCCAAAGGAGCCCACGACGGCGCACAGCTTGCCCAACAGCATCTCCATCAGCTTGCCGATGGTCATGCGCGACGGAATGCAGTGCGGGTTGATGACGATGTCGGGCGAAATGCCGTCGCAGTTGAAGGGCAGGTCCTCGCGCGGAACCACGAGTCCGATGGTGCCCTTTTGTCCGGAGCGCGAGGACAGCTTGTCGCCGATGATGGGGATGCGCAGTTGGCGCAGCATGACCTTGACGCTTTTCATGCCAAACTTGTTGGTGGTGACGACGACGCGGTCCACGACGGCGGGCTCCGACGAGTTGTAAATGTAGCTCACGTCCGTCTTGACGGCGGCGAGCGTGGCAGAATCGGCGCGCAGCGTGCTCTTGGTCATGCCGATGAGCACGTCGTTGTCCACCACGCGCGTTCCAACCTCCACGACGCCGCTGGCGTCCAACTTGGAGTAATCCGCCATCTTGAGGTTCATGACGGCGCACGTCGTGACCAGCATGGGGTTCTCGATGCGCACGGCTTCGTTGTCGCCGACGCGCTCGTCCTCGTGCACGCGCGTGTAGTAGAAGGACCGAAAGCCGCCCATGTCGACAAAGGTTTTGGAGATGAGCAGCGAGTCTTCCTGGTTCAGTCCCGTGTTGGTCAGCACGGCGACGACGCAGTTGGTGCCGCACGGAAGCTCCGCGAGTCCGGGCACGGCGTCCTCGATGACGGAGCGCGACAGCGGCGCCTGCGTGTAGAAGGACTCGTGCATGTGGGCGTCGAGTCGGTGCGCCACGTTGATCAGCGCGCGCCCGATCGCCTGCTTGCCCATCGCGGCCTGGTACGTGTTGCGCGGACTTTGGTTGTGGTTCGAAAAGGGGATGCACGCCGCCGCGAGCCCCATGACGGCGAGCGGGTGCACTTCGAGGTGCGTGTGCTGCGGCGTCACGTTGTCGGGCAGCGGCGCCACGAGTCCCTGCGCCTCCTCCTCCTTGTCCACGTACTCGATGATGCCGTTCTCGCACAGGTGGTCCCAAAGCGACGACATGAAGGGCGCGTTCTCGGACGCCAACTCCGACCACTCCGCGAACGAAAGGTCCGCCCACGACTGCCCCTCATCATCACCACCCTCCTCCTCCTCCTTCCCCTTCTCCTCCTCGTACCCCTTCTCCTCCTCGTGCCCCTTTCGTTCCTCCGCGCCGCCCGTCGCCTCCCCGAGCCGCAAGCTGACGCGCTCCGCCAAATCCGCCAGCACGCGCCGCAAGTTGCTCAGCTCCGAAAGCACAATCAACGGACGCATCATGCACCCCGGGTCCACGTGCACCGAAACGCCAAACGGTTTCTGCACGATGGATATGTCGAAGGGCAGCAGTCCGTGCCGCCTGTCGCGACGCAGCCGGCTTGCGAAGGCGTCGGCGTCCTCCGGAATCACGCCCACGATGTCGTCGTTCACCAGCAGCAGCCGTTCCGACTGCAGGTTCTCCATGCCGACGAGGGGCGCCGCGATCTCCTCGGTCGGTTCCGCGACGACGGCTGACGCGGCAGGGGCTGCGCTCGCCACCGCGGCGCCCTCCTCCTCCGCCACCTCCTCCGCGAGCGCTTCGCGCGCCGACTTGTTGAGCGCGCGCACGTCGTCGTCGCGCAACGAAAGCACCGACGCCAGCCAGCGCTCGAGCGGCACGACTCCGTAGTCGCGGTAAAGCGTCGCCTTGAGCCAGCGCACGTCATGCCCGGTGCGAATGTAGGCAAAGATGGCGGGGTTCTTGAGCAGTCCGACGGAGTCGTCTTCGGGCGTCTCGAAGGGGCACACGAGGCCGTACTGGCTGTAGTGCAGGAAGCGCGGCTCCACGATGCGCCCCTGTCGTTGCAGCGGGTTGTTGATGCGCTGAATGTGCGTGATGGCGGCGACGGGGTTGTTGCGGCTGAGGATTTGCGAGACGCCCTCGCGGCTGTTGTGGCTGTGCGCCTTGTCGGCGGTCCAGGTGCCGGTTTGAAAGACGGAGTTGACCTGTCGGCTGATGATGCGCTCAAAGGGCATGAGGTCGCCGGGGTTGACCAAAGCTCGCTTGTTGCTGTGCAAGCTTTTCATGAGCGCCGTGCGCGCCATCTTCATCGTTTTGCGCAGCAGTTGTCGCAGCACGTGCGCAAACATGGGACCGGGGCCCTGGATGCGCTTCAGCGCCATGTGGTCGCGGTCGTCGGGCGCTTCGATGCCGTACTTGACGCGCAGCATGCGGCGCACCATCATGCGCCCGAGGTAGCACGCCTTTTTGAGGCGCGTGGCGTGGTCGTTGGTCAGTCCCAGATGCGGCAGAAACTCGGAGCTCTTGATGTGGTTCAGGTTCTTGTACAGCTTGTCGAAGGGCATCAACGCGCGGTTCGTCTCGGTCGCCATGTACGTGTACAGATCGCGATCGCTCAGGTCCCACACCTTGCGCCCGGGGAAGGCTTTCAGCTCCACCGCCAGCATGTTGCGCAGCGCGCGCACAGCCACCGCCTCCGGCGCGTTCTCGTCGTCCAGCACCGCCGCCGGAAACACGCAAAGCTCCGCGTCGCGGCGCTGCTTGATGCCCAGGAACCGGAACAGCACCGCGATCGGAAACTCGTACTTCTCCGTAAAGGGTATCACGCCGTAGATGGAGGGCGAGTCGTCGCTCTTGTACAGAACTAGAACCGTGTTGGAGCTGGAGCGGTGCTTTTCCTCGTGCCGGCTGCGCACCTCGCAGTACACCTCCACCGTGGAAGAGGCGCCCTGCGCGAAGGATGTTATGACGCAGTTGTAGCGCAAATCCTCCGCGGGTTGCACGACGCGCTCGTTGCCAAAGATGATAAAGTAGCCGCCGCGATCGTTGGCATCCATGGTGGGCAGCGTGGGCTCCTGCGTCGTCCAGCACATGTCGCAGCCCACCATCACCGGCAGCGACGTCAGCGTCTTTTCGACCGCGATCCGGTGCTCCGTCACCTGCAAGTCGCTAAAGTCCATGTTGGGCGACACCGACGCCAGATCAGAAAAGCGAATGTCGTCCGGCGGCGCGTGCTGAATGCGATGCACCACGTCGATCAGCGCCGACCCCGCATACGTAAAGTTGCGCTGCAACGCCTCCGCCGGCATGATGCGCCGCTCCTCGATCACGTTGCCCTGCTCGTCCACCTCCGAATGCATCGGGCGCTGGAAACGCAGGTTCTCGAGCGCCAACGTGTGCAGCTCGTTCGTCTCGGGCATGTAGAGCACGCACTTGCGGTTGTCCGCCGTCAGCTGCGGAGCCTGCTCGCGCAGAAAGCGGTTCCAGCTCGCTACATTAAACTCCGCGTAATGGTGGCGCTGAAAGTGCGCCTTCAGAAACATGCGCTGCAGCGTCTCCTCCATCGTGCCGTCGTACCGAAGCGCCGGCTCAAATTGTGTCACGAGGAGAAATTTCCCCGCACATTTTTGCAACATAGCGAAACTTTCGTGTTTTTGTGAGTGCTTGTATCACTTGCGTGCGGCGGGAACGTCGTCGTCGTCTTCGGCACCGAAAAGAGCGCGGGCTCGTTGGATGGATGGCTCTTCGTCGTCGTCGCCGAAGAGTGTGCGCGAGCGCGAAGGGGCGGGCTTTGCGTCGCCGCCGTTCTCGTCGTC
>Ga0172373_10002594_pt1 | contig 27412 bp, 24 predicted proteins | sample Lak10m_2_FD_114546 | JGI IMG/M metagenome (GOLD analysis project Ga0172373, IMG submission 114546) | Freshwater microbial communities from Kabuno Bay, South-Kivu, Congo - kab_092012_10m | ecosystem: Environmental > Aquatic > Freshwater > Lake | place: Democratic Republic of the Congo...
CCCGGATCGTTCCCCGGATCGTTCAAGGTCGCCCTTGTCGCTGCCCCCCAGTCCATCTTGCCGCAGCCGGTCAAGTGGGGGACCGGCGGGGGCAAGCGCGTGGTCGCGGGCAAGGCCGGCAAGCATCTGGCGGCCGCCAAGGGCGGACGCGCCGTCGCATCCGCCGCCGCTCGCAAGCCGATGGCGGGCAAGGCCGCCGCGGTGACGATGAAGACGGCCAGGGTCGCGCCGGTCCTGCCGGGCGGCAAGGCGCCGCCACGCAAGGTTTCGGCCTTGGGGGCGGCGGGTCCGGTCTACCAGCTGGCCATGCGCTGACGCATCCCGGCGGGTGGCCTATGCCGCCCGCGGTTCCGTCTGGCGGCGCAGAATGTCCAAGGCCCGTTCGGCCCGCCAGAATTCCTGATTGTCCTGGGGGCTGTAGCGTTTGACGAAGGCCAGGCGGTCCTCGACCTCGGCCAGCATGTCGCGCGGGCGGTCGGGCTGGGCCCTTTCGCCGGTCAGCGCACCGATGGTGGCGTTGAAGTCGGGGTGCAGTTCGCTGGGAAAGCCGACCCACAGATATTCCTCCCAGCGCAGCGCCCCCTCGACGTACAGTTCGTGGGTGACTTCGGCGAATCGCCTGGGCGAAATGTTGCGCAGGTCGAACCGCGGCGTCGGCTGCGGCGGCGGCGGCAGGGCGATCACCGGCGGCAAGGGGACGGGCCGGCTTCCCATGACAGGTTCCCGGTGTACGGACCGGCGGCTGCCGGCAAACTGAACGGTCATCGGCGTTGCTCCGTCACCCGGCGTGCCGGCGGCACATCGGCAATGGCTTCGATCAGCAGGCTGTGCAGTTGGCCGACGGCCCCCAGGGTGCGCAATTGCTCCCACGACAAGGTGCCCTCGGTGAACAATTCCCGGACCAGCGCTGCCAGTTCCCGATCGCTGGGATGTGCCGGCGCACAGGGCGGCGGCGGGGACAGGGGGGAAAGCGCGGCGGCAAGTCCGGGAATTCCGTCGTGATCGGCGATTTCAGTTCCCAGCTGGCCGGGAGCGAAGTCGAAGGTCATGGGCTTCTCTCCTGCTGTTTTCGTCCGTTCCACCCGACCGGATCGAAGCAATGGCCATGCCAGCCTGGAACGGCGCTGATCCGCCGATACGGGGGCGTGGTCCAGACCCGGGACGCCGGGCGTCGGGAAATTTTTGCCGGCTGCTGGGAAAATCGTGCCGGGATATTACGTAGAGCTACGGATAGGCTTGTTCCCGGGTGCAGGTGCGCTACAGTGCGCCGGGGGGTTTTTCTCCGCGGAGGCAGGAATGGGGTGGCAGTGGGTGGCGGGTTCGGTGGCGGCGGCGCTGGCCCTGGCGGCGGCGGTCGCTCAGGCGGGGCCTGCCGATTTGATTCCGCATCGGGCCGTCTATGCGATGGGCCTGGCCTCCTCGAAATCCGGGTCGGGGATCGCGGCGGCCTCGGGCTCGATGAGCTATCAGTTCGACGACGCCTGCGACGGCTGGGTGGTGGAAAACCGCATCGCCATCAATTACGCCTACACCGAGGGCGGGCAGGTGGTGTCGACCACCGATTTCATCACCTGGGAATCCAAGGACGGACTGCACTACAAGTTCCGCCTGCGCAACACCCGCGACGGTCAGGTGACCGAGGACATCGAGGGAACCGCCGACCTGAAGGGCAAGGGGCTGGGCGGTGTCGCCCGCTTCCTGCGGCCCGAGCCGATGTCGATGCCGTTGCCCAAGGGCACGCTGTTCCCGACCGAGCATACCGTGCGGCTGCTGGATGCCGCCCTGGCCGGCGGCCATTCGTTCTGGCGGGTGGTGTTCGACGGCTCCGGCACCGAAGGCCCCTACGAGGTCAACGCCCTGATCGGCCGGCAGACGCAATCCTTGCCGGCCAAGGCGGTCGACCCGCTGCTGGGCAGTCCGTCCTGGCCGATGCGGCTGGCCTTCTTCCCCGTCTCCAGCCCCGACGCCGTGCCCAATTTCGAGATGGGGCTGGCCTATCATCCCAACGGCGTCGCCCGCGAGATCGTCCAGACCTTCAAGAATTTCAGTCTGAAGGGGCGTCTGGAAAGTGTCGAGGCGTTGCCGCGCCGGGGTTGCTGAGACCTTCTCATCCGTTCATTGAGCTCCTTCCGGCCGGGTCGCGAGGAGATCCGCACCGAAAGGAACCTTCGATGTCCGACCTGGATCTGGCCGCCCTTGACGCCGTCATCGCCGAACACCGGAGCAGGCTGGCAGCCGAACCGGACAAGGCCTTTCCCGCTTTCGCCGATGCCCTGATGGGGCGGGCGGCACGCCTGGCCGAGATGCAGCGTCACGACGAGGCGCTGAGCGCCGCCGAGGAAGGGATCGCCCATTACCGGATCCTGCATGCCGCCGACGACGGGGTGTTCGCCGTCCATCTGGCTTCGGCGCTGAACAATCTGTCGAACCGTCTGTCCGACCTGGAACGTGACGCCGAGGCCCGGAGCAAGGGCGACGAGGCATTGCGGCTGGCCCGGACCTCTTTGGAAACCCATCCCGATCAGGCCCGCTTCGTGCTGATCTCGTCGCTGCTGAACCAGTCGGGCCGCTCGTGGCGGGCCGGCGAGCCGTTGCGGGCCCTGGAGGAAATGCAGGCCGCCGTGGATGTGTTCCGGGATGGCGGCGAGGCGATGTCGGCTTTTCTGGGGGTGATGGTCGACGCCCTGCACCGTAACGCCCTGGCCTTGGCCGAGGCCCGCCGCTGGGAAGAGGCGATAGCCGTCCGCCGCCTGTGCGCCGCGCTGTTCCCTGCCGATGGCGTGCCGCTGCCGGTCCATCATCTGCTGGGCCTGACCCTGCAGCAGGCTGCCTTCGCCAAAAGCCGCGACGGCGCTCCGGGCGAATCCCTGCCGCTGGTGGAAGAAGCCGTCGAGCTGGCCCGCGGTCTGGTCGAGGCGGTGCCGGAGCAATATCGGCTGTTCCTGGCTCAGTCGCTGGCCAATCTGGCCACCCGCCAGCACGAGGCCGGCGCCCATGCCGAGGCTCTGGACTCGGTCATCGAGGCGGTCAACGGCTTCCAGGAGGCGGCCAACGCGGACCCCGGCGACGCCCTGATCCCACTGGTCACCACCTTGGACACCTTCTCCGCCATTCTGCTGGCGCTGGGGCATCAGGATCAGGCGCAGACCATCATCGAGCAGCGCGACCACCTGATGGAGGTCCTGAGCGAGATCAAGGCCGCCGAACTGGCCTGATCGTTCCGCTGCCGGCGGCCAGCCGGCTTCAGGACGGGTGGCGCTGGACGGCCAGCGTCGCCGCCGCCGATTCCATCAGTGCGGCGACGGCTTTTTCCCCTCTGGCGCTGTCCTTGGCCCGGTACAGGGTCTCCACCGATCCGGCGCAGGCGGCCAGATGGACCATGCCCAGATTGGCGGCGCTGCCTTTGATCGAGTGCGCCTCGGCTGCCGCACGCTCGGGCTGGCCTGCGGCGATGGCGGCCCGGATCGTCTCCAGCCGGGTCGGCAGCGAGGCTTCGAAGGTGGCGATCAGGCGATCGAAATCCTCGTCGCCCAGAGCGTCGCGCAGGTCGGCCTGCGCTTCCTCGTCGATCAGGCCGGTCGGGACGGCCGGGGCGATGCGGGGGGTGTGCGGCTGGCGCGATTGCCATTGGGCCAGGACCCCGGCCAGCCGGTGGCGGTCGATGGGCTTGGCGATGTAATCGTCCATCCCCGCCGCCAGACAGGCATTGCGGTCATCTTCCATCGCGTTGGCGGTCATGGCGATGATCGAGACCTGGCCGGTCCGTCCGGGCAGGGCGCGAATGGCCCGCGTGGCGGCGATCCCATCCATGTTGGGCATCTGCATGTCCATCAGGATCAGGTCGTATTCGCCTTCCTGCAGTTGGGCCACCGCCTCGGCCCCGTCATTGGCGACGTCGGCGCGATGGCCCAGCTTGGTCAGCAGGCCGACGGCGACCTGCTGGTTGATGGCGTTGTCCTCGGCGACCAGGATGCGCAGCGACGGCGTTTCGGCGGCCGAAAGCGGCGGCGGCCGCTCGCTGTGGCTGGGGGCCAGCGGCATCAGGCTGTCCAGCAACTGGCTTTGCCGTGCCGGCGCGTCCAGGACCGCGGTCAGGCCCAGGCGGCGGCGGTCCTCGGCGGTGAAGTCCTGGGGCGACGGGCTCAGCATGATCAGGCGCAGCCCGCCCATGCCGGGGTCGGCGCGCAGGATGGCGGCCAGATCGCGCCCGCTCATGCCCGGCAGGTCGGCCTGGACCAGGGCGGCGACGAAGGGCTGGCCCTGCTGGACCGCCTGTCGCGCCAAGGTCAGGCCGGCGATGGCGTCGGTGACGCATTCGACCTCGGCCCCCCATTGCGACAGGCTGGTGCAGACCAGATCGCGCATGTTGGGATCGGCGATGGCGACCAGCACCGCCAGACCTGTCAGCGGAACGCCGTGATGGTCCAGGGTGACGTCGGTACCGCCCAGACGCAGCGGCAGCCGGAACCAGAAGGCGCTGCCCTGTCCGGCGACGCTGTCGAAGCCGATTTCCCCGCCCAGGGCCTCGACGATGCGCTGGGAAATGGCCAGCCCCAGGCCGCTGCCGCCGAATTTGCGGGCCGTCGAGGAATCGGCCTGGGAAAAGCGGAGGAACAGCTTGGTCTTGGCCTCGTCGGGAATGCCGATGCCGGTGTCGGTGACGGTGAAACGGGCCTGGACGGTCTGCTCGTCCCGGGGCTGCAGGTCGACGGTGATGGCGACGCCGCCATGTTCGGTGAACTTGACGGCATTGCCGGCCAGATTCAGCAGAACCTGGCGCAGGCGGCCGGCGTCGCTGACGAAGATCTGAGACGAGGTGCGCGGTACCGAGAATGTCAGCCGAATGCCCTTGGCCTTGGCCCGGGGAGCCAGGATGTCCACCACCCCTTCGATCAGGGGGGCCAGCAGGAACGGCGAGTCCTCGAATTCCAGGCGGCCGGCCTCCATCTTCGAGAAATCCAGGATGTCGTTGATGATGGTCAGCAGCGATTCCGCCGAGATCCGGATGGTGTTGGAATAATAGTTCTGTTCCGACGACAGCGGGGTATCCAGCAGCAGGCTGGTCATGCCGATGATGCCGTTCATCGGGGTGCGGATTTCGTGGCTCATGGTGGCCAGGAAGTCGGACTTGGCGATGCTGGCCTGTTCGGCCGCCGCCTTGGCGCGGATCAGGGCCTGTTCGGTTTCCTTGCGGACGGTGATGTCGCGGAAGGCGTTGACCGAGCCGGTCAGGCTGCCGTCCCGCACCAGCGGCATCGAGGTCACTTCCATCGGAATGACGTGCCCGTCCCTGTGGCTGAAGAATTCCTCGCCGCTGAAGGGATCGCCGCGGCTGACAGCCTGGAAGACAGGGCATTGCTCGATGGGCAGATGCTCGTTGACGGCGTGGGAATGGAACAGCTGGTGGGCTTGGCGCCCCAGCATCTCGCTTTCGCGGTAGCCCAGCATGGAACAGGCCGCCGGGTTGGCCAGGACGATCAGTCCCTGATTGTCCATCACGAACAATCCATCGGCCATCGTGTCGGTGATGGCCTTCAGGCTGGCCTTTTCGTTGCCCAGGTCGATGGAGCTGCGCTTGAGGCGGGCGAACAGCACGCAGGCCGCCGCCAGCATCAGCGTCGCCGCCAGCAGCGAGGCGACGAATTCGCGGAAGATCAGTTCGGCGAACGGGGCCGGCGCATAGGAGATGACGTAGCCGGCCGGCCGGCCGCCGACATCGCGGATGGACAGCAGCGACACGGCATGGATGACGCCGTTGGCGGTGGCCTTGGCGGTGAATGTCTCGTTGGCCCGCATGCGCCGGTTGACCTCGGCCATGCCGGTCAGTTCGGCGTTGAGCTGCCGGGCGACGTCGGACAGGGGCGGGGGGCTGTCGGCCAGTTGCACGCCGGCATCCTCGATCAGGAAGTCGGCATGCAGCGGCGAGGGAGAGTAAAGGTTGGACTGGGTGGCGAACAGAATGTTCTGGACCACGTCCTTACGGACGACGAAGGCATATTCGCGGGTGGCGTCCAGTTCGGCCATCGCATTGCGGATGGCCTTGAAGGTCAGGCTGGTTTCGACGCTGCCGACATAGTCGCCGTTCCGGCTGATGGGATGCACGAAACGGAACCCGGTCGCCACCCGTCCGGCCTCGAAACCCTGCACCGGCTGGCGGGTGGCGCCGACGATGCGGATGGACGGCCGCACATCGACCAGGGAATCCCCGAAACGGTCGGGCTGGTGAAAGCGCAGGAAACTGGTGCCGTCGGCCAGATGAAAATGCAGCTGCCGCAGATTGCGCTGCTGCAGCTCGCGGTACAGGGGGAAAAGGGTGCGGTACAGCCTGCCCCGCAACAGGGCCTTTTCGGACTCGTCGGACTGGCCGGCGCGGGCGATCAGATCGACGATGTCGGTCTTGGACATCAGGTCGACATAGGACATGTCCATCGCCAGCCGGTACATCTGCAGGCTGGATCGGTAGGCCGTTTCCAGAATGGCGGTGTACTGGTCGAAATGCTGCTGTTCCTTGTCCTGGCGGACCATGTTGAGAAACAGGATCAGCAATGCTTCCAGAACCAGGAAAACGGCGATGATGCGTCCCATGTCGGTGACCCGGGTCCGCGATCAGAAATTGCCGGTGCCGGGAATGATGGCCTTGCGCCGCAGGCGGCGCAAGCTGTCGTAATCGCCGTCGAAGGCGGGAACGGCGCCGTGGCGGATGTTGTCGCCCCAGTTTTTGATCTCGGCGGGGTCGAGTTCGACCAGCGCCTGACGCAGCTGGTCCCGGCGTTCTTTCGCAACGGTCCTGGCATTGACCACCAGGGCAAAGCCGGGCAGGGGGGGCGATTCGGCGACGATGGACAGACCCATGTGGGCATACTTCCTGCCGATGGCGGTCTTCAGGCCGCCCATGTCGAATTCGCCGCGGGCCACCGCCAGGGCGACCTCGTCGTGCTTGTCCAGATAGCGGTAACGGTTTTCTTCCAGGGACGACCCGGCCTGGCGCAGCAGGCCGTCGGTGGACAGATAGCCGCAGGTGGACAGGGGCTGGGTCAGGGCGATCTTGCGGCCCTTGGTGCGCGACAGGTCGGGGGCGGTGTCGGCCGGCGCGATGATGGCGCAGGTATAGGTCGAACTGCCCGAGGCTTCCTTGAAATGAACCAGCGGGGTCGCCGTGGCGATGGTGTCGCGCAAGGTCAGGTAGGGCAGCGGCCCCAGATAGGCGACATCCACTTTCCCATCGGCGAATTTTTTCAGAACCTCGGCATAATCGCTGGAAAATTCGATGGTGAAGGTGATGTTCAAGGTCTTTTCCAGATGCGCCAGCATCGGCTTGAACTGCTTCAGCACCGTTTCCGGGGTTTCCATCGGCAAGGGGGCGAAGGTCAGCGTTTCCGCCCCGGCTTGTCCGCAGGTCAAGGCGGCCGCTGTGCCGATGGCGATAGCCAGTTTGCGGATGTCCATCTTCCTTCCCCCTTTCGACGGATGCTGGCAGGCATATGCTCAGAATGGCGGGATGAATGCCAGAGTGTCGTGCAGCCGACGGACCTCGGCGGGTATCGGCGGCAGCTGTCGGGATCGTGTTATTACGCATTCCCGGACGTGATCGTTTAGGCTACCATCCTGCACGAAAGACGGGATCCGCACAGAGCCTGGGAAAGGCCGCAGCGGTCAGGTTCATCTGTTTTCCGGGAGGTCGAATATGCTGAGGATGTCGCAGGTGGTTGCGGTTCTGGCGGCCATGACGGTGGGTGTGTCGGCGCATGCCGCCGAACAGGGAACCGCCGACGAAGCGGTGACGATGACCAAGCGGGCCGTCGCCCACATCAAAAGCGCCGGCCCGGAAAAGGCCTATGCCGAGATCATCGCCAAGGACCCGCGTTTCAATGACCGCGACCTGTACGTCATCGTCTACGACCTGCAGGGCAAGTGTGTCGCGCACGGCGCCAATCCCAAGCTGGTGGGCAAGGATCTGCTGGAAAACCAGGACGCCGACGGCAAGTTCTATGTCAAGGAACGGGTGGAAAAGGCCAAGGCCGGGGCGCCGTTCTGGCAGGATTACAAGTTCACCGACCCGGTCACCCGCAAGATCGAGCCCAAATCGACCTATTGCGAACGGCTGAACGATACCGCCGTCTGCGTCGGCATCTATAAGCGTTAGGACGGTGCCGTATTCCCCATTCCTCTGGGATCGTGGCGGGGGAATGGGGGCCGGGACGGTTGCCCTGGGGGTACCTTTGCGTTTAGATGGGGGCGGGGTCTCCACGCTGGAGGAAAAGGGCTCGTCGCATGTCGTTCCCCCGTTGGACCAATGCTCTTACGGTGTTCCATCCGGGCATGGACGAACAGCATCGGAAGCTGTTCTCTCTGGCCGAGATCTTGTGGCTCAGCGTCAATGAAGACGGCGAGATGATCGACCGGGCCGTTCAGGATCTGGTCGATTACACCTATTCGCACTTCGCCCACGAAGAGGCCTTCCTGGTCAATATCGGCTATGGCGGTCTGGTCGAGCACAAGCGCAAGCACGAATCCATCTTTCGGGCCGTCGACACCATCGTCGACAAATACGCCACCGAGGACAGGAAAGTCTTCGTCAACGAACTGTCGATCTTCGTCGCCGAGTGGCTGGTCCGTCACATCGTGGCCGAGGACATGGAATATGCCCGTTTCATCGCGCAGCAGCGGATGCGGCGGGCCACCGACACGGCCCCGCCGTCTCAGCCCATCGCCCCCAGGCCGCCGCCGGCCGATCCGATCGAGCGGTTGCGCAGGCTGAAGGCGGCCTTCGAGGAAGAGCTGATCAGCGCCGACGAGTTCGATACCCGCAAGCAGGAAATCCTGGCCCAGCTTTGATCCCGGCCAGCCGCCCGGCCGGGGGGCGGCCGGTTATCCGGCCAGGGCCGCCTCGATGCGGGCGATGGCCTCGGCCGCCTGGGCGGCATCGGGGCCGCCGGCCTGGGCCATGTCCGGCCGTCCGCCGCCGCCCTTGCCGCCCACGGCTTCCGATCCGGCCCGGACCAGATCGACCGCCGAGAACCGGCCCGTCAGATCGTCGGTGACGGCCACAACCAGGCTGGCCTTGCCGCCATCGGTGGAAACCAGGGCGACGACGCCCGAGCCGATCTGCTTCTTGATTTCGTCGGCCATGCCCTTCAGGTCCTTGGCGGGGACGCCGTCGAGCACGCGGCCGGCGAAGCTGATCCCCGCCACCGGCTTGGCGGCGGCACCGCCGCCGCCGGTCGCCAGCTGCTTGCGGGTGTCGGCCAGTTCGCGTTCCAGCCGGCGGCGATCCTCGATCAGCTGGGCGACGCGGGCCGGCAGGTCGGCCGGGGCGGCCTTCAGGGTGGCGGCGGTGCGGGCCAGCAGCTCTTCCTGGTGGTTGGCCCAGGTCAGGAAGGCGGCGCCGGTCACGGCCTCAAGGCGGCGCACGCCGGCGGCAACGGCGCTTTCCGCGACGATCTTGATGCCGCCGATGTCGCCGGTACGGGCGACGTGGGTGCCGCCGCACAGTTCCACCGAGAAATCGCCCATCGAGACGACGCGCACTTCCTCGCCGTATTTTTCGCCGAACAAAGCCATCGCCCCGGCCTCGATGGCGGCATCGGGGGTCATCAGCTTGGTGCCGACCCCGGCATTGCGGCGGACCTGCTGGTTGACGCGGGTCTCGACGGCCTGCAATTCGTCATGGGACAGCGCCTTGGGGTGGGCGAAGTCGAAGCGCAGGCGATCGGCGCCGACCTGGCTGCCCTTCTGGGTGACGTGGTCGCCCAGCACCGACCGCAGGGCCGCGTGCAGCAGGTGGGTGGCGGAATGGTGGCCGCGGGTGGCGTCGCGGTGGGGGACGTCGACGGCGAAATGGGCATCCTCGCCCACGGCGGCCGGGCCGCCCTCGACGGTGCCGACATGGACGATCAGGTCGCCCAGCTTCTTCAGGGTGTCGCGCACGACGATGCGGGCCTTGCCGCCGGCCACGGTGATGATGCCGACATCGCCCATCTGGCCGCCGGATTCGCCATAGAACGGGGTCTGGTTGGCCACCACCATGACGTCGTGGCCGGCATGGACGGCCTCGACCGCCTTGCCGCCTTCCACCAGGGCGACGATCTTGCCTTCGGCCTCGGTGGCGTCGTAGCCCAGGAATTCCGAGGCGCCGACCTTCTCGCGGGTTTCGAACCACAGGGTTTCCGTCGCCGCCTCGCCCGAGCCGGCCCAGGCCTTGCGGGCCTCGGCGCGCTGGCGTTCCATCGCGCTGGCGAAGCCGTCGGTGTCGACGGCGATACCCTTGGCCTTCAGGGCGTCCTGGGTCAGGTCCAGCGGAAATCCGTAGGTGTCGTACAGCTTGAAGGCCACGTCGCCGGCCAGCCCCTGGCCGGTTCCCAGCTTGCCGACTTCCTCGTCCAGCAGCTTCAGGCCCTTGTCCAGTGTGGTCTTGAAGCGGGTTTCCTCAAGTTTCAGGGTCTCGGTGATCAGGGCGCCGGCGCGCACCAGTTCCGGATAGGCCTCGCCCATCTGGGCGATCAGGGCCGGGACCAGCTTCCACAGCAGCGGCTGGTCGCAGCCCATCAGGTGGGCATGGCGCATGGCGCGGCGCATGATGCGGCGCAGCACATAGCCGCGCCCCTCGTTGGACGGCAGCACGCCGTCGGCGATCAGGAAGCAGCTCGACCGCAGATGGTCGGCGACGACGCGGTGGCTGACCTTGAACGGGCCGTCCGGGTCGGCGCCCGAGGCCTGGGCCGACGCCTCGATCAGGGCGCGCATCAGGTCGATGTCGTAATTGTCGTGCTGGCCCTGCAGGACGGCGGCCAGACGCTCCAGCCCCATGCCGGTGTCGATGGACGGCTTGGGCAGCGGAATGCGGGTCAGCTTGTCGACCTGCTCGAACTGCATGAACACGAGGTTCCAGATCTCGATGAAGCGGTCGCCGTCCTGGTCGGGGCTGCCGGGCGGGCCGCCGGGGATGTGGTCGCCGTGGTCGAAGAAGATTTCCGAGCAGGGGCCGCAGGGGCCGGTGTCGCCCATCGCCCAGAAATTGTCCGAGGTGGGGATGCGGATGATGCGCTGGTCGGGCAGGCCGGCGATCTTCTTCCAGGCCTCGAAGGCTTCGTCGTCGTCGTGATAGACGGTGACCAGCAGCTTGTCCTTGGCCAGCCCGAATTCCTTGGTGATCAGGGTCCAGGCCAGTTCGATGGCGTGGGTCTTGAAATAGTCGCCGAACGAGAAATTGCCCAGCATCTCGAAGAAGGTGTGATGGCGGGCGGTGTAGCCGACATTGTCCAGGTCGTTGTGCTTGCCGCCGGCGCGCACGCATTTCTGCGAAGTGGCGGCGCGGACATAGTCGCGCTTCTCGATTCCGGTGAAGACGTTCTTGAACTGCACCATGCCGGCATTGGTGAACATCAGCGTCGGGTCGTTGCGCGGCACCAGCGGACTGGAGGCGACGACTTCGTGGCCGTTCCTGGCGAAGAAATCAAGGAAGGCTCGGCGGATGGATTTTGCAGTCTGCATGGGACCCCGGACGATCGGCGCTGAAAACGATCCCCGGTTTTACCCCCGAGGGGCCGGGCTGTCCAGTCGGGCCGGCGCCGGGTGCGGCCCTGTCATGTTCCGCCGGCCGGTCGGCACGGGGCGGCGATGGTGGTATAGTAAGAAGTGACCGGGGCCGGCGGATACGCCCCCGGCAGATGCGAGCCCGACCATGAACGTCCTGATCCACCGCCCGGCCGCCATCGGCGGCGCAAGCGAATACGATTTCAGCCGTTGCCGCGTGCTGGTCCTTGACCCGTTCATCGCCACCCGCCGGCTGGTCTGCGATATCCTGAACCGCGACATGCGGGTCGATGCCGTGCAGTCGTGCTGTACGCCGGAAGAGGTGCTGCGCCTGCTGCTGGACGGCGGCTGGAACATTCTGTTCACCGACTGGTCGGGCGGCACCAACGCCATCGCCCTGCTGAAGGTGCTGCGCGCCAACGCCAGCCCGTTCCGGTTCCTGCCGGTGGTGGTGATGAGCGGCTACAACAGCCCCGAGCAGATCCGCGCCGCCCGCGACGCCGGCATGAGCGAGTTCATGCTCAAGCCGTTTTCGGCCCAGGTCATTCAGACCCGGCTGAGGGCCATCACCCAGGCGCCGCGCGTCTTCGTCGAATCGCCGGATTTCTTCGGCCCCGACCGCCGCCGCCGCCACGACGCCATCGAAGGCGCCGAACGGCGGGTGCACATCAACACCCGCTATGCCGACCGCCGCCGGGTCAACCGTCCCCATCGCGGCCCGGAGCGGCGGCAGGGCGGTGCCGGTTTCATCCCGCCCGAACGGCGCGACGGGCCGAGATAGTTCCATCGCCGGGTCCGACCGGCTATGGTAGGGCCATGATCGCCGCCCAGCCCCTGTTTCCCCGGCCCCCGGCCCCGTTCCTGCCCATGTCCCGGGCCGAGATGGACCGGCTGGGCTGGGATGCCTGCGACGTGGTTCTGGTCACCGGCGACGCCTATGTCGACCATCCCAGCTTCGGCATGGCCATCGTCGGCCGTCTGCTGGAGGCCCAGGGACTGCGCGTCGGCATCATCGCCCAGCCCGACTGGTCCGGTCCGGCCGCCTTCGCCGCCCTGGGGCGGCCGCTCCTGTTCTTCGGGGTGACGGCCGGCAACATGGACTCGATGGTCAACCGCTACACCTCGGAGCGCCGGCTGCGTCACGACGACGCCTACACTCCCGGCGGCGAGGGCGGCCGGCGACCCGACCGCGCCGCCATCGTCTATGCCCAACGCTGCCGCGAGGCCTTCCGCGACGTTCCCGTCGTGCTGGGCGGCATCGAGGCCAGCCTGCGCCGCGTCGCCCATTACGATTACTGGTCCGACAAGGTCCGCCGTTCGATCCTGCTGGACGCCAAGGCCGACATCTTGCTGTACGGCAATGCCGAGCGGGCGCTGGCCGAACTGGCGCGCCGCGCCGCCGCCGGACAGACCATCCGCGCCATGACCGACATCCGCGGCACCGCCATCGTCCGCGACCGGGTGCCCGAGGACTGGCACGTCGCCGACTGGAGCGACATGGATGTCTGCCCCCCCGCCGGCAAGGCCGGCCGGCTGGTGGTGCGCCTGCCGTCCTGCGAGGCGGTGGCGGCCGATCCGCCGCTTTATGCCCATGCCTCGCGGGTGCTGCACCTGGAAAGCAACGCTTCGAACGCCCGTCCCCTGGTGCAGCGCCACGGCGACAGGGAATTGTGGCTGAACCCGCCGCCGATTCCGCTGACCACGCCGGAACTGGATGCGGTCTACGAACTGCCTTATGCCCGCGCCCCCCATCCGGCCTATGGCGACGCCCGCATCCCGGCGTGGGAGATGATCCGCTTTTCGGTGGCCATCATGCGCGGCTGCTTCGGCGGCTGCGCCTTCTGCTCGATCACCGAGCACGAAGGCCGGGTCATCCAAAGCCGGTCCGACGATTCGGTGCTGCGCGAGATCGCCCAGGTGCGCGACCGCACCAAGGGGTTCACCGGCACCATTTCCGACCTGGGCGGTCCCACCGCCAACATGTTCCGGCTGGCCTGCAAGGATGACGACATCCAGGCGGTCTGCCGCCGGCTGTCCTGCGTCTATCCCGACATCTGCAAGAATCTCGGCACCGACCACGGCCCGCTGATCGCCCTGTACCGCAAGGCCCGCGCCGTGCCGGGGGTCAAGCGGGTGCTGGTGGCGTCGGGGCTGCGCTACGACCTTGCGGTGCGCAATCCCGATTACGTGCGTGAACTGGTGGCCCATCATGTCGGCGGCTATCTGAAGATCGCCCCCGAACATACCGAGCCGGGGCCGCTGTCGAAGATGATGAAGCCGGGCATCGGCACCTATGACCGCTTCAAGGCGCTGTTCGACCAGGCGGCCAGGGCGGCGGGGAAGAAATATTACCTGATCCCCTATTTCATCGCCGCCCATCCCGGCACCAGCGACGCCGACATGATGAATTTGGCGTTGTGGCTGAAGAAGAACGGGCTGAAGGCCGATCAGGTGCAGACCTTCCTGCCGTCGCCGATGTCGCTGGCCACGGCGATGTACCATTCCGGGCGCAATCCCCTGAAGCCGGTGCGCCGCACCGGCTCGGAAGAGGTGGCGGGCATCAGGGGCGGGCGGCAGCGCCGCCTGCACAAGGCTTTCCTGCGCTGGCACGATCCCGAGAACTGGCCGCTGCTGCGCGAGGCGCTGAAGCGGATGGGCCGGGCCGACCTGATCGGGCCGGGCCAGCACCAGCTGGTGCCCGGCGGTTTCCTGCCCCCGGCCGCGGACGCGGCTCCGTCGCGGCCCTTCCGCACCCGGCATGCCGGGCCGGGCCGTTCCGGACGGCCGGGGCGGGGTTGAAAAATTTTCCGATCAATGTTAGTGATTAATAACTAACTTTATGGAGGCGGCGATGAAGCGCGCTCATCTGGCTTTGGCGGCGGCATTGCCGGCTGCGGCAATCGCCGCACTGTTGCTGTTCCTGCCCCCGGCCCAGGCCGACGGGCGGGCCGGCGGCAGCGGCGGCGGCGGGGACGGCCGGGTCTATGGCCTGGGCACGGTCGAGGCCCGGGTCCTGTCGCGCCTGGGCTTCGAACTGACCGGGACCATCTGGGCTCTTGACGTCGACCAGGGCGATCCGGTCCGGCGCGGTCAGGTTCTGGCCCGGCTCAATCCCGGCGACCAGCTGGCCCGGGTGGCGCAGGCCGAAGCCGGGGTGAAGCAGGCGCAGGCGGCGCTGGGGCAGGCCCTGGCCCGGCTGGAGCGGGCCAAGGCCCTGCGTGGCCAGCGGATCAGCATCAACCAGCGCCGCCAGACCCTGGTGTCGCGCGGCACGGTGTCGGTGGAAGCGGCCGAGGACGCCCAGGCCGGCTCGGCGGTGGCCGGTGCCGACGTGGCGGTGGCGGCGGCGGACGTCGACGCCGCCAGGGGCGGCATCGACGCCGCGCAGGCCCGGCTGGCGCTGGAGCGGGCCATCCTGGACAAGTCCGTCCTGACCGCCCCCTATGACGGCATGGTCATCGAGCGCAGCCGCGAACTGGGCAGCGCCGTCGCCCCGGGAACCATCGTGCTGTCCCTGGCCGATCCCGCCACGATCTGGGTCACCGCCTATGTCGACGAATCCCTGGCCGGGCGTCTGGCGGTGGGGCAGGCCGCCGACATCACCTTGCGGTCGCAGCCGGGGCGCAGCTTTCCCGGACGGGTCGCCCGCATCGATCTGGAAAACGACCGGGTGTCGGAAGAACGCCGGGTCCAGGTGGCCTTCCAGTCGATCCCATCCCCCTTCACCTTGGGCGAACAGGCGGAAGTGCTGGTCGCCGCCCCGGCGATCCGGCCATGAATCTGGCCATCCGCGACATCCGCCATCATCTGGGGCGGTTCGTCCTGACCTGCCTGGGGCTGTCCCTGCTGCTGGGGGTGGTCATCTCGATGATCGGCATCTATCGCGGGCTGGTGGCCGACGCCCTGGTCCTGGTCCGTGCTCCGGCAGCCGATTTGTGGGTGGTGGAAGGCGGAACCCGCGGTCCCTTTGCCGAATCGTCGCGGATTCCCCGCGACACCCGCAACAGCGTGGCCCGCATCGACGGCGTCGCCGAAGCCGGCAGCGTCACCTATCAGTCGGTGCAGGTCGAAGTCGACGGCAGGCCGCAGCGGGTGTTCGTCATCGGTTTCGAACCCGGCCGCCTGGGTGGGCCGGTCCGGCTGGAAGACGGGCGCAGTCTGGTCCGCAGCCATTTCGAACTGGTGGCCGACATCCGCACCGGCCTGGCCTTGGGGCAGCGGGTCAGGATCGGCAGCGACGTCTTCACCGTGGTCGGCCGTACCCGGGGACAGGTGGATTCCGGCGGCAATCCGGTCGTCCACATGAGCCTGCTGGACGCCCAGCGCCTGCAGTTCGAACAAGACGGCGGCGCCGCCCGCAACCAGGCCGCCCGCGGACAGCAGATCAATCCCCACCAGATCAATGCCGTTCTGGCCCGGCTGCAGCCGGGGACCGACGCCGGGGCGGTGGCCGGTGCCGTCGAACGCTGGAAGCATCTGTCGGCCCTGACCCAGGACCGGCAAGAGGGACTGCTGCTGACGGCGGTGGTGGAAAAGGCCAGGAAGCAGATCGGCATGTTCACCGTCACCCTGCTGACGGTGTCCACGGTCATCATCGCCCTGATCGTCCACACCATGACCCTGGACAAGGTCCGCGAGATCGCCACCCTGAAGCTGATCGGCGCGCCCGACCGCACCATCCTGGGGCTGATCGTCCAGCAGGCGCTGGCGATGGGGGCCATCAGCTTCCTGATCGGCGCGGCGCTGATCACCGCCGCCGCCGAGCATTTTCCCCGCCGCGTCATCATCGAGGGCGCCGACGTCGCCGCCCTGGCCGGGGTGGTGACGGTGGTGTGCGTCATCGCCAGCCTGCTGGGGGTGCGCCACGCGGTGAAGATCGATCCGGCCCAGGCGTTGGGGGGCTGATCATGACGCATCCCATCGTCGAACTGCGCGGCGTCAGCAAGCATTACGGCGAGGGCGCCGCCCGCGTCGATGCCGTCCAGTCCCTGGATCTCGACATTCACGCCGGCACCGTCGCCGGGTTGCTGGGACCCAGCGGGTCGGGCAAGAGCACGGTGCTGAACCTGATCGGCGCCATCGTCGATCCCAGTGCCGGGCGGATCCGCCTGGATGGCGACGCCGTGTTCGACAATGGCTGGCTGCGCACCGACCTGCGCCGTCTGCGGCTGGAAAAGATCGGCTTCATCTTCCAGTTCCACAACCTGATCCCGTTCCTGACCGTCACCGAAAACATCGAGGTGGTGCTGCATCTGGCCGGCTGGCCCAAGGCGCGGGCGCGCCAGCGCGCCGACGAACTGCTGGACTATCTGCAGGTGGCCGACCGGGCCGCCGCCATGCCGGCGCAATTGTCGGGCGGGCAGGCCCAGCGGGTGGCCATCGCCCGGGCCCTGGCCAACCGTCCCCGCATCATCCTGGCCGACGAGCCGACGGCGGCCCTGGATTCGCAGCGGGCCGGCATCGTCATGGACCTGCTGCGGCAGGTGGCGGTCGAACAGGGGGCGGCGGTGATCGTCGTCACCCACGACGACAAGATCATGTCGCGCTTCGATGTCCGCCATACCCTGCGCGACGGCCGGCTGGTGCCGTCATGACGGTGCGCAAAAGCAAGGAACAGCGCCGCCTTGAAATCATCGAGACGGCCCTGCGGCTGGCATCCGTCAGCGGTCCCGACCGCATCACCACCGAGGCGATCGCCGCCGGACTGGGGATGACGCAGCCGGCGATCTTCCGCCATTTTCCCCGCAAGGACGATATCTGGGCGGCGGTGCTGGACTGGCTGGAGGAATCCCTGGCCGAGGCATGGGACGGCGCTGCGGCGGGGCCGTCCCGTCTGATTGCTCTGGTCGGTGCCCATCTGGATTTCATCGCCCTGCATCCGGCCCTGCCGCTGGTCCTGCTGTCCCCCGACCTGCAGGGGCGCCACCCGGCCATCCGTCAGGCGGTGCTGCGCCTGACCGGGCGGTTCCACGGCGTCCTGACCCGGGCGCTGGACACCGACGGGCTGGGCGGCGGCGACCCGGTCCGGGCCGCCTGGCTGGTCATCGCGCTGATCCAGGGGCTGGCCCTGCGCTGGACCGCCGCGGGGCGAAGCTTCGACCTGCGGGCCGAAGGCGCGGCGCTGCTGAGCCTGGCCATCGACGGATTGCGCGAAGGCGGCATGGTGCCCTGACCGAACCACGGCGCATCGCCCGGGGTTTCATGTCCGGCATGTCCCCCGGACCGTCGGGCGTCTGGGCGTTATGGTCAATCCTTCCCGGCGAAGACGAACGAGGCGGCGACCCGTTCGGCGTCGGCGCGGTTGCGGTCGTAATGGTAAAGGGCGGTGCCGACATAGTGGATCAGGTACAGCTTGTCCTTGACGACGGCGCCGACGGCGAAGCCCCGGCGGCGCACCTCGTCCTTGCCGACGAAGGCGTAATCGAAGCGGAAGCCCTGATGTCCGCCCAGGTCGGCCGGCATCAGGCCGCTGGCGACGACCGGGCTTTCGGTGATCTTGCTCATGCTGGCGGTGAACAGGTCCATGATCTCGTGTTCGGTCATGCGCTTGTGGAAGCGGAACGACACTTCGTCGGGGACCTTGCCGAACCACACCAGCAGGGGATTGAAGCCGCTTTCCACGTCCAGGGCGTTCATCAGCGTCTTGCCGTCTTCGATGCCCAGGTGGAACAGCATTTCCTGCAGGTTCGGCCCGTCCAGGGTCCAGGTGTGGACGGTGTCGATCGGCCGCCAGTTCCAGTCGATAGGGGTTTCGACGCTGCCGTGGTCGGTGAATTCCACCTTGCCCGCCGGGATCAGCCGATAGGGGGTGCAGCCGGCGGCCAGCAGAAGCAGGAGCAGGGAAACAAGGCGGATCATCAGGCCCCCGACAGGTATTTGCGGATCATGTCGCCATCGTCGGCATTGGGTGCGACGCGGAGATAACGGCGGAAATATTCGCGGGCCAGTTCGGTCTCGCCACGCCGCCAGCGGATCGTGCCGACGCCGCGGAAGGCCTCCGCCGGCGGGTCGGCGGTTTCGCAGGCATCATGGTAGTTGCCCAGGGCGATGGCCTCGTCGCCGTCGCGATTGCGGCGGCGATACAGCTCGCCGCGGTAGAACAGCGCCCCGCCGGGATCGATGCCGTCGCCGATCAGCCGGGTCAACAGGTTGTCGGTCCGCTTGAAATGCCCCTGGTTGATCTCGTCGGCCATGAAACTGCGCCGCAAGGGTCCCAGGGCGGCGTTCAGGCGGTCCGGGGCCGGGCGGGCGGCCGGCGGTCTCCGGCGCGCCAGTTCGTCCAGGTTGTCGATGCGTTCGGTGGTGGCCGGATGGGTGCTGAGAAAGAAATCGAACCGCTCGCTTTCGCCGCCGGCCGCATCCTCGGCCTTGATGTGCCGCCAGATGTCGGCGCAGGCGGCCGGGGCATAGCCGGCATCGGCCATCAGCGCCAGGCCCAGGGCGTCGGCCTCGCGTTCGTGATCGCGCGAGAACATCGATTTCGACGCCTGGGTGATGTCCTGCGACAATCCGCGGATCAGGCCCGCCGCCGGCCCTTGCAGCTGGAACTGGAAGAAGGCGGCGAAATCGTCGAGTTCGCGGCTGTTGCGCAGTCTCTGCAGGCTGTGCCGCTTCAGGTAATGGCCGATCTCGTGGCCCAGAACGGCGGCCAGCTGCGATTCGCTGTGGCAGCGCAGCAGCAGGCCGGACCAGATGCTGATCATGCCGTTGGGGGCGCAGGTGGCGTTGAAGGCCGGAACCCGGATGACGTAGGGCCGCAGGTCCGGGCAATAGGCCCCGGCCAGACGGCAGACCATGTCCTGGACCAGATCGTTGATCGGCTTGTCGCGGATGCGGCCGGGCGAGCGGCGCTGATTCTGCTCGACCTTGTCCAGTTTCAGCCACAGCCCGGCTTCGTCGCTTTTGGGGTCGGGGCGATAGCCGGCCCCGATGTCGGGCAGATCGGAAGACGGCCCGCTCTCGTGGTGGGTGGCGCAGCCGCCCAGGCACGCCAGCAGGCCGGCGGAAAAGGTGCGGCGGCTGATCATTTCGGCATCCGGTCCAGCAGGAAGGCGGTGGTGCGGCGGGTTGCCTCCAACTCGCGCATGTCGCCTTCCTCGCGGGGCTTCAGGGCGTTGAACCACACCACCTGCCCGGTTTTCAGGTCGACCAGCGAACACAGGCCGGTCTGGACGCCGCCGCCGACCGGGATGCCGCCAGCCATCGCGGCGACGAACTGCAACGCCACGCGCGCGGGCGAGGAATAGCTGTCGCGGACCCAGACGAACAGGGCGTAATCGGCATCGGCATGGCCGGCCAGATGGGTGACGGCCGGCCCCAGCGACCAGTCGAACTTGTCCTTCTTGCTGGGCAGGCGCTTCTGCGGCTCGAAATGGAAGGCCAGGATCGATTGGCCGACGGTGGCGTGCAAAGGCTGCAGCTGGTCCAGGATCTCGGCTTCCGGCGCGTCGTCGGCGGGGGCGCGGTATTCGACGAACGAGGCATGAATCCTTTGCAGATGCTCGCGGATGGCCGTTTTCAGGTGACGTTCGGCGGCCCGGGTCCATTCGGCGTTCATCTCGACCGATCCGCCGGCGGTCAGTTCGGACAGCTCGATGTCGGGGGGCATGACCAGGATGCGCGGCGCCGCCGCACCGCGGGGCAGGACATCGATGGTCCGATAGGATTGAGTGGCGCAACCGGCCAGACCGGCCAGCAGAAAAGCGGCAACAAGACGACACCACCGGCACATCGTTCGGTTCCTCGCGCAGATGCTCAATGATATAGCGCCATCACATGCAGGCAACTGAAAATATACATTCTGGGGCTGCCGGAATGTCCGCCACATCGCGTCACCCAGGTTACGAAGCGGACGGCGTCTTGTTTCATCAAATTCCGTATCGTTTCCAAGGCCGGTGCCGGCCGCCGGATATCAGCACTTATCCATTGGAAAATGGACATAAATGATCCGCGGAGTTTGTCTGATGGATTTTCCAGTGTTTCGAACCAGATAAGCAGATCTATAAAAGCGTATCGCCATGTCGGTGCGGCGGTTGCTGTGCGACTTGATTCGGCGGGGAAACATCTTCTTTTTTAGGCAATCCGGTACTAGAATGCGTATAACGGTGCCGCTCACGAGCGCCGCGTCCATGTCACGAAGTGGGAGGTTGGATATGAAGGTGTTCGGTTGGGCCGGAGCCGGCCTTGCGGCATTGACCCTGGCGCTGGCCCCGTTGGCGGCCAAGGCGGCGGACGACATCAAGGTGGGGGCGTTCCTGTCCGTCACCGGCGTGATGTCGCTGATGGGCGACCCGGAAAAGAAGACGCTGGAGATGGAGGTCGACAAGATCAACGCCGCCGGCGGCCTGCTGGGCCGCAAGATCAAGCTGACCCTTTACGACGACGCGTCCGAGCCGGAAAAGGCGGTGACCAGCGTCAAGCGCCTGATCGACAACGATCAGGTCGACGTCGTCCTGGGCGGGTCGGGCACGCCGACCAGCATGGCGGTGCTGAACCTGATGGAAAAGGCCGAGATGCCCTATCTCAGCATGGGCGGCGGCGTCGGCATCGTCGAGCCGGTGCGCAAATGGACCTTCAAGACCCCGCAGACCGACCGCATGGCCGCCGAGAAGGTGTTTCTCGACATGAAGAAGCGCGGCATCAAGAAGCTGGCGCTGCTGTCGGAAAATGTCGGTTTCGGCAAGTCGGGCCGCGACCAGTGCCTGGCCCTGGCGCCGTCCTACGGGCTGGAGATCGTCGCCGACGAGGTCTATTCCCCGCGCGACGTCGACGTCACCCCGCAGCTGACCAAGATCCGCGGTGCCGCCGGCGCCCAGGCGCTGTTCGTGTTCGGCACCGGCCAGGGGCCGGCGGTGGTGACGCGCAACATCAAGCAGCTGGGCATTTCCCTGCCGACCTACCAGTCGCACGGCGTGGCGTCGAAGGAATTCCTGAAGCTGGTGGGGGCTTCGGCCGACGGTACCCGCCTGCCTGCCGGCGCCCTGGCCATCGCCGACAACCTGCGGCCGGAGAATCCGCAGCGCGCCCTGGTGCAGGGCTTCAAGAAGGATTTCGAGGCCCGCTGGAAGACCGACATCAACACCCTGGCCGGTCACGCCTATGACGCGCTGTACCTGTATGTCGACGCGGTCAAGCGGGCGGGCACCACCGACAAGGCCAAGGTCCGCGACGCCATCGAGAAGACCCAGGGCTTCGTCGGCACCGCCGGTCTGGTCAACATGAGCCCGACCGACCACATGGGGCTGTCGCTGTCCTCGTTCAACATGGTGGAAATCACCAAGGGCGAGTTCACCATCGTCGATTGAGGATGCCGCCATGAATGCCGCCGACCTGATCCTGGGGCCGGCGCTGGCGGCAGGGCGGGGGGACACCCCCGCCCTGCTGGCCGGCGAGACGTGCCTCGACTATGCCGGGCTGAACCGTCTGGTCAACCGCTACGGCAATGCCCTGCTGAATGCCGGCCTGGTCCGGGGGCAGCCGGTGCTGTTCCTTCTGGATGACGACGTCCCTCTGGTGGCCGCCTATCTGGGGGCGATGCGGGCCGGCCTGGTGTCGGTGGCGCTGAACCTGCGCCTGTCGGCCAAGGAACTGGCCTATGCCATCGTCGATTCCGGAGCGCGCCTGCTGGTGGCCGAGGCCGGCCTGCTTGCCGTGGTGGAAGAGGCGGCGCGGACCGCCGCCACCGGCATCCGCGTGGTGCGTTCGGACCAACTGGACGATTTTCTGTCCGGCGCCGGAGAGGATCTGGCTTCCGCCGAGCTGGGGCCGGACGATCCCTGCCTGTGGATGTACACATCGGGCACCACCGGCCAGCCCAAGGGCGCGGTGCACCGGGTCGGATCGATCCCGCTGGGCATCCGTCACGTCGCCGAAAGCCTGGGCGTGCGGCCCGGCGACCGGATGTTCGCCACCTCGAAGCTTTTCTTCGCCTACGCCCTGGGCCATTGCCTGATCGGCGGCCTGATGGCCCAGGCGACCCTGGTGCTGCACCGGGGCTGGCCCGATGCCGCCGCCGCCGCCGCGACCATCGCCCGTCACCGCCCCGATGTGGTGCTGTCGGTGCCGGCCCTTTACCGGCTGCTGCTGCGCGAAGGGTTTGCCGCCACCGCGCCCCTGGCCGCGCCGCGCTGCTATGTTTCGGCCGGCGAGGCCTTTCCCGCCGATTTGTGCCGCGAATGGAGCGAAGTCACCGGCCGTCCGGTCTATGAAGGCATCGGCGCCACCGAGGCGCTGTTCCTGTTCATCGCCAACCGGCCCGGCGCGGTCAGGCCGGGCACCACCGGGCAGGTGCTGCCGTGGGCCGAGGTGATGCTGACCGCCCCCGACGGCACCGTCATTTCCGAGGCCGGGCGGGCCGGCGACCTGTGGGTGCGGATGCAGTCGCTGTTCGCCTTCTATCACAACCGCCCCGACGTCACGGCGCGGGTGCTGGTGGACGGCTGGTGGCGCACCGGCGACGTCTTCGCCGTCGATGCCGACGGCTTCTGGTCGCCGCAGGGGCGGTCGGACGACATGATCAAGGTGTCCGGCCAGTGGGTCAGTCCGGCCGAGGTGGAGGAGGTGGCCCTGGCGGTCGCGGGCGTCGCCGACGCGGCGGCGGTGGGGCAGAGCAACGCCGAAGGACTGGTGCGGCTGGTGCTGTATGCCGTGGCCGCCCCCGGCGAGCGCGAACCCGCGCTGGAGGCGCGCATCATCGAGACCCTGAAGGGGCGGCTGGCGGTCTACAAGTGCCCGCGCACCGTCCGTTTCCTGGAGGTCATCCCCCGTACCGCCACCGGCAAGGTCCAGCGTTTCAAGCTGCGCGAACTGGCCTGACCGGCGGGAAGTTGGCGCGCTGCACAAAGCGTTGTTGACTCCCCCGGCGGGGGCCTTCAAATATCCGCCTGCCGTCGCTGCCACTTGCGCGCCCACAGGGGGGTTGAATGAACGCTCGTCTGATCCGCTTCGCCGCCGTTTCGATGCTGGCTCTTGCCGCTTCCGCCGCCCAGGCCGAAGACAAGGTGCTGAACGTCTACAACTGGTCCGACTACATCGCCAAGGACACCCTGGCCAAATTCACCGCCGAGACCGGCATCAAGGTGAAATACGACACCTACGGCGAGAACGAGGAACTCGACAGCAAGCTGATGGCCGGCAAGTCCGGCTACGACGTGGTGTTCCCCTCGGCGTCGCCCTTCTTCGCCGCCCAGGTCAAGGCCGGCGTCTACCAGAAGCTCGACCTCGCCAAGATCCCCAACGCCGCCGGCGTCGACAAGGGCGTGCTGGCCAACCTGTCCAAGGTCGATCCCGGCAATGCCTATGGTCTGCCCTACATGATGGCCGCCACCGGCATCGGCTACAACATCGACAAGGTCAAGGCGCTGCTGCCCGACGCCCCCACCAATTCGTGGGCGATGCTGTTCGACCCGGCCGTCGCCGCCAAGCTGAAATCCTGCGGCATTTCGGTGCTGAACACCCCGACCGAGGCGGTGCCGGCCATGCTGGCCTATCAGGGCAAGGACCCGCAGGCCCAGACCACCGAGGCGCTGAACGCCGCGATGGACGCGCTGATGCCGCTGCGGCCCAACTATCGCTATGTCCATTCCGAGAAGTATCGCGCCGATCTCGCCAACGGCGACATCTGCGTGGCGCACGGCTATGTCGGCGATCTGGTGCAGTCGCGGGCGCGGGCCAAGGAAGCCAAGAAGAAGCAGAACATCGGCATCCTGATCCCCAAGGAAGGCGCCCAGGTCAACATCGACATGATGGCCGTCCCCGCCCAGGCTCCGCATCCCGAGGCGGCGCACGCCTTCATCAACTTCATCCTGCGCCCCGACATCATCGCCGCCATCACCGACGAGACCGGCTACGCCAACGCGGTTCCGGCCTCGCTGCCGCTGGTCGCCGCCGAGATCGCCAAGGATCCGGTGATCTTCCCGCCGGCCGAGGTGCAGGCCAAGCTGTTCACCGCGCCGCCGCCGGCGCCCAAGGAGTTCGACCGCGTCCGCACCCGCGCCTGGTCGAAGTTCCGTTCGGCCAAGTAAGTGGAACGGCCTGCGGCCATCCGGCTGGAGGCGGTGGAGAAGCGGTTCGGCGCCTCCACCGCCGTGGCCGGAATCGATCTGACCATCGGGGAGGGGGAGTTCTTCTCCCTGCTCGGCCCGTCCGGGTGCGGCAAGACCACCCTGCTGCGCATGATGGCCGGCTTCGAGAATCCCAGCTCGGGACGGATCGCGATCGGCGGGGCCGACATGACCGGGGTGCCCCCCTACGAGCGCCCGGTCAACATGATGTTCCAGTCCTACGCCCTGTTCCCGCACATGAGCGTCGCCGACAACGTCGCCTTCGGCCTGAAGCAGGACGGCGTGCCCAGGCCCGAGATCGCCCGCCGGGTGGCCGAGGCGCTGGATCTGGTGCGCATGGGCGATTTCGGCCGGCGCAGGCCGCACCAGCTGTCCGGCGGCCAGCGCCAGCGCGTCGCCCTGGCCCGTTGCCTGGTCAAGCGCCCCAAGGTGCTGCTGCTGGACGAGCCGCTGTCGGCCCTGGACAAGAAGCTGCGCGAGCAGACCCAGTTCGAACTGGTCAACATCCAGGAAAAGGTCGGCATCACCTTCGTCATGGTCACCCACGACCAGGAAGAGGCGATGACCATGTCCAGCCGCATCGCGGTGATGGATCACGGCCGCATCCTGCAGGTCGGCCGCCCGCACGAGGTCTATGAGTATCCCGCCAACCGCTTCGTCGCCGATTTCATCGGCACCGCCAACTTCTTTCCGGGCACGGTTCTGGGCGATGGCGGCGGGTTCGCCGCCGACGGGCTGGCGGGGCCGCTGACGGTGTCGGGCGACCTGCCGCCCGGTCCGGCCACGGTGATGGTCCGCCCCGAGAAGCTGGTGATGGGACGCGAGGCCCCGGCCGGTGCCGTCAACGTGCTGTCGGGAACGGTTGCCGAGATCGCCTATCTGGGCGATGTGTCGATCTATCATGTCCGGCTGGCCTCTGGGGCGCTGGTGCTGGCCACCGCCGCCAATCTGCGCCATTCCGCCGAGCCGGGGCTGACCTGGGACGACCGGGTGTTCCTGTCCTGGCACCCCGCCAACGCGGTGGTGCTGCGGTGAGGACGGCCGGCTGGCGGCGCGATTGGGGCCGGCGGCTGGTGGTGGCCCTGCCGTTCCTGTGGCTGGGGCTGTTTTTCCTGGTGCCGTTGCTGATCGTCGGCAAGATCAGCCTGTCGGAAACCCGGTCCGGCATCCCCCCTTACGAGCCGCTGTTCGAAATCGCCGACGGCGCCCTGGTGCAGGTCCGGGCCTCGCTGGCCAATTTCGCCCTGCTGTTCGAGGACGATCTGTATGTCGGCGCCTATTTCCAGTCGCTGACCATCGCCGGCCTGTCGACGCTGGCCTGCCTGCTGATCGGCTATCCGATGGCGCTGGGCATCGCCCGCGCCCGGCCGGAACGCCGCTCGATCCTGCTGCTGCTGGTGATCCTGCCGTTCTGGACCAGCTTCCTGATCCGCGTCTATGCCTGGATGGGCATCCTGAAGGACGAGGGGCTGCTGAACGCCCTGCTGCTGGGGCTGGGCCTGATCGACCAGCCGCTGATCATCCTGAACACCGATGCCGCGGTCTATATCGGCATCGTCTATTCCTATCTGCCGTTCATGGTCCTGCCGCTTTACGCCAGCCTGGAAAAGCTGGACCCGTTCCTGCTGGAGGCTGCCGCCGACCTGGGGGCGCCGCCGTGGCGGGCCTTCCTGGCGGTGACGCTGCCGCTGTCGGCGCCGGGCATCGTCGCCGGCTCGATGCTGGTGTTCGTGCCGGCGGTGGGGGAATACGTCATCCCCGACCTGCTGGGCGGCGGCGACACCCTGATGATGGGCAAGGCCCTGTGGGACGTCTTCGCCCAGAACCGCGACTGGCCGGCGGCGGCGGCCCTGGCGGTGGCGATGCTGGCGGCGCTGGCCCTGCCGATGGCCTTGTTCCATCACCTGCAGGCCCGCCTGGACGGCGAGGAGCGGGCATGAGGCGTCCGGTCTTCCTGCTGTCGGCGCTCAGTTTCGGCTATGCCTTTCTGTATGCCCCGATCGTGCTGCTGGTGGCGTGGTCGTTCAACGAATCCCGCGTCGCCAATGTCTGGGGCGGCTTTTCCGTCAAATGGTACGGCGAGCTGCTGCGCAACGAGCAGTTCCTGGAGGCGGCGTGGCTGTCCCTGCAGGTGGCGGCGACCAGCGCCACCGCCGCCCTGGCCCTGGGGACGCTGTCGGCCCTGGCGCTGGTGCGCTTCGGGCGCTTCCGCGGCCGCTGGCTGTTTTCCGGCCTGATCGCCGCGCCGCTGGTGATGCCCGAAGTGATCCTGGGGCTGGCGCTGCTGCTGCTGTTCGTGGCGCTGGAAGATTTGACCGGCTGGCCGGACGGGCGCGGTTTCGTCACCATCACCATCGCCCATACCACGGTCGGGCTGGCCTATGCCACGGTGGTGGTCCGCTCGCGGCTGGCGCAGATGGACCGCAGCCTGGAAGAGGCGGCGATGGACCTGGGGGCGCGGCCGGTCAAGGTGTTCCTGGTCGTCACCCTGCCGGTGATCGCGCCGGCCCTGGCGGCGGCGTGGCTGCTGGCCTTCACCCTGTCGCTGGACGATGTGGTGGTGGCGTCGTTCGTCACCGGGCCGGGAGCCTCGACCCTGCCCATCGAGGTGTTCGCCTCGGTCCGCCTGGGGGTGTCGCCGCAGGTCAACGCCCTGGGAACCCTGATCGTCGTGGCGGTGGCGGCGATCATCTTCACCGCCTGGCGGCTGGCCGGCCGCCGCAAGCCTTGAGGTTCGGGGCCTGAATCTGGCACAGTCGGCGGTATGACCAATGCCAATGCCAATGCCAATGCCAATGCCAATGCCAATGCCAATGCCA
>Ga0172373_10002596_pt1 | contig 27397 bp, 22 predicted proteins | sample Lak10m_2_FD_114546 | JGI IMG/M metagenome (GOLD analysis project Ga0172373, IMG submission 114546) | Freshwater microbial communities from Kabuno Bay, South-Kivu, Congo - kab_092012_10m | ecosystem: Environmental > Aquatic > Freshwater > Lake | place: Democratic Republic of the Congo...
AGCATGAAGTCAGACCGGTTTTTCCCAAGCAGGTGCGCGGCCTGGTCGATCAGGTCGCGCTGTTGAGGCAGGGCTCGCAAATTGATGGCGGCGTCACGCATGGCATCTCCAAATGAATACACAACCGATACACGAATCCTGACTGGATGTGTAGCTGATGTCAATACGCGACCGAAATCTTCATACTTACATGACAGCCCAAACTCAAACGGCCATGACCCGAGCAACGCGAACTTCCCGGGCGGAGTTGAGGCGCCCTCACACCACACCTAACCGCGGTCATCAACGCTATGTCAAACGATCTTCGCGAACTGCCGTCAATCCAGCTTGGGCGTTATCGCCACTACAAGGGGGGCGAGTATGAAGTTCTGGGTGTGGTCAGGCACAGCGAGTCATTGGAGCCAATGGTTCTCTATCGGCCGTTGTACGGCAACTCAGGTTGCTGGGTCCGGCCTTTTGGCATGTTCATTGAGTCGGTGGAGCACGACGGCCAGCGCCAGCCACGATTTAGCCTGATCGTCGCTTGACGACTCGGGTCGGCACCACGGTCCGACTCGGCTCGGGAGCCAAGCATGAATGCCGCGCCATCACGGTGGCTCTGTTCAATGGGTGAGTGGCGGCTCTGGGAGGCCTCACACAGGAGCGATGAGGCTGCAGAATCGTGTTTGCTCAATACATTCCGTCGCGCAGTCGCTGCGGCTTTTCCTGATCGTACTCAGTCGGGTTGATCGCGCCCTCAGACAAGGCTGCCAGCATTGCACCTGCGCTGGGCGGCTCTGGCATGTTGGCTGCGCGCTGCTGCCACAGGCCCGATCGCATGATGGACTTGGCGCACTGGAAAAAAGCCTGCTCAACGTGAATCCATAGCGCGCAGGTGGGTGGTCGATTGTTGACCGCCAGGCTTTGCATCAACTCGGGGTCAGCGGTGATTCGCGCGCTGCCGTTGACCCTCAGGGTTTCATCCACGCCCGGCACGAGAAATATCAGCGAGACCCGCGGGTCGTGCAGGATGTTGAGCAGGCTGTCGATTCGGTTATTGCCCTTGCGCTCGGGAAGCACCAGCGTCTTGTTGTTAATGACCTTGACCAGCGGGACTGGGTCGCCACGCGGGGATGTGTCCAGGCCATTTGGGCCGCTGGTGGCGAGCACTGCGAAACCCGACGCCTGAATCCATTGCTGATAGATGGGATGGAGGTGATCGCTTTCCTTGCGCAACGCATTGGACGAGGGCTCAGCGAAAAGCGTACGGAGTTGCTCTGGGGTCTGAATGAAGTTCATGTCTTTGCAATTGCAAAAAGCTTGAAGCATGTAGAGTCTTGGCCCACGTCTCGGCGAACAGACCTCATGACTCTTCCTTCCCTGCACACCTTCGACCTCTTCATCCGGGACGCCATCATCCTCACGGGGGAATCGTCGCAGCCGTTGCTGCGCGGTGGCTGTATTGGCGTTCAGGGCGGGAGGATCACCTGGCTTGGAGCGAGCCCCCCAGAGCGCTTCGAAGCAGGTAGAAGCCTGTCGCTCCGTGATCGGCTGATCATACCCGGCTTCGTCAACACGCATCTGCACGCCATTCTGGTCATGGTTCGAGGCGTGGCCGCCGATTTGGGGTTTGCTCCCTCGTACACACCGGGAATCCCCAAAGGCACTCAGGTCAATGTGAAGCAGGCCCGTGCTCTGGCGCGGCTTGGGGCGCTTGAGGCGCTTCTCGCGGGCAGCACGGTCGTGGGCGACAACTTTGTTCATGCGGATGTGACGACCGATGCCATCGCCGAACTTGGTCTGCGTCTTTGTCCAAGTTGGCGCATTCATGACGTTGACTTTGCCCGCGTGGCGCAGGGCGACTGGCATCACGACCCGGCCATCGGGGCCAGAACGCTGCAGGCTGGGCTTGATCTGATGGCGCGCTGGCGCAATCATCCGCGCGTTCAGGTGAACCTTGCTGCGCATGCAGTCGATACCTGCTCGAATGATTTTCTTCGCGAGGTGGCGCGCGCGGCCCAGGCGCATGATGTGGTCGTCTCCACACACCTGGGCCAGAGCAAAGTTGAGGTCGAGCGGGTAAAGGCGCGCACCGGGCGAACCTCGACCGAGGTGCTGGAGGAAGTCGGCCTTCTCAACCATCGACTGATGGGCGGTCACTGCATTTATGTGACGCCCTCCGACATCGAGCGGCTTGCGCGTGCCGGTGCTCATGCCATTCACATTCCCAAGTGCAACGCCGCCTCGGGGCGACTTGCGCCGACGCCGGCCCTCAAACGGGCAGGCGTGAACATTGCGCTCGCAACCGATACCCAGCACGGAGATATGGTGGAGTTGATGCGCTGGGCGCTTGCGACTGCGCGTGTTCAGGAGGGGCTCGTGAGTGACGAGTGGCAGCCCCATCATGTGTTCGAGATGGCCACGATGGGCGGCGCGCGGGCTTTGGGGCAGCAGGCGGAGATTGGCAGCCTGGCGGTTGGCAAGAAGGCTGATCTGGTGGTGTTCGACATCCGGCGTCCGCACTGGCGGCCTCATGTGAACCCCCTCGGCACTCTGGTTCACACGGGGCAGGGGCGCGATGTTGAGATGGTGCTTGTTGATGGTGAAGTTCTGGTTGAAGGGGGGCTGCCCACCCGGGTCGATATGGAGGCCGTTTGTCACGAGGGGGAGGCCGCCTCCCGTGAACTCTGGGCCGCCGAGGGCTGTGCTTACTGAGTCGCTCGCAGCGACAGGAATTTTTTGGAGTCCATGATGAAAACCGAATCGCAATCGTTTTTGAAGCCTCTCTTGAGGGCGAGCGTGGCTGCCTTCGCAATGACCTGTGCGCTGATGCCGGCTGCGCAGGCGCAAGAGCAGGCCTCCGCATTTCCGAGTAAGCCGATTCGGGTGCTGGTGCCGTTTCCGCCCGGTGGGGCGGCCGACACCTTCGCGCGCTTCATTGGTGACAAACTGGCGCAGGCCTGGAGTCAGAGCGTGGTGGTTGAAAACCGCCCCGGTGGTGGCGGTATCGTTGCCAGCCAGGGCGCCGCCAAAGCGCCGGCCGACGGCTACACGCTGCTGGTGGTTACCGTGGGGCATGCGGTCAATCCGCATATTCACGCCAAGCTGCCCTATGACACCGAGAAAGACTTTGTACCGATTGCCCGCATTGCAACGCTTCCCAGCGTTCTGGTGGTCAATCCCAACGTGCCGGCCAAGACGGTGAGCGAGCTGGTCGCGCTTGCGAAGGCGCAGCCCGGCAAGCTGATGTATGCCTCATCCGGAAACGCGTCCACCAGTCACGTCGCGGGTGCAATGTTGTCGAGTCAGGCCCAGATCAGTCTCACCCATGTGCCCTACAAGGGCTCGGCGCCAGCCATCACCGACCTCATCGGGGGGCAGGTGGACATGATTATTGACCCGCTGCTGTCGTCGGCGCAGCACATCAAGAGTGGCAAGTTGCGTGCGCTTGCCATCAGTACCGCACAGCGTTCTCCGCTTGCCCCGGATCTGCCCACCATCGCGGAAGCGGGCGTTGCGGGCTATGACTTCTCAGCCTGGTTTCTGCTCATTGCGCCCAGCGGTGTGCCGCAGCCCATCATCGCGCGTATCAACCAGGAGGTGCAAAAGACCATGGTCTCTGCTGAGACCCGAGAGAAATTCAGCTCAATGGGCGCAGAGCCCGGAAGCGGCAGCCCCGCGGAACTGCAGGCATTTCTTTCTGCCGAGATCCGGCGCCTGGGCGAGATTGCCCGCGCCACTGGCATGAAGGCCGATTAAGTGAGAGACCTGACCGGATACGGCGGAAAGCCGCCCCATGCGCAATGGCCCGGGGGCGCGCGTGTGGCGGTCTCGTTTGTACTGAACTTTGAAGAGGGCGCAGAGTTTTCCATTGCTGAGGGTGACCCGCGCAATGAGGCCGTCTACGAAGTGATCGACCGTCTCGATGCCGTGCCAGATCCCTGCCTTCAGTCGCATTTCGATTACGGCACGCGCGCGGGCTGGTGGCGGATCATGGAGGTGTTCGACCGCTTTGGCGTTCCGTGCACGGTGAGCGCATGTGGCCTGGCCGTTGAGCGGTCTCCGGAACTGGCGCTCGATGCGGTCAGGCGGGGTCACGAGGTGTCAGGTCACGGATGGCGTTGGGAAAGCCATGCGCGCATGTCCGAGGAGGAGGAGCGGGCGTCAATCTCCCGCACCTGCGAGGCGATCAGAAAGGCCACGGGGGTGGCGCCTGTTGGCTGGCATACGCGCTCCGCGAGTACGCCCGCAACGCGCCGCCTTTTGATGGAGCACGGTGGCTTTGTGTACGACAGCGATTTTTACGGCGACGATCTGCCACACGTCGTCGCCGCGCCCGGCGACAGGAGGCATGTGGTGCTGCCCTACGCCTTCGATACCAATGACATGCAGTTTCAGCACACTCACCGGTTTGTGAGGGCGCACGATTTCGCGGGCTACGTGAATGACGCCTTTGACTGGCTCTGGCGCGAGGGCGAGACTCGGCCGCGAATGATGTCAGTGGGCTTGCACCTGCGAATGCTTGGGAGGCCGGCGCGCATGTGGGCCCTCGAGGCCATGCTCGAGCACATGCAGTCAAAAGGGCAGGTGTGGATCGCGAGGCGCGATGAGATTGCGCGGCATTGGTTGGGGGTTGGTTGAATTGGGTGGGGTGTTTCGATGGTCCGATAGCGTTCAGCTGTGGGCCGAGGTATGTGTATATGCACGGGACTGTTGCGGGTGACTGGCGGTGGGCGGAAAGAGGAGCCTAGGAAGATTGCCGATACCACTGTGCGGTGGCGGCGAGGCCCTCTTGCATCGTGTGGGGAGGGGTCCAGGAGAGGGTGCGTTGAACGAGAGATGGGTCGATGCAAAGTGAGCCGAGTAACCTGTGGATCGCAGCCTGCTTACCCAATAACGTGCCAGCGAACTTGAGCAAGGGGATCGGTAACGGAAGGAGCAAGGGTGTTCGGTGCAGAGCAATCGCAGTTCGGCGGACGAGTTCCGGCGTTGACACATCATCGTTATCACTAACCAAAAACGTTTTGCCAGCGGCGCCGGGATGGTCGATGCACTTACGTATCACGTCAATCAAATTGCCGAGAAAAATCAGACTGCGCCGATTTTGAATCGCCCCCACCGGCAGAGGCCTTCGCTGATCAATGGCCCGCGCGAGGCGCTGAAAATTCCCCCTGACACCGGGCCCGTAAACCAATGGGGGCCGAATAATGACGCTCTCCATTGAGCTGGACTGCGAAATTTCGAGCAAGCATTGTTCTGCCTCTAATTTCGACGTTGCGTAGGAGTCAGACGGGGCTGGAATATCGTCGGCTTGATATGCTTTTTCTTTTCCCTCGCCCAATACCTTCACTGAGCTTAAAAAAACAAAGCGGTTGACACCAGAAATTGCGCAATCGCGCGCAAGATTTCTGGTGCCCAAGGTGTTGGTACGATGAAACCGATCCGCCTGTTCTGGAGAGTCTGGAAGCTCGCCGGGGACTTCACCCGCAAGGTGAATCACCACGTCAAAACCAGGTTTCAAGAGTTCCTGCCAGGATGTACGCGCGCCGATATCGCCAATTTCGACGTCCTGCGGGCAATCGGACTTACGAACTGCTCGAACGACAATGTGCCCATGCTGCTCAAGAACCGGGCATAAGGCAGCGCCAATCAGACCTCGCGCGCCAGTGACGAGAATTTTCATCGCGAAGCATGCTCTCCATCGCTGGACGCAGCGTCAAGAAATTGTGACGCCAACTTGCTGTATGTACGGTTCTGAAAGAGCCAGTCCCGCCCCGCTAAACCCATTTGATCCCTCTGCAATGGTGTCATGGCATGGATTTTTTGAATAGCGGTAACAATAGCCTCGACGTTCTCCGCAATACAACTGACGCCGCCGCCGCTTATTTCGACGACATCGTCTGGCGCGTCAACAGAGTAGATGATCGGGCGCGCCGCCATGAAGTAATCGTTAAGTTTGGTTGGGCTGACGCCAAATCTGAAAATCGGTTTGCTTACCAAGCCGAGGTATAGTGCATCGAATTTCGAAAGAATCGAAACTACCTGCCTTTTATTCACTACGCCAAGGAAGCTCACGCGCTCACTGAGGCCCAGCGTAGCAGCTTGGGACGCAAGTTCTTTTTGCAGGTAGCCATCCCCAAGAAGTACAAGGTGAATATCTGGACGCTCGCAGCGAGCGACAGCATCTAAGAGCAGTTCGATTGTATTTGATGCGACAAACCGGCCGGCATAGCCAAGCAGAAATTTTCCCCTTGCGCGCAAATCATTGATCTGATTAAAAACCTGGCTGGGCTCATGACCACTGGTAGGTGGCCTGCTATCGAGGCTGATGCCATTGGGGATGTAAATAAACTTGCCGGGGTGCATGCCACGTGACGTCATGTACTCGGCTGCAGCGGGGAGCACCGAAACGACCCGGGCCGATTTGCGATAAGCAAAATCTTCCGAGCGTTGCATCAAGTAAATCAATGGGTTGTAGCGGGATGCCCCTCCGAGCTCGATCAGGGTGAGTGGCCAGAGATCTCGAACCTCGAAGACCAGCGTTGCGTTACACCGCCGCGCAAACCGATACGAACCGTGAATGGCAAAAGGGCAATGCGACGAGCAAATAACAAGATCGGCATCGTCGATAGGTAGAGGTAAGGCCCAGACTTGGAATGCAAAACTAAGGAGATTTCCCACTCGCCCCAGTCGTCCTTTCCCATCATACCGAGGGGTCTTCACCCAAAGGTAGCGAATCCCATCGACGATTTCTTCGGTGATGCGGCCACGTAGCTTGGGTTGCAACTGACGAGTGTGCGCGAAGCCGGATGCGATGATGGTGACTTGATGGCCGAGCTTGACCCACTCGCGGGCGAGGTAGTAGTGACCGAACACCATTCCGTGGCGTTCGGAGCCAGCGAAATGCGCAAAAAAAACAATATGTTTTTGGTCTGTCATTTCGAATGAGCAGGGACAACCCTAAAACTGTCTGCCCACTGCGCCAGAACACCGAGGCGAAATACGCTTGCCTGATCAACAGGTGCATCCGCCTCGGATGATCGACGCCAATTACGTAATACTGATTCAACGTCTACCCAATGATTGAGCGTTGAAGCAGATGCAATGCAACGCGCCTCGATGAATTTCCCCAGGCTGGTTTTCATCCACTCCGATTGTGGAGTAATGAATCCCATTTTATCTCGACGGTTCAGTATTGAGTCTGGTACCACTCCTCGCATTCCTCCACGGAGAATTGGCTTTGATTGACCACCGCGGAATTTATACTTGTCCGGCAAACTGATCAGGAACTCAACCAGGTGATGGTCCAGGAAAGGCACGCGGCTTTCAACTGACCAAGCCATTGAATTTCGATCTTCGTACCTTAAGAGGCTGGGAAGGCTAAACTTTTCAATATCCAGAATCTGCCGTTCCTTTATCCCGCGCTCGGCGCCAAGGTTAACGGCGGGTCTAATGGCTTGTTTGCGAAAGTCTGGATGGAGGTACTCCAGGACTCCTGTGGAACGCCTGGAAATAAAGCCGGGTAAATAACGGGCTGCATTGGGTATGTTGAAATAGCCCCGGTCACCGTTTAATAGAAGATTCACACCTTCGCGAGTACTGGCGAAATACCTGTGTTGACGGGCAAGCGTCAAAACGTAAAACGCATAAAATTTGAGGTATCCAGCTAGAATCTCATCTGCGCCCTGGCCGTCCAACAGCACTTTAACCCCGCTTTCGCTGGCTTTGGAAATTACCAACCATTGCGCATAAAGACTCGCAGTCGTGAACGGCTCTTCCTGGTGCCAAACGAGATTTGCAAAACTGTCTATCAGCCCCTGTTCTGTAGGCCGAACCAAACAGCCGCGAAGTTCATGATTGTCAACAACAATTTGGGCCCATCTCGACTCGTCGAACCTGGGGTCTTCAAATCCAGCGGTGAAAGTATATGGCGATGTGGTGCCCTGGCTCGACATCAGCGAGACGATGGACGAAGAGTCAAGTCCTCCCGATAGGCACGCTCCCACGGGTACGTCACTACGCAGTTGCAATGTTACTGCGGAAGAAAGGAGTTGACGGAATTTGTCGCAAGCTTCGTCAAACGAAGTTGGTGGATTCAAGCCGCGTTCGGGGTCCAGATACCAGTATCGTGTCGGTGTGACAGCTATGCTTTCCGGGCTAATTACCGCGTATGACCCTGCAGGTAGAGCATGGATGTTGGAAAAGAAGGTGTCCGGGGCTGTGTTGACCAGACCGTGTACCAAGTAGTTATATAAAACAGCGTTGTTGGCTTGTGCTGAAAGCGCCCCGGCTGCAAGTATTCCCTTGATTTCGGAAGAAAACCAAAGCGATCCGGCGTCAACGGCGTAGTGAAGCGGCTTAATCCCGAAGCGGTCACGGCAAAGAACAAGGCGTCTTGATGGTGCGTCCCAAATCGCCAAGGCCCACATTCCGTTGAACCGACGGAAGCAATCCAAACCCCACTCGGCGTAAGACGCCAGAATCACCTCTGTATCCGACTCTGTGCGGAATGAATAACCCAGTTCGGCCAGCTCGTTGCGCAATTCGATGAAGTTGTACAGCTCGCCGTTATAGGTGATCCAGTATCTATTGTCGGTGCTCGTCATTGGCTGAGCCGACCGTTCGTTAACGTCGATAATCGCAAGGCGCCTGTGACCCAGAGCCAATTTTCCGTATCGATTTCCGCTGGTCGTCGAAGCAACGAATGATGCTTTACGCAAATCGGGCGCTTCAAAAAAAACGTGACCAGCGCCGTCCGGCCCTCTGTGAGCCTGCGCAGCGGTCATCGCGAATATACTGCTCAGGTCCCTCTCATTGGCAGCCAGTAATCCAGCTATTGCGCACATCGGGTGAATCCGAGAAAACAGTATCGGTTGATCGGGTTAGCAGACGGACGCTGGCGTTCTTCGTTCATATCGAGGAACAGTCAAACCGGCAACGTAGTCGGGGGAATGCCATTGTCGGGCATATGCTCTTCCCGCCTGTGCCCGGTTCATCAACAGTGACCTGTCATCAGCGAGTTGACAGAGGGAATCCGCCAGAGTTTCGCGCGTGACGTTAATCACGGCTTGCCGTAGATCTACGCGCATTGGATCAGGAATATAGATCAGATCGTCTTCGCGTATGTATACGCAGACCGTTTTACCGAGCAGCATTGCCTCAACTGCGGTAAGGCCGTACCAACCGATCAATAACTGATCGACCAGAACGTCTGCGCATTGATAGCGCCTTAGAGCTGCTTCTCTTGGTAGCCCCTCGATAAGTTCAAATTCAAATTTGTTGGGATATTTATGTTTTAGTTGTTCGAACGTTGCCAACACATAGGCGGTACCCTTTGCGCCCCTCTGCGTCGGCGCGTGGACGACACGAAGGGGCCCCGATCGATTTGGCCATTGCACTTCAAGCCCGAGGTCGTCCGCCGCATAAGGTATGAAACTGGCAAGCCCGGGAGGGAAAAATCGCAACAGGTCCGGATTGCTTGCCCAAATGTGTTCAGCGCGGGCAGCCATTCGGTCAATACCTGCTTTTCTGCGGTTATCGAGAACGCCGGAATTACACATGCCTTCGTAGCAGTCTGGCTCTGCGCACGCGTTTTCCCCGCCGCGCTCCATAGTAGGAAACTTTTGTCGGGCGTCGCAGCCATTGTATGTTGCAAAGACGCGCGCGTTTCTCGGATAAAGGCCAAGTTCAGGCTGCGAAAACGGGAGCGTCAGGCTATGGAAAAGCGATGAACCGAAATTAAAATGGAAAATATCAAATGATTTTCGGATTCTAAGGAAGGTCGATGCCAATTCAATTGCAGAACGAGGGTTTAACCGACCTGCATCCAGTCGTATATCCGCCTTCGTACTCGACCAGGCCGCCGAGCGTATCAAAACCTTGCTATCTAGCCCTCTCGCTCGCTCGGCTTGCGCGAGGTTCCACGTGTTTCCGCCGATGTCGGCAGGAAGATGAAGTACACGAAGGGTCATGTCAGGCTAATTTCGCAATTCGGGTAAGGCCCTCTTCAATTCCAATGAAGCGACGTCCTGTGTAGTCACACAAACGGGCTGTATCACCAATAAGATCAAACGCTCGCGCGCTCGCAGCGGGTTCGAATACGGGTTCCTTGTGTTTTAACTGTCCCCAGGTCATTGCAATGTCGCGTACACCTACGACGTCCGGTCCAGCAAGGTTGAGAACACCGGGCCCGCCCTCGAGGGCGAGTTGCCGGATTACAGCGACGCTGTCTTCGATATAGCAGGGGTTCAGCCTGAGGCCAGAATCCGGGACAAGAGGATCTTTGTAGCCCAGTGTAACGATCTTCTGCGCGTCAACCTGTGCGGCAAGCCGTGGGATCAACTTGTCGTCCTGACCCGGTCCGTACACGGCGAATATCCTCAGAAGCGTAACCTGAATTACTTGCGATAAAGCTGCGAGAGCCTGCTCTCCGTGGAGCTTACTCATGGGATACCACTGAGCCATGCTGACTGGCGCATCTTCTGCCAGGGGATCGAAGGACGGTGCGTACACGTTACCCGTGGACAGGTAAATAAATCGCTTCGCGCCAGCCCGCTTTGCTGCGTTGGCCGCCTGAAGTGCAGCGACACACGCGACTGCTTCGAGATGCCAGGCCATCTCTGGCACGTTCCTGTAATGGGGTGACTGAGCGGCGAAGATAACCGCCTCGACGCCCTCGAGCGTGAGGCCAGATGGAAACTGGCCGGTCTCCGGATTAATGCCGCTGCCATCGCGTGAGCTCAGGGAAACGACGGTGTGACCGCGCTCCACCAGATCCTGCGAAACGTGGCGGCCAATGTAGCCGTTCGCCCCAATAATGCAGATCTTGGTCAAGGTAGTAGCCCTTCCTCGTGGTAAGCGTTCGCAAGTCTTTGGGCAAACGCGTCAAGTCCATAGTGGCGCAACATATAGTTGCGGCTGCGGCTGCCAATTTCACTGAGCTTTGCTGGATTAGCTGCGAATTCGCGAAGGACCCGGGCGATATTGTCGCGTGTAATTAAAATCATTGGGCACTCCTCGGGATGGAGCAGGTACTCGGGTTTCCTGATGAAAACCATTACCGGCTTTCCCAGGGCCATAGCCTCCAGCGCAAAGTAACCGTGAAAACCTATCAGGCATTGATCGAAGACGATATCGGCAGTGCGATAAATAGCCAGCGCTTGATCATTCGGTACACGCTCGACGCGCACTAGTTCGATTGCTATTCCCTCTGCCTGAAGTTGCTCGATTGCCTCGGCGAGGTAACTGCTGCCCTTGAACTGTGGGTGGTTGGGGGCGTGCACAACGCGCAGGGGGCCCGTGTGTGGCGCAGGCACCGACCCCTGCGCAAACTTGGGCTGCTCGAAGTCCAAGGGCCAGAAAAAAAGCTCGCGTCTAGCCATAGGGACGTATTCAGCCATGTCACCCATGGCCGCCACCATAGCAGCGCCCCGCCGCACACGTTCGACGTTATGCTGGGCCAGGGAGTCGTCGCAAATGCAGTGCAAGCCGACCGCATCGCAGTGCGTGCAGCAGTTGGGCTCGCCGAGCCCCATAGTGGTTGCGCGCGTCCGTACATCGGCACCATATGTCCAGACCACATGTTCCAGATCGAACACACGGTAGAGCCAGAGTTCACGGGCGTTGAACTCGAATCGCCCGTCCGGGGGCAACAGCCCACCGTCGTGAAAAGTGTGAACGCGTCGTGCCAGTAGAAGAATTCCTATCAACCCGACCCATGCCATCAAATATCGCCAGACGCGCGGCTGGGAAGACGAAGCGAGTTGGACGTCAAAGGCACTCGTGATGTAGTAGGTTTGTGTAACGACACTGACAGCGCGAACGCCTAGGCGACGTTCGGCTTTGGCGTTGACTGCCAGGTTAATGATTGGGCGTCCAGTCCACACTGACCAAAGCCCGCGCCCGAAAGGCCGCGTAAACACAAACCGAACTGGCCAGAGCAACAAAGCGAGTGCGGCAATGCACCATTCGGTAGAACTACGTAGACGCCGCACGCCTCTGCCTCTCCTGCCAAGTAGCACCGAAAGCTCGCAGAATCCGGTCCAGCGTTTCGACCCCATCGTGATGTTGATCCACCCATTGGCGGCCCGCGTGTCCGAGGGCCGCCATCGACTCTGGGTTGGCCAGAGCGTAGGCTAGCAGCGCTTCAAGCTCGTCAGTGGTGCGGCCGTTAAGAATAGGGGGCATCTTTGAATAGACCCTGGCCATCAAGGACTCGTTGAGGTAGCTGAGCACAGGCTTGCGGTTACACAAAGCCTTGTAGAGCACGCCTCCGAATGCGCCGAGTTTGAACTGGTCAGCAACCAAATCACACGCTTGGCAGTATCGGTTGTAGATGATCGCACTTGCGGGAGGGATCCACCGCACGCGCTCCGTCAGTCCAAGTTCGGCAATGAGTGCTCGACTCTGAGAGACGTTTTGCCCCCATGCGCAAAGCACCAAACCCAAGCGGTGCCCTGCGTCCGCCATCCGTCCAACCGCGCGGAGCAAAGTGTCATTCCCCTTGTCTGCATAGCCGTATCCAGGGACCCAGTCGTGTCTGGTTGGGAAAAAAATCAAAAATTCTGCATCAAGTGCTGTACGGAGTTCATCCCGCAAGGCCGTTACGCCGCCCGCAGGCTGCCCGTGGTCCTGAAGATATGGATGGTTGATGAACGTAAAGCGTCCTTGGCATAGCAGTTCTGCGTTGGGAACACAGTCGAAGTTGGTGACGAACGTATGCTCAGCGAGCCGGTACGAAAGTGCTGTACTTCGGCCCTGCGCATTTTCTTCGAACGGAATGTCACGTAGCGTCCCGTGCTCAAAGCATAAGTATGGAACATTGCATAGAAGAGGAAAGAGGCCATATGTGCTGTAACCAATGACGAAATCGTATGTCTTTAATGCTTCGCCCCACCTCTCCAGATAATGTGCGCCCCACATAACATCAGATTTACGGAGATGATCCACGCGATCGGGAAATTCGCGCTTCCATGCGGATTCAAGACGCGTCCAGTACTCCGGCGGCGAAAGTGACTGTCGCAAATACGTTCGACCACGATTCCAAACACGCCTACCGACTGAAGAAAAACGCGACAGTAGCCGAGCGACCTGAAGTTCGAAGTTAAACGGTTTACGCCCGACGATTCGTTTGCGGGTACGGTTTTCAACTGAAAGGCGATTCCACAGCGAGTCGGCGATCTTTTCGTCGCCGCGGTTTCGCGCGGCGACATAATCGAGGCAAAGATCGACCGGTCCCTGTACGAACCAGCGTGGCCGCTGGTACCCGCCGAGATTGATGGAATGCCATTCCGGTGTGAACAAGTCGGGCGGTACCTCGCGTACCTCGGCCTCCTCCCATTCCGGAGAGCTCATCACGAAGTAATCGTGCAGAGCGATGACGTCGCAATCTATGCCGATCGCCCGCATCATCTTCGCAGAGTGATATGCGTTATTCGCAATGTTCCCAAGATGGGCAACACGGGGATTCCGCCCGTTCTTTTCGCGAAACATTGAAAGAAAGCTAAGAGAGTCTTCTCTCAGTCGAAGAAGAATGCTCTCTTCAGCCGTTGCCTCGCACGACAGGCGGGCGAGGTGTCGTGCGCCGACCGCATCAGCCATTCCAGGAGACCAGATGGGGAGCCAACCGTGCCGAGGCCTCGCCCCCTCCGTAGAGCTTCAAGGCTGGATTCGTGGGCTGCTGGAGCCAGTCCAACAAGTTGCCGGGAATGGTTAAACCGGCCCCTGGGTCATGTAATCGGGTCTGGCCGGTGGTGACCAGCTCGACCCACTCGGTACGATCTCTAAGTACAACGCAACGTCTTCCCATGTAGAAGGCTTCTTTCTGCAGGCCACCCGAGTCAGTGACGACTCCAGCACAATGCTTCAGGAATTTGAGCATCTCCAGATAGCCGACGGGTTGGATTACGCTGCATGCCCGTTCGAGCATACCCAAGAGTCCGGCATCAGCAGCCCGCTTTCGCGTCCTGGGGTGAAGAGGCAGGAGTACGGTTATGTCGCGGGCCAGATCGCAGAGAACGAAAACCGCTCTTGCGAGCGCTTCGGGGTTGTCAGTGGTTGCAGCTCTGTGCAGGGTTGATATGACAAAGGGACTCCTGGGCACCTCTACCGCTGCCATGTCAGCCACCGGACCAAAACGAATGCACGCGTCGTACATGACGTCCCCGACCTGAAGAACACGCGCATCTTCAATACCTTCGCGCCTCAGGTTTTCATCTGCGACATCCGATGTGGTGTAAAGCAAATCGGACATGTGGTCAGTGAGTCGCCGATTGATTTCCTCCGGCATGCGCCTGTCGAATGATCGAAGCCCCGCTTCTACATGTGCCAATCTGACCCCTGATTTGGCGGCGGCGAGTGCCCCCGCCAAAGTGGAGTCAGTATCACCGTACACCACAACACAATCAGGCTGCTCAGCAGTAATCACCATTTCCAGACCCTCTGTCATACGGGCCGTCATCGATGCACTGCTAAGTCCGCCAATTCCGAGATGGTGGTCGGGTTTGGCTAGGGAGAGCTGGTCAAAAAATATACCCGACATATTGAAGTCATAGTGTTGCCCTGTGTGTGCTGTGATTAACTTAATGTCGGCGTCCAAAGATTGGAGCGCAGAGTTCACCATCGCCGCCTTGATAAACTGGGGGCGTGCGCCGACCACTGTTAATATTTTCACGCCAACGACGCCCGAAACTGGTCGACCTGCCGATTCACGGTATCGCGTTTCCCATGGTTATCGACGATCCATCGTCGTGACGCGATTCGCAGCGATTCCAACGCTCGAGGATCATCGTGGAGCCTTCCAAGTTCAGAAACAATTTCAGGGGTGGTTGAACAATTGATAATGGGCGGCATTTGCGCGTACTGGCCAGCGAGTTTCCCTTCATCAAGGTACGTTAGGATTGGCGAGCCCACAGCCATTGCCTTGAAAAAAATACCCCCGAATGCCCCAAGCATGAACTGGTCTACAACTAGATCGCACGCGCGGGCAGTGCGCTCAAATTGAACCAAGGCCATGGGAGATTCCCAACGAATTAGATCGCTGATACCTAATTCGACTATCAATTGCTTGCTTTGTTCTACATTTGAGCCCCAGGCGCAGCAGACGACGCCGATCCGTTTACCCTGCTTTGCCAGTGCGCCAACTGCCCGCAGGAAGATATCGTTCGCCTTGTCTGCGTACCCGGTCCCCTTTACCCAGTCATGGCGCGTAGGAAAAAAGCACAGCAGCTGGCAACCAAACTCATGCATCAGCGCTTCGCGCGTTTCTTCTGAACCGCGAACGGCCAAACCATGGTCTTCGTCATAGGGGTGATTAAGCAGAGTAAATCGCCCTGGCGCGAGCCGTTCGGCACTAAACCGACAGTCAAAGTTTGTGACAAAAACATGTTCAGCTCGGCGGTATGCAATTGACGTGCAGCGCCCCCTGGCGTCCTCGGCATAGGGTATGTCACGAATTGTGCCGTGCTCAAAGGCGAAGTATTTTTTCCCAGCAATAAGCGGGTAGATCGGGTCGGTCGCGTATGCGATGACGATGTCATAATCCGCCAAAAACCTCTTCCAATCGGGTGCAAGGGCTCTAGCTGCGGCTAAATCGCCTGCAGTTAGCTCGTCCTTGCGGTCTGGAAACTCATTTTTCCAGTCGGAAATGAGTGATCTGCAGTTCCGTTCGAAGATCGCCGCTTCCGACGCTTCGTTGGATAGGCGGCGGCCGATCGAAACGATCTTGCTCAGGATCCACCACGCCCCGAATACCGGAATAGCGACGATCGTCCCAAGTGTTGTCCCGACGCGAGAGCCGAACACTCGACCGGATAGCGCTCGCCATGCCCGCTTCGGAGAAACACGGAGAACTGCATGAAACCAGCCCGTGAAATTCAAAATCGGTTGCATCACGCGGGGTGAAAAAAACCCAAGCAACTCGTGGACACGGAGTCGGCGGATCAGGTCCTCGCGTTCGCTGGTAGCAGCAGTAGCGAGCGGCGGTGCGGCCGTTCGGTTAATTACGCCAAGATAACGCCAATAAGCACCCTGTAGCGGACTACCCCTACGGCGTGCTCGTAGGTAAGCCATGCAAAGCCAGAGTGGGCCTTGGGCAAACCAAGGGGGGCGTCGGAAGTTGCCTAGGTCAAGGAGGCGCCAATCGGGCTGGAATTCATCGACGCGCTTGCCGCGGAGGTCGGCATCCTCCCACTCTGGACAACCCATGCAGTGGTAGTAGTCATAGCAGATAACGTCACATTCGAAGCCAGCATCGTTAAGCAGCTTTGCATTGTTATAACCGTTATTGGCGATGTTACCAACATGCAAAACTCGAGGGGGCCTGCCCGTCGTTCGGCGGAAGGCATCAAGCCATTGATGGTTGACGGGACTTAGTAGCGCGTTCATTTCTTGTCAGAAAAAGCGAAATCCTGGACTCGGATTTTGATCGGCGTTTGGTTATATATTATCAGCCTGGTTCAAACGCTTGGGGCCCGCCTTTTTCTCAGTACCAAGAACACATGTTCGAACGAGTCCCCGTCTCTACGAAAGCGAGTCAAGTCAATGACATCAAAAAAATTCTCGAAGAGGGGGATCGCCCAATCGAGGTTGAACTGAAACAAGTGAAAATTATCAACAGGCGTGGCTCTCCTTTCGTCGTAAGGCGCCGCCCCGTCGAGAGATGACAACCAATTGATAAAGACACCGCCTGGCTTGAGTACCCGGCGCGTTTCCGTCAACGTAGTTGTCAGACTGAGTACGTGGTCTAGTGAAGTGCCGCAAATTACTGAATCGAAAGAGGCATCTGCCCAAGGTAAGAACTCAGCGAAAGTACGTTCGACATGAAAGGGTGGTTGGTACGAAAGTTCCAAGGGTTCGATTGCGCAAACCGATTCTGGATCAAAACCGCGAAGATAACTTGGAACAATACGGGGGCCGCATCCAAGGTCGAGTATGGCGCCATGACCAAATGCGTCAACATAATATTTGAAAATACCCGCAAACTCGTTATTCCAGGTACTGCAACTCGCTTCGATAGGCAGGTCGTAGTACCCGCGAGCCCCGTGCTCGTAGAGACGACTCCACGTATCGAACAATTCGGGCCGAAGCGACCTTAATTTTCCAAGTACGGTTTCGTATGAGAGCTGGCGGCTTGGCTCAGGCAGTGGTGCAATGACTTTATTGGGTGGATTTTGAATCTCTTGTCCACGGCGGGAAAGTCCTGCTTGCATGATAGCCGAATACTTTGCAAGGTCTGCTGGACCGAGTCGCATCGATTGGCTTTTGGAGTGATTTTTAATCTCTTCAATCGATTTGTAAATCTGAAGAATTGCCGCCTGATTCGCGTCAAAGCCTATGGCTGTACGCAGGAGGCGAACACAATTTCTTGCTAACGACTTAAACATTACTATTGCTCCGGGCTAATACCCGTAACTCGAAGGGTTGGTCGAACAGGGTACTTAATTTTCGACCATGGCGCGCCACCTCGAAGCTGACGGCGCGTTCCCATATCGACCAGGGATCAGAGTAGTAACTTGTTTCTGCCGCGCTTACGCGGGGGGGGAAGACTGCAGCGGTTAGGTCGAAAATCCCGTCGCCTAAAAGGAGCGAGGAAGCCGTGAGGCGTAACACATGCTCTCCGCACCCCAGGGATCCGATTTGAATTAAATTTGGTTCTGCACTAAACCACGAAGTGGCTAAAACACCATCCGAACGTACAATCTTCAGCCATATCGCGGGATCTATTACAGGGGCCGAACATTCGAGGGTGAGCTCTAGTACCAGCGGTTCGTATTGGCGAAACCCGTTGACCGGAATCCCTTGGCTGGACAGGGTGCGAACCCGGGTGATCTCTACGGGCCCGTCCCCCCCCTTAACCCCTGCTGTCTGGCGCTTTAAAGACTCACCCGAAATAGCCAGGGTCTCCATATCGTAAAACGATACGACTTCATTGGCATCGCCGATCCGGTGGATCGTGCCCCCCTTGAGATAGATCGCACGATGACAAAGGCGCCGGACCAAATCGGATGAATGCGTTACGAAAAGAACGGTGGCTCCAGATCGACAAATCTCGCTGATTCGAGCCAGACACTTGTTGACGAAATAGGCGTCCCCCGCAGCCAACGCCTCGTCAACGATGAAGACATCAGGCTCGACGCTAATCGCGGTGGCGAACGTAAGCCGTGCCTGCATACCGCTAGAATAAGTCTTGAAAGGCTGATCGATGACAGCCTCGAGTTCACTAAACGCGATAATCGATTCCTGTTTTGCCTGGGCCTGTTCTTTTGACATCCCCATGCACATTGCGCCCATGATGATGTTCTCGCGGCCGCTGTACTCAGGATGAAACCCCGTCCCAAGTTCGAGGATTGCCGAAATCTTGCCGAAAATTTCAACTGACCCGCTGGTCTTGTCGAGCGTGCCAGCAAGGATCTTCAGCAAGGTGCTCTTGCCCGCGCCGTTTGAGCCTAAAATCCCAACAACCTCGCCGCGGTTAATGTCGAACGAGATGTCTTTCAACACGGGCACATCTGTGTGCCGAGTCGCGCCCGAGAGCACCTCGATCGCAACGTCCAGCGGACGCGCATATCGGCGGTATGACTTCGATAGACCCCGAACTCGGATTGCTAACGGGTCGCTCAAAGTGCCCCCGCAAGATTCGGCTTGAGCTTCGCAAATACCCGTACCCCGAGCAATAAGGTGCCGAGACTGATTAAACCAAAAATCACCCAAGAATAAGGGTGTTCAATACGTCCGAAATATACGACATCCTGATAGCACCAGATCAGATAGCTGAATGGGTTCACGTAGAGGATTGGTCTGAAAGCGCTGGGCACCATATCGGGGAGATAAAACGCTGGCATCAGGTAAACACCGACCAAGCTGAAAAGCTGCACTACATCTTTAAGGTCGCGGATGAACGCGCCTACGCAAGAAAACAAATATGCAAGGCCAAGCATCCAGACCATTTGCATGCAAACGAGAGGCGGCATGAGCAGGTACGTAAAGTGCAATTCACCGTGCTTGATCAGAACGTAAATGATGAGAACAACCGTTCCTACTATCTGTGGCAGCATGGATGCGAGAACGGTTTTAAAGGGTAGGACCTCAAGCGGAAATACCACCTGCTTAACCAGGTTCGCATTACCACTAACCGCAATGCAGCTCTTTACCATGCTCTCCTGCATTGAGATCCACGGGATGAGTCCTGCCAAAATGTATGTGGCGTAGTCGAGAGGCATTGTGGAGGTGCCACCGACCGGCACTTTAAATACAAAAGCAAATACAAATACATAAAGCGCAATTTGGAATATCGGATGAAATATAGCCCAGACCGATCCCAGGGATTGTCCCGCGTAACGATCACGGATCTCCCGCTTAGCCATTTCGAACGCCAATTGTCGATTGAAAATTAACGTGGCTACGGTGACGCGTAGAGAATTTTTTCCGTCTCGAAGGTATTGATTACTCACGGGAGTGGCTGACGGGTGGCTTCAAGCGGAGAAAGTTTCACACCACTTCTCAAGACTAAGTAAAGACCAAATTAGAAGGCGGCGGTTTTCTCTGCCCTCAAGGTGGTCATCAACCAGGGTCTTGATCGCTTCACGATCAAGATACTCGTATATGCGGGGCGCCCCTTTGTAAAGCTTCCGACGAACGTACTCAATACTCTCGCCCTTGAACCAGCTTGCATCGGGCGCAGAAAACCCCTGTTTCTCACGACTGGTGATTTCTTGAGGGATGTGCCGCTCCATTACTTTGCGGAGCAGCAGCTTGCCATCCTTGGTTTTTTCAAAATATTTCGCTGTTTTGCCACCTGGTTCATTCTCGTTCAGCCTAACGACCTCACCTAGATTGCCCAGTTTCATTCTGGCAGGAAGTCGCATTGCGAAATCAACAAGGTCGTTGTCAAGGAATGGCACACGTGTTTCCAAACCGTGGGCCATGCTCAGTTTGTCCTCAACCACCAGGAGTCCGTGAAGAAATGTTTTAGCTTCGAAGTAGAGCGAGTGATTGATGTAGTCCTCTGGTCGGGTCAGGTTCGGTGCGTGAGTTGAAAACACATCTCGAAAAATCGCGCGGGTATCTACATGCTTCACGTCTCCCCAGATCGGGGAAAGGATTTGGGCCATGCCGTTACCGGGAATCAGCCGTTGCCAGAAACCATAATATTTATCGATGTAGTGCTCGAAATCGTCGTTGACCACGGCACGGTAATAACGCCACGGATACCCCCCGAACAGTTCGTCGCCGCCTGCGCCGGACAGCACGACCTTTACAAATTTGCTTGCTAGTTGGGCTGCATAAAAATTCGGGTAGCTCTGGCCGACTCTCGGCTCTTCCAGATGCCACGCGAGCCGTGGAAGCACACGTTCCATGTCGCCAGCCTTGAGCACCATTTCGTAGTGCTCTGTGCGAAACATGTATGACATGTACTCTGCCGTTGTACGTTCGTCGTAACCAAGTTCGACGCCCGACGCAGAGTTGAGGTCGAACCCGCAGGTAAACGATTTGATGTACGGCAGTTGACGTGCAGCGAGTGCCGTGACGCTCCCGCTATCCATTCCGCCACTGAGATATGCGCCGACGTCCACGTCGCTGACCAGCTGCCTCTGAACCGCTTGCTGGAACAGGCGATCGAGTTCCTCCGCATACTCTTGTTCATCGTTCGGTTGGTCGGGTTCCGCGAAGGCGTAGTCCCAGTAACGGGTGACCTGGAACCGCACCTTGGAGCCGGAGTCGAGTCTGGCGGTAGCGAAGCAGCCTGCCGGAAGCAGGTGAACACCTTCGAATAGCGTACGATCGGTAAAGAAATTTTGAAAAGTCAGGTATTCGACGAGTCCTTCGGTGTCCATGCGCGCGGTGACCTGCCCGCTCGCAAGTAATGCCTTGACTTCGGAACCAAAGGAAAGGCTGCCACCTGCCAGAGAGTAGTAGAGAGGCTTTATTCCGTAACGGTCGCGCGCAAGAAGAAGAGTTCGCTCTGTCCGATCCCATAGGGCCAGGCCAAACAAGCCATTGAAGCGCAGAAGCGCAGAAGACCCCCACTGAGCTATGGACTTGAGGACGACTTCGCTGTCGCTGCGGGAACGAAACTGGTGGCCAAGTGCCTCCAGTTCAACTCGCAGTTCGCTGAAGTTATAAACCTCTCCGTTGTAGGACAGGACATATCGTCCATCTGGAGTGGCCATGGGCTGTTGGCCCGCCGGAGATGGATCAAGGATGGCTAGCCTGCGATGCCCGAGTCCGCATGGACCGTCAATATAGATGCCTTCCCCGTCAGGTCCTCGATGTCGGATGGCATCTGTCATCCGCTTCAGTACGATAGGTGAGACGGGGCGTCCATCTCCCAGGAGAAGACCCGCGATCCCGCACATCGAGACTTAGCCCCTGGCCTTGCTTCGGCGTGCTTCTACCTCTGCAATGTGCGCCTTACGCCAATCGATCAGTTGCTGCAGCCCCTCATCGAGCTTGATTCGAGCCTCAAAGCCAAGCTCCTGCTTGGCCCTGGCGGGGCTACCGATTCGATTACGAACAAGCGTCGCCTGGCTTCGAGGAGCGTAGTTGATGGGCAACTGGCAATTGGTCAGCCGTACAATTTTTTCAGCAAGCTCCTTCAGCGAGGTGCGGATCCCGGTGCCCACGTTATAAAACCGATCTGTGGATTCCGCCTGCATGGCTCTGACGTTGGCATGGCCGCAGTCTTCGACCGCGACAAAATCAAAGGCTTCGCTACCATCCCCCAGGATGGTTGGACCCTGGCCCTTGTCGATCGCATCAAGCATTTTCATGATGACTGCGATGTAGGCACCCTGATAGTCGGCTCGTGGGCCATATACGTTCATGTAACGAAGACCGACATAGTTCAGTCCGTAGCGATGGTGGAAAGCGCGCAGCATCGCTTCACCGCATATCTTGGTTGCGCCGTAGAAATTCTTGTTGTTGAACGGATGGTCCTCAGTCATGGGTTCCTCCACAGCGTCTCCGTATACAGAAGCTGAAGATGAGTACACCAACCGCTTTACGTTCTTCTTCACGCAAGCCTCCATGACGTTGAACGTGCCGCGCACGTTGACGTCAAAAGCGGATCGCGGGTACTCGTGACACTGGAGCAGCCATAGAGCCGCTAGATGAAAAACCCCATCAGCCCCATCAAGAGCTGATTCGAGAATGTCGGTCTGGAGTATGTCACCCCCCACGTCATAAATTTTTACCCGCGGGTCGCGTAGCGCTACCGAGAGGTTCTCGTGTCTGCCTCGCACAAAGTTGTCGTACACGAGGACTTCCTTGACGTCGTGCTGGAGTAACGACTCAACCGCGTGCGACCCAATGAGACCTGCCCCGCCGATGACAACGAATTTCTTCCCGAGAATGTCCATGACTGTCCTTTGGTTTAGTGTGTCTTGATGAGTGCCGCCACCACCCGATCCATCTGCGCCTCGGTCAGGTCCGGGCTCATCGGCAAACTCATCACGCGCTCTGCCGCCCAGTGGCTGTGAAGGGTTTCCGTTGCAGACGCGTCATTGCGATAGGCTGGCTGGCGGTTCAGCGAGAGGGGGTAGTGGACCGCTGTGGGGATCCCCTGCGCTGAAAGCGACTTTTGTACTGCCTCGCGGTTCTCGACAAACACCGTGTACTGTGCCCAGACGCAATCTCTGTCGGGGCGAACCGTCAGCAGGCCAACAGGTGCGTTTGCCGCTGTCAATTTGCTTCGATACGCCTCGCCCAGTTCGACTCGGCGCACAATTTCCCAGTCGAAGCGGTCAAGCTTCCCGAGAATCACGGCGCACTGCAGCGTGTCCATGCGGCCGCCCAGACCGATGCGGGTGTGGTAATAGCGGCGTTCCTGGCCGTGGACGCGAATTTCCCTAAGCGCCTTCGCTAGCGCATCGTCGTTGGTGAACACCGCTCCGCCGTCGCCATAGCAGCCCAGTGGCTTGCTCGGGAAAAAGCTGGTGCAGCCAATTGTTGACACGTTGCAACTCTTTCGGCCGCGATAACTGGCGCCGAAACTCTGGGCGGCGTCTTCAATGACTGGCAGATTACCGTGACGCGCAGCAATCTCATTGATGGGTTCCATATCTGCAACCTGTCCGTATAGGGATACAGGCATGATTGCTTTGGTTCGGGGGCTGATCTTCGTTTCGAGCTTGGCGACATCGATCAGGCAGGTGTCGGGCTCGATATCGACATAGATTGGCGTGGCCCCCACCAACGCAATGACTTCGGCTGTGGCTGCGAAAGTGAATGGCGTTGTGATGACTTCGTCACCAGGGCCGATTCCCAGCGCCATGAGCGCCATCAAGAGGGCTTCGGTCCCCGAAGCGCAGCTGATGCAATGTTTGGCGCCAACGTAGGCGGCCAACTTTTCTTCCATCTCCTTGACCTCGGGCCCCATGATGTACTGGCCGTGCTGCAGGACGCGATGGATGCGCGATTCCAGCTGGGGGCGAAGGTGGTCTTGTTGAGATTGCAGATCAATGAAGCTCAGCGGGCTGGGGGCCGGCTGGGCTGCGCAGTAGGCAGCAGGGCTAATGGTCTTGTCGGGATGGCGGGCGATTAAGCGGTCATTGCGAGTAAGCAATTTCATGGAGCCTGCAGGAAAGCGGCTCACTGCCTGGATCAGGGAATGATCTTCAGCCTCCGCAGTGTCGAACGAGGGGGCGTCCGTCGATAGAGCGGCCATCCAGTGCTTGCCCTGAATGAATTCCGCGAGGAGCCGCCTTGTCTCTGCGACTGCGTCCTTCCTTTCCAGGGGCTGCAGACCGCTAACTGAGTTGTGCTGCTCAAGATACTGCCGGAGGGAGTATTCGAGGATTTGTGCCGACCCGACGTGAACCCAAAGCTTGGCACCGTTAGACATCGCCTCTGCGATAGCGCTTGAACTGGCTTGCACAAATGGCTGCCTCTGCGTGCAAACGTCCAGCGCAACATCAACATCGATCAGCAGGTTCATCTCAGCTCGGTCCTTCGAGTTCTTGATGCGTTCTAGCGCCAGGCGTTCGGGCCGGTTCGATGCTATTCACCAGTCTGTCGCGTGGCTGCGGACAAGCGGTCCTGAGAAAGAACATAGACTTGCCCTGTCTTCGGACAGGTGTGTTGCCCGGAGCCATTGAGAGGAAGAGGGATCTGTTCGCCGAACTCGCTCATCCAGCCGATCTGGCGCGCGGGTACTCCGACCATCAGCGCGTAGGGTTTCACATCCTTGTTCACCACCGCCCCGGCGCCCACGAACGCATATTCTCCTATGGTCACGCCACACACCACGGTGCAGTTGGCACCCAGGGTTGCGCCTTTCTTGACCAGGGTGTTTCGATACTCAGTCTTGCGCTCAATGAGTGCGCGGGGGTTGTGGACATTGGTAAACACCATGCTTGGCCCGCAGAACACGCCTTCTTCAAGGGTGACGTTGTCATACACACTGACGTTGTTCTGAACCTTGCAGCGGTCGCCTATGACAACTTTATTTCCAACGAATACATTTTGACCAAGCGACACGCCGCGCCCAATTTTCGCGGCACCACACACATGCGCCCAGTGCCAGATACGGCTTCCTTCGCCAATCTGGGCACCCTCATCGACGATGGCGCTAGGGTGAATGCTGACGCCGATATGGTTCACCTCAGCACTCCAAGGGTAACGAAACCTTGACCCCGTCTTTCGCCGAACGGTACATCGCGACTAGCAGTTCAAGGCTCTTGAGGCCAGAGCGGCCATCGGTTTCTGGCTCAGCCTCACCGCGCATCACCCGGGCAACATTCTGGTAGTAGAGAGGGTGACCGAAGCCATAAACGCTTGTTGTGGCGTAGCTTGCAGCCTTGATGTCTGCGTCTTCTGGGCGAACATCAGCGAAGCGCCACTCCTGGATTTCGTTGACGGCTACTCCGCCCACGCGTACGGTGCCCCTCTCGCCGAGTATGGTGATGCTTCCTTCGAGATTTTTCGGAAAAGTGAGCATACTGACGTTGAGCGTTCCCATCGCGCCACTCCGCCAGCGGATAGCTGCGACGCCACTGTCTTCAACCTCGATGTTGCGAGCCTGCGTAGCCGTGTATGCCATCACGCTTTCAACCGGGCCAATCAGCCAATCGAGCAGGTCAATGTAGTGGCTCGCCTGATTCATGAAAGCGCCACCGTCAAATTCCCAAGTACCGCGCCATCCGTTACCCTGATCGTAATAGTCCTGTGGGCGTGTCCAGAAGACATTGAGCGCGACGTTATAGATACGCCCGAATCTGCCCTGATCGATTGCCGCCTTCAGAAGCTGCAACGTTGCATTCCGACGGTTTTGTTTCACCACAAAAAGACGTACCCCTGCTTCATCACAGGCTTTCACCATGGCAACGCCATCGGCCAGACGGGTACCCATTGGCTTTTCGCTCAGCACATGCACGCCATGTTGCGACGCCATGATTGCCTGCTGGGGGTGAAGTCCGCTGGGCGTGCATAGCGCAACCATATCAAGAGCTTCGTTCGCGAGCAGGTCCGACATACTGGAATAGCCGGGAACCTGGTGTTCAGCAGCATGCTGGGAAAGTGTGCCGGAATCCGTATCGCACAGTGCCACCAACTCAAATTCGTTGGCGTGCTGATGAATTGAGCCAAAGTGGTTTTTAGAAATGCGACCGCACCCGACCACGGCGATACGAATCTTCCGGTCGGCAATAGTCGGGAATCGCTGTAGTTTCATGACGAGTTGGCTGGGCAGAAATCAAAAACGAAATACCGTAAAGCCTACTGCCGTGGCTTCGTGGCGGTTGTATAGCGACTTGATGTCTGCCAGAACCGGGTTGGCCGAGCGGCACAAGGTTCGCAGTTGGGGAAGTGACATGCCTCGGTATTCATGATGTCCCACTGCAACAATCAATGAGTCAACCGGGTGCGACGCGTCGATTACGCCAAGTTCGAGGCCATATTCCTCTTGAACTTCGCCAGCACTGGCCCACGGGTCTGCCACCACCACCTTGGCGCCCCATTGCTGAAGTTCGACGATCAGATCGACGACTTTGCTGTTTCGTATATCTGGGCAGTTTTCTTTGAACGTGATGCCCATTACGCCGATCGTGCTACGGGCAACATCAAAACCGTTTTGCAACATGCGTTTGATGACGTTGCGCGCCGCATAGCGCGCCATGTTGTCGTTAATTCGCCTGCCTGCAAGAATGACCTGAGGGTGGTAACCGACCTCTTCAGCCTTATGGGTGAGGTAGTAGGGGTCGACGCCGATGCAATGCCCGCCTACCATGCCTGGCCTGAAAGGCAGGAAGTTCCACTTGCTACCGGCTGCTTCGAGCACCTCGATTGTGTCAATGCCCAGACGCTCGAAAATCACCGATAACTCATTGACAAAAGCGATGTTCAAGTCGCGTTGGCTGTTTTCAATGACCTTGGCGGCCTCCGCGACCCTGATACTGCTGGCTTTCCAGGTGCCCGCTTTGATGATGCTGCTGTAGAGCGCATCAACTTCATCAGCAACCGCAGGCGTGCTGCCGCTTGTGATTTTCCTGATGGTGGTGAGCGTATTGACCTTATCACCTGGGTTGATTCGCTCTGGGCTGTAGCCGCAGAAAAAATCCGCGTTGAACCTGAGTCCGCTCGTCTGTTCCAAAACCGGCACGCAAACTTCTTCGGTGGCCCCTGGGTAGACGGTTGATTCATAAACAACGATATCGCCCTTTTTCAAGACTTGGCCAACCGTCTTGCTGGCTCTGACTAGGGGCATCATGTCCGGCCGGTTGGCCTGATCCACCGGGGTAGGGACGGTGACGATGAATATTCTCGCGTCCCGAAGGTCTGATTGTGTGGCGGTGTAGCGAAGCCGGGTTGCTCGGGCGAGCTCTTCCGCCGTGCATTCCAGCGTGTGGTCGTGTCCCGCTTCGAGTTCGGCGATTCGATCGGGATTAATGTCGAACCCAACGACTTCTCGGGCTTTACCGAACTCTACCGCTAAAGGAAGGCCAACATAACCCAGGCCGATTACTGCAACCAGCTTGTCTTCTGGATTCATTCTGTCGAGTTTAGGGCGCCAGCAACCGCTCTCGAATCTGAGTTGGAAACTCGAACAACGGTACTCGCGCTTTTGGGGCGAAAACGCCCAAACTGGGAAGTGGGGTGGCTGATGGGATTCGAACCCACGACAACCGGAATCACAATCCGGGACTCTACCACTGAGCTACAGCCACCACCGGGAACTGGCCTGCCCGACAGGAATCGAACCTGTGACCCTCAGCTTAGAAGGCTGATGCTCTATCCAACTGAGCTACGGGCAGCAAATTCTTGAAACAACCGCTGTCGTGCGACAGAACTTCGCCCTCTCCGGCAAAGCCGACCCGTTGATTGGACGGCTTGGCAATGCCCGGAAGGGATGGTCGGGGCGAGAGGATTCGAACCTCCGACATCTTGCTCCCAAAGCAAGCACTCTACCAGGCTGAGCTACGCCCCG
>Ga0172373_10002597_pt1 | contig 27395 bp, 27 predicted proteins | sample Lak10m_2_FD_114546 | JGI IMG/M metagenome (GOLD analysis project Ga0172373, IMG submission 114546) | Freshwater microbial communities from Kabuno Bay, South-Kivu, Congo - kab_092012_10m | ecosystem: Environmental > Aquatic > Freshwater > Lake | place: Democratic Republic of the Congo...
CCTGAACCACAACCAACATCAGCAACCACGATATTGTCTTCAGGTTTTGCACCCCAAAGACGCATTTCTAAAGCTTCTAAACAAAGCTGTGTCGTGGCATGAGCACCAGTACCAAAAGCACTACCAGGATCGAGACGGAGAATTTTGCGATCGCCATTGGTGGGTGGATCAATCCATGCTGGATAAATTACCAACATGTCGCCGATTTCCTGTGGACTCCAATGTTGTTTCCAGCTAGATGACCAATCCTCATCATTAATTACTGTCCATTGGGTAGTTGGCGCTTCGTAATTCCAGGCGATCGCATCTTGCTTTAGCCATAGCGCTAAAGCTGCTAGATCTAAAACGCTACCTTTTTCAAGAGGCAAATAACTACTAACGCGAATCTCTCCATCTTTTTTTTGGTTGCCATTCCTTGACAGCCAAAATTGTGTAATCGCCAGAAAATCTGCTCTTCTAGAGACGGTTCGGCTATAACTTGGATTTCCCACCAACTGTTGTTAGAGGTAATGCTCAAAGGTGACATCTGGCGATTATGAGTGTGATATGAGTGATTATATTTGGGAACATGCGATCGCGTAAATCGCTGAATATCGTAAAAATCTCTAGTCTTGGATATACTCTTGCTGCTGCAACAGCGCTAATTCTGCTCGCTGCGCTTCGCGTCCTAAATATGCAGCATGGTCAAATAGTGTAACAGGACAAGGTTGGGTGCTTTCAAAGATTTCTACACATAGTTCCTTAGCAGTACGACCTGTAAATAGTTGCACTGCTTGACGATCAACCTTACCTCTAGCAGGAATTGGTTTTCCTGTCTCAGGATCAACAGCTAATCCTTTTTCATTGATGATATTGCTATAGTGTTTGGCGCAAATTAAATTTTGTTGGCGATCCACATAAATAATAAAGTAGCCACTAGGATCGAGAGCTATAGATCGCTTTGATAATTTCTCATCAATGATCTGGAGTTGTTGAGTAAGTGTGTTCGGGTCAGCAGTCAAGTTCATTAACTTTGAGGCAAAAGAATATTTTCTTATCTATGATACGACTTACAGCGCTGAAGTTTTGCAGAACTAACTAATCCTATACAATGAAATATAGCAATCCTAGATGAGTTTTGAGAGCGCACCTTCGGTGACTCTCTCAAAACTCCACAGATTCTACAATACATAGCCAGTTTCCCAGCCATAGCCTATAACTAGAGGGGCGATCGCCATGCCAGCCAAAGTACTTGATGGACGTTACAAACTAATTAAGCAAATCGGCGCAGGTGGGTTTGGGCATACATTTATCGCAAGGGATATGCGCCGCCCAGGATCGCCACCCTGTGTAGTCAAGCAACTAAAACCCGCTAGTGATGATCCTAACTTTATTCGGGAGGCAAGACGGCTATTTAATACCGAAGCAGAAACTCTTGAAAAGTTAGGCAGGCACGACCAAATCCCGCAATTGCTTGCCTATTTCGAGGAAGATAAGCAGTTCTTTTTGGTGCAAGAATTTGTAGAAGGGCGATCGCTTCATGATGAACTTAAAGCACCATTGCCTGATGTGTCAGATTTAGATAACACAACTCAAGATCGAATTCTTGCAGAACTAGATAATATTGACGCACCACCAAGAGACAAGCAACTAAGTGAAGTTGAAGTACTCAAAATTTTGAAAGATGTCCTTGATGTTCTGGAGTTTGTCCATTCAGAAGGGGTAATTCATCGCGACATTAAACCAGATAACTTAATTCGCCGCAAAAAAGATCAAAAAATTGTATTGATCGACTTTGGTGCAGTGAGAGCTATGCAAGATGCTAGTACCCAACTGTCTGCCAACGAGAAAGGGGAATCACGATTTACAGTCACCATTGGGACACCTGGTTATATGCCTAGCGAGCAATGTGCCGGCCGACCAACTTACAGTAGTGATATTTACGCTTTAGGGATGGTGGCAATTAAGGCTCTTACAGGCTACGGACCTACTGATTTACCAACCGATCCTGCTACAGGAGAACTGGTCTGGCGCGATAAAGCACAGGTTAGCAATGGCCTATCTATGGTGCTGACTCGAATGGTGCGATATCATTATACACAACGATATCAATCAATCCGTGAGGTCAATCAAGGTATTAGCACCTTTGCCACGATGACCGAAGTGGAGCGTCAAGCAACCACAAGTAAGATTGTCAGGTCAACTATTCTTACTGGAACAGACAATTTAGCTAAACCTAATGCAGCGACTTCCTACAAATCTAGTTCTCCAACTCGTCGAACAGTTCCTGCTCCATCTGCTAGCTCTAATTCAGGGGTTCTATTTCTATTTGGTGGGCTGTTGGCAGTAGTAGCGGTAGTAGCTGCTTTTGCTTTACCAGCAATGATGCGAAATAACCAGCCAGTAGTGAATGTCAATAATCCCGTGATTCCTGCTAATAAACCAATACCAACGGAAACTAGTCCTACTTCAACATCTGTAGCAACTTCTAATACGCCAGTTAATCATGTTCTAAATTTGGAAGCTAATAAAGAATCCTTAGCTGTCCCTAGCAAAATTGTGGGAGATGCCACTCACACTTACACAATTCAAGCTAAATCTGGTCAAGTATTTAGTACGTCGATTACTGGTGCTGGACTATTACTCACTGTCTTAAATAATCAGGGGGTTCCATTATCTAATGCGGTTAATGTTGTCAATGCTGATGTCCCGATTACCGCTGATGGAGCCTATGTAGTACAGATTAAGGGGATTGGCGGCACTTCTGAAATCCTCTATCAATTAAAACTTAGTCTCAAGGAGACGGCGATCGCTCAACCAACAGCAGTTCCCACAGCCCCTCCGCCAACTTCACCTTTAGCGACACCAAATCCTACAGGAACACCGATTCCTCCATCTCCAACACCTACAGCTTCACCCACACCACCACCCCCACAAATAGAAATCAAAGTTAGAGATAGATAGTAAGGGTGGCGGCGCTTCGCGCCGCTCATCCTTACTACGATAAATCAAAGTTATACTAATTCACTGATGTTAAGTGGAAGTCTGAGATTTGGGCTTGGAGACCAAGCCCCTACTTTTACAAATATGTAGGGATTTGGTCTCCAAATCCTCTTTTAAGATGACATAGAAACAATTATGAAGATCTTTGTTCTACGTAACATTAGTAATTCACAGAAGTGTGGCGACACTTCTGTGAATTAAAAACCAAACCCTGTAAGGGTTTTGAAAGCACAAAATGGCGTAGCCATTTTGTGCTTTGGTATTAGAGATAGATAAGAAAAGGATAGGCAGCGCTTCGCGCCGCCTATCCTTACTACGATAAATCCTTGTTGAGAGTATTATGAAAATATATGGGATTGATTTTACAAGCGCACCTAGTAAAACAAAGGTAATTACTTGTGTAGAGTCATTTCTAGAAGCAGATACTCTACACATTGAGAAGTTCTATCGTTTTACAGACTTTCTCTCTTTCATGGATTTTCTCCAGCGATCGCCATCTTGGATTGCTGGAGTTGATTTCCCTTTAGGACAACCACGCAAATTAATCGAGAACTTACGATGGGGAGAACCTTGGGCAGAGTATGTCGCTCTCATTGGACAAATGACAAAGCCAGAATTTGTGGAAACTTTAAATCAATATCGTCAGGGTCGCGCTAACGGCGATCGCGAACATTTACGCCAGACTGATCGACTCACAGGTGCAATTAGTCCGATGAAAATTTATGGTGTACCTGTTGGGAAAATGTTTTTTGAAGGTGCACCCCGAATGCTTAAGGCAGGGTTTAGCATTTTGCCATGTCATCCGACTAATGATCCACGCATTGTCATCGAAATTTATCCCGCCTTAATCGCAAGAAGTATCATAGGCAAGCAAAGCTATAAATCCGATAACAAGCAAAAACAAACCTCGGAAATTCAATTTTTGCGCCAAGAAATAATTAATCAGGTGCGATCGCCCATATCCCAAACAAAATATAACTTTACTGTCAAAGTTGATCAGCAGCTTGAGGGGCAATGTGTAAGTGATGCATCAGGAGACACAATCGATGCTGTACTTGCAGCAATCCAAACAGCACAGGCTTCTCGTCAAGACAATTATGGAATTCCTGAAACCTGCGATCGCCTCGAAGGATGGATCTGTGCCTAAAAAAAGCAGCACTTCGTGCTGCCTTTTTTTACATAGCTATAGAGTTATAAATTGGCGATCGCTTTTCCCATTAACTCCTTGATAAAAGGCACATCATGATGAGTTAGCTCCCACAAAGTACTGAGATCTACTTCTAAGTACCCAAACATCAAGCTATCGCCAACACTAGTCAAGCGTCGCCAGTTAATTTGAGGATACTGATCCATAAAACTAATCGGTAATCTCTTCGCAGTTGCACCGATTAGCCCAAGCGCCCTTTCTACTGCAAAAATCGTTTTTTGATCGCGACTAAACTGCATAAAATCTATCTCTGATACAAATGACTCCGTAGCCGCGATCGCTTCTAAAATGTCTTGTATTTGTACTTCAAGACGATGGTTATTACTTTCGATTTCAGCAGGAATACTCACTTTGCTGGTTCCCATTAGCTTTTTTCCCTTAAAAAGATTTAGTTTAGCACTCAGATGCAGTTGCGAAAATTGACAATATTGCCTATAACCGCGATCGCAGGTGGCGCAAAATTACTTACTTGAACAAGTTCGACGATATTACCCAAACAGCCAATCAATTCTGACTGATCAGAACGGGTCCCCTGACGAATTATAGCTACAGGTGTCGCTTCTGGTAATCCTGCCGCGATCGCTTTGGGGACAATTTCACCTAAATTATGCAATCCCATATACACCACTATCGTTTCGGCAGCTTGGGCGATCGCTGTCCAGTTAACCTGTGGACGATATTTCCCCGCCGACTCATGCCCTGTTACAAAAATTACCGATGAGCTAAAATCACGATGGGTCAGGGGAATGCCTGCATAGGCAGGAGCCGCAATCCCTGAAGTAATACCTGGAACCACCTCCACTGCAATTCCCGCCATACACAAATCAGCAAGCTCTTCGCCGCCACGACCAAAAATGAACGGATCTCCCCCTTTCAAGCGGACGACTATAGCATGTTCCTGAGCTTTCTCAATTAATAATTTCGTAGTCTCTTCTTGTAGTAAAGAATGATTGCCACGCCGCTTACCTGCATGAATTTTCTCGGCGATCGGGTTAATCATGGCAAGAATCTCATCGCTAACCAAAGCATCGTAAAGCACTACATCACATGTCTCCAATAATGCTTTACCTTTCAGAGTCATTAACCCTGAGTCCCCAGGACCTGCGCCTACTAAATAAACCTTACCTAAAAAACGATCTGAGGCAGGCTGAATAGCCTGTTGTAAATCAGTATTTGTCATTCGTTATCAAACCCTTAATCAAAACTTGAGTATCTAAGCCAAATATTGCAAGGCGATCTCATCTTCATTTTCCTCATGTATTGTATTTATAGAAGTTATAAAGCACGGAGCAAAGCGTCGTACTTTATACCAAATCACTCCAATTGTAGAAGCTATAAAGTTCATCGCAAAGCGCTTTACTTTATAAAAACATTCTAGAAGTTAGAAAATACATCATGAATCGTCATGATCCCTAAAAATTGAGACGCAGCCATCTTGTCAAGCCAAATCAAGGAGAACTAAAGAACGCTCACATATTTAATTAATTTAAGAATATGTCCAAAAATCTTCTTGAGATGTAACGAGTACAACGAATCAAAATGAGGCAGGCGTGAATCTTACCGACTTTACCAAAGCAAATCTTACCAAATCGAGCCTAGAAAGAATCAACCTCAAAGGAGCAGATCTTAAGCGCGTTAATCTGAGTGGCGCTAAACTGGCAGATGCGATGCTTTCCAAAGCGAATCTTACAGGTGCATTTTTGCATAGAGCTGATTTAAACAGAGCCAATCTGGGCGAAGCAAATTTATCCAAAGCAAATCTTACTTCTGCTTTCTTAATCAAAGCCGATCTTCAAAGAGCCAGCCTCAATGAAGCCTATCTAGTAGCCGCCAATCTTAACTCGGCAAATCTAACTAGTGCATCTTTGATCAATGCTGATCTTAGTCTTGCCACACTCACAGGAGCTTGCCTTAATGGTGCAAATCTTAGTCGGGCTAAGCTAAATGGCACATTCTTTATTGAGTCGAATTTATTGGGCGCAGATCTAAGTGATTCTGACTTCACAGGTGCACTGATGATTAAGGCAAATCTCAGTGGGGCGAACTTAAGTCAGGCTTGCTTGATGAATGTTGATTTGACGGAAGCAAACCTTACAGGCGCAGAGTTGCATGGAGTCGATCTTGGAGGTGCAATCTTAAATGCTGCAAATCTCAACGCTGTCGATCTTGTTGAGGCAAATTTAAGTGGTGGTTCACTTAGTCGCGCTAACTTGGGCTGGGCAAATTTACTAGGAGCAAACCTAGAAAAGGCAAATTTAGTGGGCTCTGATCTGAGTTGGGCAAATTTAAACGAAGCCAATTTGTCTGAGGCTGACCTAAGTTGGACTAATCTCACGGGTGCATTTTTGATGAAATCAAACCTCAGTGGTGCAAACCTGAATGGGGTGAATCTATCCAATGCCAACCTCAGTGGTGCAAATTTAAGTGGTGCGAACTTAATGGGTGCAAATTTAAGTGGTGCTGATTTGAGCAATGTCGATCTACGTGGTGCTTACTTAATTCGCACTAATTTGCATAATGCAACTTTAAACGAAGCAAATCTCACTGGTGCAAATCTTGATGAAGCTGTACTCAATGGAGCTAGTTTAAGTAGGGCAAATCTCAATCGTGCCAACCTCACTAGAGCTAGTTTGACAGGAGCTAATTTAAAAGGCGCTTTTATGTTGTGGACAAACCTGAGAGGAGCTTTCATGCTATGGACAAATTTAGACGGGGCAAATATGACAGGAGCCATTTTGCCAACGGACAAGTAATAACCGTATAGGAATGGGCAAAGCTCATTTCTATGCGATCGCAAAAATATGGTGTGAAAGTGTAATGAAAGCTAGAGAACTGATCGATCGCTATAACCAAGGCTTTCGAGATTTTAGTGATATCGATCTCAGCCGTGAAAATCTTAGTAATGTGGGGTTAACCGCGATCAATTTGGCTAATGCCAATCTGAGTGAAGTCAACCTATCCTGTACTACTTTAAATGAAGCCAATTTGTATGGTGCAAATCTAAAAAACACCGTCCTATACCGTGCTAGCCTCAGCGATGCAAATCTCTGTGAGGCGGATCTAAATGGTGCTAGTCTGATTAAGGCTGATTTGCATGGTGCTAGGTTGGAACGGGCTAATCTAAGGGATGCTGACCTAACTGGCGCAAATCTCAATACCGTGAGTCTCGCCAACTCTGACTTGACAGGAGCCAATTTAAGTTGTGTGTCTCTAGTCGGAGCCAATCTAGAGGGAGCAAATCTCGCAGAAGCATTTTTGAAAGGAGCTAACTTAGATGGAGCAAAATTAAATGGAGCTAATCTTGAAGGTGCTAATCTAAGTGGGGCAAGTTTTAGTGAAGCTAATCTTAGCCAAGCAAATTTCTCGGCATCAGATCTTTCTCATGCAAGTTTGTATGCGGTCAACCTCTGTGACGCTTTATTGACCAAAGCAGATTTAAGTGGAGCCAATCTAAGTAATGCAAATTTAAATGATGCCGATCTCCAAGATGCAGACCTTAATGGTGCATTTCTAGTTGATGCTCAGTTGAGTCGCGCATGTTTGGAGGGTGCAAATCTTAGTAAATCCAATTGTTATAAAGCTAATTTTAACGGTGCATTTTTACTAAGGACAAATCTAAATGGGGCAAATCTGAACTGCACAGATTTCTCCAATGCTTCTCTGCAACCAGTCGATCATGAGGCAGATCGCAATCCAGAGTATGTAATACCAAGTTAATAAATGGCGTAGCTATTTATTAACTTGAAAACCTTTTCTGAGTATGGGTCTTAATTCATAAAAGTGAGGTCGCACTTGTCTGAATTGGTATAACTGATGAGAAAAGTGAGCAAAAGTTAAGCCATTTGCCGTAGAAACTGTAATGGTATGTAGGTACGTCTTGTCTAGAGAGAAAAAACTATAAAAAGTGATCGCACTAGAAAATAATCAGTTAGGGATGAAACATGAACGCAACTACAAAAGAAGTCGAAAAAGAAACAACAGATCCAACAGTTAAGCTTGCTAGCCCAAAATATAAACGTATTTTATTAAAACTCAGCGGCGAAGCGCTTATGGGCGAACGCAATTTTGGTATTGATCCTGAAGTCGTTCAAGATATTGCTTTACAAGTTGCCGAAATTGTTAAAGATGGGATCGAAGTAGCGATCGTAGTTGGAGGAGGTAATATCTTTCGGGGTATTAACGGTGCTGCTAAAGGCATGGATCGCGCTACAGCCGATTATATTGGCATGATCGCCACCGTGATGAACGCACTGACTCTACAAGATGCTTTTGAACAATTAGATGAGCCGATTCCTACAAGAGTGATGTCCGCGATCGCGATGCAAGAGATCGCAGAACCATATATCCGCCGCCGCGCCATCCGCCACCTTGAAAACAATCGGGTGGTTATTTTTGGTGCAGGTTCAGGTAACCCCTATTTCACAACTGATACAACGGCGGCTCTGCGTGGAGCAGAAATTAATGCTGATGTCATTTTGAAAGCAACTAAAGTTGATGGCATTTATGACAGTGACCCTAAGAAAAATCCTGACGCAAAACGTTATCAATCCGTTAGCTTTGACCATGCCTTAATCAATGACTTGCGTGTAATGGATGCAACAGCCTTTGCCCTGTGCAAAGAAAATGGCATTCCAATTATTGTGTTCGATCTCGGTGTTACAGGTAACATTCGTCGCGTCGTCATGGGAGAATCGATTGGTACTTATGTTGGAGGTTCCTGTGAAATTAACTGATGTTGAGGCGCGAATGCAGAAAGCTGTAGAAGCGACCCAGCACAATTTTAATAGTGTGCGAACGGGGCGTGCTAATGCTTCGCTATTGGATCGAATTACTGTGGAATATTATGGGGCAGAAACACACCTCAAGGCTTTGGCAAATATTTCATCGCCTGATGCTACGACCTTGATGATTCAACCTTTTGATCGCAGTACTATGCGTGCGATCGAGAAGGCTATATCTGAGTCGGATATTGGGCTAACCCCAAATAATGATGGCAGTAGCATTCGCCTAAATATTCCCCCATTAACTACAGATCGTCGTAAAGAGTTGGTAAAGATGGTTGCCAAGCTCGCTGAGGAAGGAAAAGTCGCAGTTCGCAACATCCGCCGTGATGCGATCGATTCATTGAGGAAGCTAGAAAAGGCAAAAGAAATTTCTGAAGATGATTCTAAAAGTCAACAAGAGCAAGTAGATAAGTTAACGGAAAAGTTCGTTAAAACTATCGATAAGGTAACAGCCGAAAAAGAAAAAGAAATTTCTACAATCTAAAAACAAAAAGCGGCGCGATGCGCCGCTTTTTGTTTTTAGATTGTGGATTAAGGGTTTAACCCTTGCAATCGAAGTAGATGCAAATGAGGTATCACTATATTTTTTCAGATGCGGACGTGTTATCTGAATTTCTTTTAAGTTTTGACGTGAATTGGAAAATCAATAGTAGGCACTGGTCACCTAAAACGTGATCGACGTATTTCCGACTTTTTTATCGCCTTGAATTGGACGTTTCAGCACCTATCCCTCATTAGCTGACCAGTGCCTCAATAGTAAATTGCCCAGAAAGTAATAAATTATTCAGTATGAGAAAATAAAGCATAATTTCTATAAATTATTGTTACTAGTTTGTGGAGTATGATTTCAAATTAGCTAGCAATGGTTAGAAATAATGATTATTTAACGTGAGTTCGATATAGCCATTTGCGCCGCGCTTCGCGCGGCGCAAATGGCGAAAAATGGTAAGAATCGCTTAGCGATTCTTACCATTTTTCACTTTCGTCGAACTGACGTTTATTTAAATAACTGTTTAGAAAAACTGTGAAATTAAAGAGTATGAAGGGTATTAATTATCGTGAACTAGAAAAAATATTAAAAGTAAAAGAATTAGAGCAACTACTAAAAGCCAATGAATGGGTTAAGGCCGACCAACTAACGGCTAAGCTCATGTGTCAAGTTACAAAGCGAGAAAAAGAAGGTTGGCTAAGTACAGAACATATTGATGCTTTACCTTGCGAAGATCTACTAATGCTTGATCAACTATGGGTTGATAACAGTAATAACAAGTTTGGCTTTAGTGTCCAGAAAAAATTGTTGCTAGAATGTGGGGGTGAAGTGGAGAAATACACTTCTACATCATGGAAAAAATTTGCGGCTGAAGTTGGTTGGTATCATCCTCAAAATGATGACTGGAGGACATATCCAGAGTTTATGAATGACACACAAAATGCTCAAAATATTTCCCTAGCCAGTCTCCCATATGCATATATATGTATCGATCATTTGATGGGTGGGATTGGGATGATGATGTTTTCTTCTCTTGTTCAGAAACTTGTGAAGTGCAACCTCTAAAAACAAGAAGATGAGTTGTTGAGCAAAGCGCTATAACTCATCTTCTTGTTTTTGGTTTGGTTTGTACTAGCTAACTGTTTTTTGTCTATAAGACAAAACTTGAGCTGATGTGAATTTTCCTGACTTAGAAATTCATTTCTACAGCTTGGACTTTTTCGACTTGTTTCTTCTTCAGTACCAACAAAATTTGGGTAACGATGACAGAGGCAAAGAATGCTAGCAACCACTGAATGCGGCGAGGATCTTGAAGGACGATTTCACCATCATGCTGACCAAAACCGCCAACATTAGGATTTGTGGTTAGAGGAGAACCAACTTTCACATCACTACCAGGTTCTACAACTAGTTCAGCACCAGCAGGAACCTTCTCAACAGCAATACTGCCATCTGTAGTTTGAACCGAAATTTCATAACCACCGTAGATACCTTCATCTTCATTTGGTGTGATTGGGCTAATTTGAGTAACTAGACCAGAAACTGAAGACGTATATTCGTTGTTATTGCTCTTTTCGCCAGTGGGATAAACTTGACCACGACCACGGTTGCCGCCAGCATGGACAGCATATTTCAGGAAGTGAATATTCTTGTCTTTAGCAGGATCAGGCGCAAGAACAGGGAAAACAATTTCTGAATAATCATCACCAGATACTGGGCCAACTAAGACAATATTTTCTTGAGTATCGCTGTAGGGCTGGTAGTAGGTATCCTTAGTTTTTTCCTTTAGTTCTTCAGATAAGCGTTCTTCAGGAGCAATTTTAAATCCTTCAGGCAATACTAAAACTGCACCAACATTCAAACCTGTTTTGCTGCCATCAGCGCTCACCTGTTGTTTGGTGTGGTCATAGGGAAGTTTAACAACGGCTTCAAATACAGAGTCGGGTAGCACTGCTTGAGGCAATTCTAACTCGATACCCTTTTGAGCGAGGTGGCAGTTAGCGCAGACGATGCGACCTGTAGCTTCGCGAGGATTTTTATAGGCTTCTTGAGCAAAATAAGGATAGGCAAAAGCAGAGGGCGCATTAAGCCCAAAAAGTAAAGTTAAACTTGCGAGGACACATAGACTGACACCCACAATCAAACGTTTGGCACGGAACAAAGCTTTTTTCATGTATAAGTTCAAATGTAATTAAAATACCAATTTCGATAAGTCAAGGATAGGCTGTGCTCCTCGCCATCTATCCTTAACCCTTTATTTTAAGCCCACCAAGGTGCTTCATTAGTGCGGAAGTCAGTTTCTGTCCATGTACTAAATTGCACCACATCATCACTCACTGTGGCATGGGCAAGCGCAAGTGACAATGGCGCAGGTCCACGTACAACTTTACCTTCAGCGTTGTACTGAGAGCCGTGACAAGGACACATAAATTTGTTTTCGGCAACGTTCCAAGGTACGACACAACCAAGGTGAGTACAAACTGCATTTAGTCCGTAGGATGCGATTTCTTTGTTGTCAGTAACAACAATATAGGTTGGGTCGCCTTTGAGTCCTTGAGCAAGTACGCGATCGCCTGCTTGATGATCTGCCAAGAATTTTGAAGCAATCACATCGTTACCCAATGCGTCCTTAGCAGCAACGCCACCGCCAGTTCCTCCGCGAGAAGGTGGTACAAAATAGGCAAGGAAAGGACCGGCGGCTCCGAGGGTGGTTACGGCCGCAGACCCCCCTAAAATTAAGTTCATAAATTGACGACGACCCATGCTAGGGACATCGGCGGATGCAGAAGCTTGACTCATAAATTTGACTAAGGATTTGGCTGAGAAATATTACGTTTTATATATCACTTCCTACCATGATATCGACAATCTTAGGACTTCTCTCTAGTTGTTTTGCAACGAAATGTTAAGCGTCATAATTTTTGGGAATATTATTAAGCTTAACGGCAGTTATAGTTACATTCAGTCATGTTAGGCAGCAATTCTCATTATAAAAATCGGTTTTTTGAAAGCCCGCCGTTGGCGGGCTTTCAAAAAACCGATTTTGGTGTTTCCAGCACCTTCGGTGCTGGAAACACCAAAATCGGTTTCATAATGAGAATTGCTACATGTTAGGGCATAAAACTCAAGAAGTGAGTGGTGGCGGAAAGCGCTGCCACTCACTTCTTGAGTTTTGGTTTGAACTAATGCAAGTGACTACAGTTATAGCTATAAGTTTAAGTTTCTACAATTTAATAAAGAAACAGATTTTTGAAGGTACAGCTTCGCTGTACCTTCAAAAATCTCTATGGAGAAGTCTTTAAGGTCGTTTGGGCTAAGAGAGGATGTAAGCTTAGCTTGAACTAGTTTTAATTTTCTTGATTAATTTTCCTGAGACTTGATTATGCCCGTATGAGTGAAAAATCCCCTTCGCAGTTCTCTAAATATCGAATCTTAGGCTTAGTTGGCAGAGGACAATTTGGCAAAGTTTCATGTGCAAGGATGCGAGATACTGGCAAATTGGTTGCACTCAAAGAACTGGAACATCAGCGATTCCCTACTAGTAAGCTTTTACGAGAATTACGCTTTTTATTGACCTTACAGCATAAAAATATTGTTACCTGCTCTGCGCTGATGCATCATCAAAACTATCGCTATTTAGTGATGGATTACTGTGAGGGGGGGACACTCCGAGAGTTGATGAGCCATAGCAAAAAACTATCAGTACAGCAATGGTTTGATGTAATTCATGATATTTTACTGGGCTTAGAACATGCTCATGGGGCAAATATTATTCATTGTGATATTAAGCCTGAAAATATACTGCTAAAGATTACACCTACAGGATGGCTTGCCAAAATTTCCGATTTTGGTATTGCTAAGCTCAGTCAAGAAATCAGTACTGATAGCAACAATAGTGGATCACCTGGTTATATGGCTCCTGAAAGGTTTTATGGACAATTTTCAGCAGGCTCGGATATTTATGCAGTGGGGATTATTTTGTATGAGCTTTTGGTTGGAAAGAGACCATTTACAGGAATGCCTACAGAATTGATGAATGCTCACTTAAATCATCGTATTGTTATTCCTGATAGCTTGCCCCGATCGCTTGCCAAGATCATTATGCGATCGCTAGAGAAATTACCAAAACGTCGATATACTTCAGCCTCTGAGATGCTCCAAGATCTTGAAGCCATCCGCTCTGAAGATTTTAGCCATCTTAAAATGGGGATTGATAGTGAAATTGTACCGACTATTCTTTTTGCTCAGAAATCCCAACATTTTGCCCAAAAAACTACATCAGAAAAGATTATTGGACTGGTTGGTGCTGAAAAATCACGCTTTTACAGTACTTCTAGTTTTCTTTTACATTGGCATAGTCTGGCGCTAGATAAGTCAGATCAAATAGCCAAATCTGAATATGAGATTGAGGCGATCGCTTTTGCAAGTAAGACCTTATTTGCGATTACCAAGCGATCTATCTATCAGTTCGGACAAGGAAAGCCAAAATCTCTATATCAATCTTCTCAAGACTTCAAATGGGCAATTTCTCCCCATGGTGATTGGTTTGCTATATCCACTGGTAAACAATTAGAAATCCGAAATTTAGTTTACGGTCGAGCCATGCGATTGGAGTTTGCCACTAGAGACTTAAGTTGTATTATTGCCTTCGATCAACATCATTTATTAGCGATCGCTAATAAGCCAGAAACTAATGAAAGTCGGGCGATCGTGATCTCGCGGCGCTGCAATATTATGTATCGTCTATTTCTGCCCATACCGATCGATTCTGGGATTGCGACATTTACCAGCGATCGCCTACTTTTGCTAGAAGCTGGTAACCATAAAAATATCTATCTGCTGGACATCAAGCCTTATCGGCTGGTGCGAATTCCCTTAGAATACGAAGTCTTAATCATGACAGCAACCCCTTGGGGCTATGCGATTACTGCTAGTTACAATGAGTATCAGACTATTTTGATGTTGTTAGATTTGCGGGGTAATAATATTAATAACTTGATTATTGATGGTGAGGTGACAGCGATCGCACCGATTGATATCAACTTATTAGCGATCACCATTTCTGATAGTTCAGGTTACAAAATATCTACCATTAATCTTAAAAAACTAGAAATAGACCTTGTTTTCTAACAAAAAACATTAGGACATAAAAAAAGATAAGAGCAGGTGCTTCGCACCTGCTCTTATCTTTTTTTATGGTTGAGATGCTGAAGATCGCTTGCGTCTTGAAGCTTCAGGAGATTGGATTGGTACAAATTCCTTAGAAATTTCTGATAAATCAGATCTTGAGTCTAAATTTTCTTCAGTGTTTGAGGGCTCAGATGGCTGTGCCCGATTTACTCTCAAAATCACACCGTTAGAACTACCATTTTTGACTGGAGTAACTACTGGATCAATTACAGGATTAATAGTAATAGGTTCAGTGGGAGGCTCAATGATTTCTGGTGCAGCTAATTCTTCGGCAAATTGCTCTTCTCTTTCTACCGAAATATTTACTTCGGTATTTGGTTCAAACCTTGTATCCGATCTTGTCTCCATCACTGACTCTGATCTTGAGCGCAGACTTCCCATATTATTCGCAATTTTTGGCGCTTGACCTGGTAAAGCAACAGTCACAATCACATTGCGAGGATCTTTAACTTCACGATCTAGTAATACCAAGGGAGAAATGCCGATTAAAGAATAAACATCTTGCTCTTCCTCCGTCATTTCCACCACAATTACCTCTGGTGGCTCAATCACTTTGGTGCGAATTTCTCGCTTATTAGGACGCTCAGGTAGGCTCTCAGGAGTGACTACAGGCGCAGCATCAAGCACCTCAACTAATTCTTCACTAGGCTCAGTGATCGCCTTAGCTGTAGGAATGTTTGGCAAAGATAACTTAGTTGGTACTGACCGATCAGCAACGATTTCGCGCTCAATGCGCGGCTCAAAACGAGGCTCAATAGAGGGTTCAATCCTTGGCTCGAAACGCGATCGTACATCCGTAGATATAATTTTTTCTGGTTCACGCGACTCGCGCGCATCTTTGTTGAGGATGGCTCGTTTTCCGCGTCTACGAAGATTACCTCGTTCTTGATAGCTAGGATGATTCACCAAATTAGGCTCAAGTCCACCACCTAAATCAGAATCCCCATCTTCATACTCAGATGTAAAATCAAGCTGATTTGATTGCTTTGATTCCCAAGTGCGTGATGTTGCATCAACAGGTTGCCCTGCTGCTTCCCCTGGCAAATGCATTAGATGTCCTAAGCCACCACAGGTTGAACAAGGACGACCAAACAATTCATAAATACTTTGACCTTGACGCTTACGGGTAAGCTCAACTAGACCCAATTCAGTAAGCTGAGCAATTTGAGGACGGGACTTATCTGCTCGCAGCGCTTTATTAAAATGTTCTAAAAGTTGCAGTTGATCGCGGCGAGTATCCATGTCAATGAAGTCCACCACGATTACGCCAGCAATATTTCGCAGACGAATTTGACGAGCAATCTCCACGGCTGCTTCGCAGTTTGTCCACAACACAGTCTCGCGAGAGGTTTGAGACTTAGTAAATGACCCAGAGTTAACGTCAATAACGGTCAATGCTTCAGTTGGCTCAATGATAATGTAGCCACCACTGGGCAAATCGACCCTAGGCTTAAGGGCTTCACGGATACCTGCATTTACCCGAAAATATTCCAAAATTGACGTGCGTTCACGATGATGGTCTAGCATCAAGCCACTAGGAATCTTGCCATCCGCCCATCCCAATAAATGCTGCTTAATACGGCGTAACCCGTCACTAGTATCGGTAACAATACGATTTACTTCACTGCTATACAGGTCACGCAATACTCGTTGGACAAAATCCCGCTCGCGATCTAGCAAAGTGGGCTGGCGTGTAGTTGCCACATCCTGCTGAATACCTTCCCATTGGCGCTGCAAATTATCGAGATCCTCAATGATCTGCTCCTCAGGCATTCCGTCGGCTTCAGTCCGCACCAATATACCCATACCCGCAGGCTTAACCAAAATGGCAAGGGCACGAAGACGGTTACGCTCAGCCTCACTGCGAATCCGCCGAGATAGGTTCACCCCCCGACCAAAGGGCAATAGGACTACATAACGTCCAGGTAACGAAATATTTCCTGTCAGTCTAGGCCCTTTATTTCCCGTTGGCTCCTTCATCACCTGCACCAGCACACGCTGTTGCGGTACGACTAGATCGCTGATCGAGCCAGACGATCGCCGCATTTTCAAAGGTCCCAGATCCGTAATGTGAATAAAGCCATTGCGATCGCCATCGCCAATATTTACAAAAGCCGCATCAATACTAGTTAAAACATTTTCAACAACGCCCAAGTAAACGTCCCCAACTTGGTGAGTTCCTGCGGCCACAACAATTTCTTCAATTTGATCTTCACTAAAAACAGCAGCAATTCGATACTGCTCGGCAATAATTATTTGCTTTGGCATTCAATTTCCTCAGAATTTCTTCGATTCAAAAGAGCCAGCCTAAGAACCTACCAGAAAAATATTTTTTCTAAACTTCGTATAAAAAATATTAAAAAAAATATCTTTCAAACCCTTTAATAAACAGACTCAAAAAGTCTTAGGGGCTTCACAACAGAACATACTAATAACGAAAACAAGAAAAAATTTCGATCGCAAGCTGTCTATATCGTCAACCAGTCACTTAGCTATGTACCGAAGCTTGCAACTGGTTGCTGTGTCTGCTCTGACATCACGATAACGAGACATATTGCTTTGTATGGAAAATTGGTGGGATTTCGTTAAAAGAATTAGTTATTTCTTAGACTGGCGTTTATTAGACTATTTAAAAGGTGCTTACACCATTTGCCTACAGCATTCAGCCTGTAAGTAAAACAGCGTACTTGATGGTTCAAGTTTATGATTATGGTTAGTAAGCTCGATTACTTAACCAGCAGCTAGATGCATTTTAACTAGCAGCCAGCTTAAGCCTATCGTAGTATTATAGCGCAGCGTTGAGCGTTACAATTTCTTAATAGTGTTTTAATATTGATAATTATGTTAGGGGTTCGGTTGCGCTGTACCTCCAACTTTAAAAATCAAGAAACCGAGGGTAAAGTTCTGAGTACGCGAGTAGTTATCGTCCGTCACGGCGAAAGTAATTTCAATATCTTAAGCAAAATTCAAGGACGAGGCAATTATGATCGCCCAGAATTACAGTCCGTCTTGACCGACAAGGGTAAACAGCAAGCTAAGCTCGCAGGAAAGGCGCTATCAAATCTCAATATTGATGTTGCCTATGCTAGCCCTTTAGTACGCGCTCAACATACCGCAAAACTTATTTTGGCTGAAAATTTTCAGCCTCCAGAGTTATTTACCACTAAGGACTTACTCGAAATTGATCTCAGTGAGTGGGAATCAATGATCGCTAGTGACGTTAAAAAGCAATTTCCTGAAAAATATCATTTTTGGCAAAATGAGCCAGAAAAATTTCAATTAGGCGATCGCTACCCCATCATCGATTTATTTGAACAAGCTAAAGCGTTATGGAGTGAGATTTTAGTCGCAAATCAAGATAAAACAATTTTGTTGGTGGGGCATAGCGGTATTAATCGTGCTCTAATTTGTTCGGCGATCGGTATTCCTGTGAGTCTCTATCACAATATTCAGCAAGTTAACTGCGCCATAAGTGTGCTCAATTTTCAAGGCACCAGTATTGCCGACGGCGTACAACTTGAATCCCTCAACCTCTCTAGCCACCTTGCGGATATTTCAGGTTCCCCACTACCGCCTGTCAGGAAAAATCACAATGGTCCCCGTTTATTATTAGTCCGTCATGGTGAAACCGAGTGGAATCGCCAAAAACGCTTTCAAGGACAAATCGATGTCCCGTTGAATAACAATGGTCATGCCCAAGCAAGACGGGCAAGTGAATTTTTAGCAAAGGTTAAAATCGATAAAGCCTTCAGCAGCCCAATGTTGCGTCCTAAAGACACGGCTTTAGAAATTTTGAAAAAGCACCCCAACATTAAGCTGGAATTATTTGATGAACTCAAAGAAATTTCCCATGGTCTCTGGGAAGGTAAATTTGAGCATGAAATCGAAGCTGAATTTGCAGGCCAACTAGCTCTGTGGCAAGCTCAACCTGAAACTGTGCAAATGCCTGAAGGTGAGAATTTACAACAGGTCTGGGATCGTGTAGCAGTTATTTGGCAAAAGATTGTCGAATCAGTTCCCGCAGGAGAAACGGCTCTAGTTGTTGCTCATGATGCTGTCAACAAAGCGATCCTTTGTCTATTATTTGGATTTTCACCCGAACAGTTTTGGGTATTTAAGCAAGGCAATGGCGGTGTAAGCGTGATTGACTATCCTCAAGGCGCACAGGGAAAACCAATCTTGCAATCTGGAAATATTACGACGCATTTATCTGAAGGTGTGCTTGATCGCACCGCCGCAGGTGCTTTATAGACATCGTTGTTTGCAAGCCCGCCGATGGTGAGCTTGCAAACAACGATTTTGGTGTATCCAGCGCCTTGAGCGCTGTATATACCAAAATCGTTTTCATAATGAGAATTGCTGACCATTTGCTTCAAACCTTAAGAGAGACGCATTTTCTGCTAACTTGGTGTAAAGGATTTGTCTTAGTATTTTGTTTTAGTATTCGGAGTTTAAATAAAGTGACTATTCTATTCCAACTTTTATTGGCAGCTTTTGTATTGTTTTCCTTTGTTTTGGTGATTGGTGTACCTGTTGCTTACGCATCTCCTAGCTCTTGGAACCAAACAAAGCCTCTGTTATTTCTTGGCTCTCTGATTTGGTTAGCATTTGTGATTGTCATCGGCATTTTGAATGCTTTTGTAGCTTAGATATAGCTAAATAAAGTTCTCAAAAAGTTTTAAAAAGCCTTGCTTAGCAAGGCTTTTTAAAACTTTTAATTTGATTAAATTTGATTAAATACTTGAAAATTGCTACAAACATTTAAAATCCTATGACCGTTTTTGAAGGCAGCTTTACCAATACAGATAGTTTGCGCTTTGCGATCGTGGTAGCTCGGTTTAATGACCTGATCGTCGGTAAGCTTCTCCAAGGATGTCAAGATTCACTGTTGCGGCATGGTATTGATGTTTCGGAGACTGGTAGCCAAGTTGACTATGCATGGGTTCCGGGAAGTCTGGAGATATCAATGGTAGCAAAGGAGTTAGCAGACTCAGGACGCTATGATTCAATTATTTGCCTAGGTGCTGTTATTCGCGGTGACACTCCCCATTTTGACTATGTGGCTAATGAGGTTTCTAAGGGAGTTGCAGCAACCTCTTTTCAGACTGGTGTACCGATTATTTTTGGTGTCTTGACTACTGACACGATGCAGCAAGCGCTAGAGCGGGCGGGCATCAAAGGCAATAAAGGTTGGGAATTTGGGATGGCAGCGATCGAGATGGCTAACCTTATGCGCCAAATTCGCTCAAAATCAGTTTAAACAAGCAATCAAAGCTTGCTTATTTAAACCATAAATCCTGCACTTTGTCCTTGGGATGCTTGCCAACTGCGGGCATCGTAATATAAATCTTCTAAACAAATACTGTAAAGAGCATCCTTCAGCTTGCGATCAAGTCTTTGCCATAGGGCAAATGTGACCCAATCAGAGGCAAGTTTTTCCTGTGGCTTAAGTCTGGGCAGAGGATAAGTGTCTTCGCCAACTGCCGATAAAATTTCGCCAAGAGAGATATCTTTGGGCGATCGCTTCAGTTTGTAGCCTCCCCGCACACCACGGATCGATTCCACTAAATCTGCTTGGCGTAAAGCCATTAAAATTTTTTCTAAATATGGGGCAGGGATGGACTGGCGATCGCTAATTTCGCGGACTGAGGCGGGTTTACGTTTTGCCCAAACCACCAGATCGAGCATCGCCTTCACACTGTAATGACCTTTTCTGGTTAGTTTCATAAAATCCCCTAATTTATAGGGAAGCGCAAAGCGCTTCCCTATAAATATAGAGCGTCACGAAGTGAGGCTCTATATGAACATCTAAAAAAACATGGAGGGATGCGCTTTGCGCTTCTCTCTAAAATATAGAGCGTCACGAAGTGAGGCTCTATATGAACATCAAAAAAACTTGGAGGGATGCGCTTTGCGCTTCTCTCTAAAATGTAGATCGCCACTTCGAGACGCTCTGAAAGAGCATCAAAAAAGAAACGACAGATCAACAGGAGCAGGTAGCATTTCGCCGCCGCGCCAATCAAGTACTTGTACCAAAATTAAATAGCCCAAACCCAATACTACGGCGATAACGCCCGTCAAAACTGATATCCACTGCGATCGCTGCATGAGTAAATCCAAATAAATTTAAGTAAAAAAATTAGATGCAAAATCTAAGGAAACCTATGAATTAGCAAAAAACACCCAAACTAACTGCTATTATCCCTCTTGAAATATCTTTAAATATCGATATTTAGAAATACATTGCGCTGATAATACCAAAGCACAAAATGGCATAGCCATTTTGTGCTGTCACAACCCTTACATGGTTTTAAACTCACAGCAGTGTTGCCACACTTTTGTGAATTGGTATAACAACGGATTTTTTGGGAAAGTCTTACTTAGTAAGACTTTCCCAAAAAATCTATGGATTTATTAATGCGGCAAAGTGTTATATATCAAGTAAAGCTCTGTTTTGGTAGGAACAAACTTTTCTAATTCATCGTCCTAAAACTTGAACATAAAGACACAGCCCTGTATCAAGGCTTGTGTAGATTCAAGTCCAGTAGGAGCGAGTAATTGATGAGTTATAGCCTATCTTGGTCAACCAGCATCGGAGGGTACGCGCCCTCCAACTCCGTGTCCGTTGATAAGCTCCCCATCGTTGAATTGGTACAACTGTGCCAAACCGAAACGCATACCAGTAGGTCTGCGTTTGCTGAACTCATGCGACGTAATCAGTCCTATGTCGATCAAGTTCTATACAAACTCGCTCCTGATTGGCAAGATCGCGCTGACCTTGCCCAAGAAGTATGGTTGCGTGTTTACCGAAATATCAAGCGCCTACAAGAGCCTGAAAAGTTTCGTGGTTGGCTGAGTCGGATTGCCACTAATTTGTTCTATGACGAATTGCGTAAGCGCAAGCGAGTTGGCAATTCAGTTTCCCTTGATGCACCATTTATGTCTGGCGATGGTGATGAAATGAGTTGGGATTTACCTAGTGCCGCCCCTAGCCCGATCGAAAACATGTCTACGCAGGAGTTTTATGAACAACTTCGCAAAGCCATTCAAGATCTGCCTGCTAGTTTCCGTGAAACTATTGTGCTAAGGGAAATTCAAGGTTTATCCTATGAAGAGATCTCTGAGCTAACAGGTGTATCGCTTGGTACAGTAAAATCACGTATAGCTAGAGCAAGATTAAAGCTACAAGCGCAACTACAACCCTATTTGTCAAATATGTAACGAGGGGTGTATTTAAGTTATGAGTGCTAACCAAATTTTTAATAGTTCTATGATTATTCCAGAGGAGCGCTTTGAGTTACTCAGTGCGTATATAGATGGCGAAGTAACTGAAGCGGAAGAGCAACTTGTCGAACAGTGGCTGTCCGACGATATTGATTTTCGTCGCCTCTATCAACAGCAATTAAAGTTACGTCAATCCTTAATTGATTTACCAGTACCTATAGCAGCCCATTCGTCGGTAAAAGCAGAAACAGATGTAGTGATTAATCGTGTTTTTGCCGAGATTGATAAGCGATCGCAGCGACGCAAATGGAAATTGGCAGGTATTGGAATATCTGTTGCGGCTGTAGTTGGGGTATTCGGATCAATGTTTACCTTTAACTCTAGTCCTCAATTTAGCCCAGTTACAAATAATATCAAGGCTCCTACCCAAGCAAAAGAAGAGCCAATCTTAATTGCTATGGAAGAGCCGCTTGTGCCTCTACCAAAATCGATGAGTTCTAAATAGTAAATTGAGAGAGAGCACCCTGACTGGCACTCTCTCAATTTATTTAATACCAGTTCACAGAAGTGTGCTGTCACTTCTGTGAATTGAAAACCAAACTCAGTAGAGGTTTTGAAATTAAGAAATGGCTACACCATTTCTTAATTTGGTATAAATCGGCTCTGGTGGGTGATGCATTATTTTTTAAAATTATGTCTAATTTATATAGAAAACCTCAATGGGTTGTGGAAGCACACTCCTTTGAGGTGCGCTTCCACAACTTCCAAGAAGCGAGTAGTGGTGATTTGAGCCACCAATCGTCTTTGGGTTTTATGGTTCAACATAATGGAAGACAGCTATAAATGACGGTTTTCCGTCTGTTGGCAAAGATTAACATGATAAAAAATCTATAGTAAAATTTAGATATTATTGGTCGCGGAAATAGCTATGAGAGACTCAAATAAAAAATCTCGTTACAAGCAACCTTTGATTTATGCTTCAATGCTCCTTTTGGGAGTAATTTTGGGAGCTTGGGCGGTGGTTTCTGGAGTGCGATCGCCAAGTACAACAGCGGTTACGCCAGTAACTCAAGTTGCATCGATATCGCCAGTGATCGCGCAGGAGAGTGATAGAGCTAAGTCGATTGCTGTACCTCCTCGCAATTACGTTGTGGAAGCCGTTAATCGTACTGGTCCCGCAGTTGTTAGAATCAATGCCTCTCGCACTGTGGCAAGTAACCAACAAATTCCTCAGGAATTTTTGGAAGACCCCATGTTTCGTCAATTTTTTGGCGATCAACTACGCCGTATGCCCAAAGAAAGAGTTGAGCGGGGTACTGGCTCTGGTTTTATTATCAACAAAGAGGGTGACATTATCACCAATGCCCATGTGGTTAGTGGCGCAGACAAGGTAACTGTAATCTTCAAAGATGGTCGCCAGATTGAAGGTAAGGTTTTGGGTAGTGATGAACTAACTGATATTGCTGTAGTGAAGGTTAAACCTGATAATCTCCCTACTGTGAGCATCGGCAGTTCTACAAATTTACAACCAGGGGACTGGGCGATCGCTATCGGTAACCCTCTGGGACTAGACAATACAGTTACGGCTGGCATCATCAGTGCGATCGGTCGTAATAGTGGACAAATCGGTGTTGATAAGCGGGTTAGCTTCATTCAAACCGACGCTGCGATCAATCCTGGTAACTCAGGTGGCCCCTTACTGAATCAAAATGGTGAAGTTATTGGGGTCAACACTGCAATTATTCAAGGTGCACAGGGGCTAGGCTTTGCAATTCCAATTGAAACCGCTCAGCGCATTGCTAAGCAAATAATTGATAATGGTAAGGTTAGCCGTGCTTATCTTGGTATTCAGATGGTAACGGTTGATCCAAGTGTCAAAAAACAGGTTAATCAGGACACTGACTTAGGCATCCAAATCTCTGAAGATAAGGGTGTATTGATCACCAGAGTCGTTGATGGTTCTCCTGCCGAAAAAGCGGGTGCTAAGCGTGGCGATGTGATTGTTAAGTTTAACGATAAAGAAATTTTGAGTGCTGATCAGGTTACCCAATTGGTAGAAGATCGTGCTGTTGGTGACAAAATCCGTATGGAAGTTAAGCGAGCTGGACAAACAGTCGCTCTAAACGTAGAAACTGCTCAGTTTCCACAAAAATTCCCTGATTAGGATTATCACAACAACTTATATAGCGTTTATCAGTTTTGTGAAGTATGGGTTTGTGCCCCCGCCGAAGGCGGGGGCACAAACCTTTGTACCTAGCTTGCTTGAAAAAGGCTATATACAGCGCCTTGATCTAAATTAAAACTCAGAAAGACTTTTAAAATCTGCACTTCGTGCAGATTTTAAAAGTCTTTCTATAGCTATATGCAGAAATCCTATGGGTAATTTTATTGGTTGGCTTGGTGCTTTAATCTTGATATTTCTGGCAGGATTTGGGCTAACTCAATGGTTAAATTTGCCATTCGGTAATTTCATTGATTGGGTAATCGGTGCAAGCATTTTTGTGTGGTTGATTATCATCGTCACTGTGCCTTGGAATGTTTATTTTCAGTCTAAGGCAGTACTTAATCAAGCGGCAATTTCTAAGGAAAAAGGTATTAATGTCGATGATAACCAATTACCTTACGTCAAATCGCTGGCTCAAAAATCCCTAGGATTAGCACTAGGATTACATGTAGTTTCAGCGATCTCTCTCTATGCTTTAGCATCGAGTGGTGTTGGTACTGTTGGTTATGTGGGAGCGATCGCCGCCCTTTTGCTGACCATATTGCGACCTGCCATTAGCGCCTATGAGTATATATCGCAACGACTGCGATCGATTTCCCAGCAAATTGATTATCCTCGTGAAGATGTGATGGAGTTGCGCCAGAGGTTTGCCAATTTGGAAGAGTCAGTACGGCAAATTAACGAGCAGCTTAACGAGCAACTCAGCAGCGAAAATCCCTATTCATGGGTAGCCAAATATGCACAGTTTTCTGAAGAAACACGCAAAGATTTATCACGATTAGGTGCAAATCTTGAAGATTTACGCGCTACTAACGATCGCGATCATGAGCGCCTAGTCCGAGAATCTCGACAGGCGATCGCTCAACTTAGTACTGACAGTCAATTTTTGGAGCATGTCCGCGAAATTATTCGCTTTTTTAAGAGTGCATAAAACCCAAAATTTTTAAAGCATAGCAATGTAATACCAAAGTACAAAATGGCTACGCCATTTTGTACTTTGAAAACCCTTACAGGGTTTGATTTTTAATTCACGGAAATATCGCCAAACTTTTATGAATTGGTATAAATTTTGCTTATGGCATAAAACCCAAATAAATAAAAGCGCCGCTTTTATTTATTTGGGTTTTGTTCTGTCCTAGCTATCTCTTGATTGTTTCAGCCAAATAGCTCATTATTGCTTATTTCAAGCTTGATGTGGGTAGGTTAGTTTTAATCAATGTCATAATTATTAATTACCTTAGTATTCTGACTATTGCGCTCTTCGTAATTAGCTATCGCCCCTCTTACTATGACTAACAGATCCATCATTCCACAAGATGCAACGGGAGCATCTCAATTAGGCAATGAGCAAATATACTTAGGAGAATAGAGATAACCATTAAGATAAGCGCAACGATGTTTCAAAACTTGAGCAACATTGTTTAAGTTCCACTGAGCGCCAGAAATCTTGACCCGACGACTAATCTGCTTAATTGTCGATTCCACTGAGCCAGAGCCGATGGTAATTCCCTGTTTCTGCAAATACTCATACTCAGGAATGCGGTGACGATGATTGCGTAAATAAGCCAAAAAATTGATAGCCCGTTTGAATTTACAACCAACAAATAAGTCAATCGCCTGCTCAATGTCACCTTGCCAGAGCAAATCTTCCGCTTTACTGAGACGACGTAAAGAACCGCCAAGATTGTAAAGATGCTCTTTGAGATGATACCAGTCGAGTATTTCAAACCTACGTTCTGATGCCGCTATAGCTTTAAATAAGTTCCAGATCCCATCATGCCCATCACCCAGACAAGAGAATATTTCCACCAATGGTTGTTTTTGTACCCAATCAACCAAACCTTGATTATCGAGAAAATAGGCGGCGATAGTCCCTTGGGCATTTACGGCTTTGTAGTCTTTCCACTCACTAGATTTTCCTTTCTCGGTTCGTAATCTCACCTTACCGCCATCTAGAGTCACTTCTTCTACTGTTTCTGTAATGATTATCTCTGGAAATTCCTGTTTCTGGACTAATCGCTGTTGACTGCTATGACTGATCTTGATTCCTGTCAATTCTTCAACATTGATTGCTGTTCTGGCGTAGGAATCACTGGCACTTACCAATAGGCAGCATTTTTCTAGTTGTGGACTTAATCTCGCTCTTGCTTTTACTTGCAATTTCTTGGCTTGCTTGCTCTTCAGTTTGAGTTCGCCGATGCAGCTTTTCACTTTCCTCTCTTTTCCTGCTTTTGTCCCACTGCTTTTTTCGACAAAAAAATTCCCACATTTGGACTTACGTTTTCTAACATTTGCTCTCTTACAGCTATTTCTATGCCTTCTAGCGTTTTCAGTTGTTCTGCATCTTTTGCTTCTGCATTGCGATACAAAATTTCTGCGATCTCTCTAGTACAGGCTTCTAACCTTCTTTTATCTTCTGGTGTCATTTGCTTTTACAAGATAGCTTTTTGCTATTTTACACTCCTTTTCTCCTGAGTATTTCTACTTAGCGCCTAATTGAGATGCTCCCAGATGCAACCGTAGTTGAAGGCAGTCAATTCGAGCATTATCTAATTTTGAAAGATCCAGAAGGAAAGCAACAAATCTTACTAGGTGGCAAGAGCTATATCCTTGGACGATCTCCAGAAAATGAAATCGTGTTGCGATCGCAATCAGTATCGCGTGAACACGCAACTTTAACAGGAATAGCTGTATCAGAGCCGCTATTACAAATATTTCGACTAAGTGACGGCACACCTGAAAAAGGAAAAAGTACCAACGGGTTACTGATCAATGGTGAAATGCGTGAATCTTGGATATTAATGCATGGAGATGAAATAGTCTTTAGTAGCAATACTATTGCTACTTATCGAATTGTGCCTGATCCTCCTTATGCAAATGGTAGGATTGGCATCTTTTTGGAATGTTTATACGATCTAGCTCAAAAAGATCGCAAGTCTGGTAAATACAATGAGGCTGAAAAATATCTTGAGCAAATTTTAATTGTCAATCAACATTTGTATGGCGAATTTCATCCTCATATTGCTAACAATTTAATCGATTTAGCAGTTCTAAGTTATTCACAAAATCTCTTTGATAAAACTGAAAAATTATTTCTAGAAGCGATTGCTATTCGTAAGCAAGCATTAGGTGAAGAGCATCCTGATGTTGCCTCAGCAATGTTAGATTTAGCGTAACTACTCAGGCTTAAATTTTAATAATATTTTCCAAGAAGTAATCAAGGAAGAAGTAGGATTTGATGAATAAAGCCAGAGCGAATCGTAATCGGCATGAAAGAAGGCACAACAAAGCAAA
>Ga0172373_10002599_pt1 | contig 27387 bp, 35 predicted proteins | sample Lak10m_2_FD_114546 | JGI IMG/M metagenome (GOLD analysis project Ga0172373, IMG submission 114546) | Freshwater microbial communities from Kabuno Bay, South-Kivu, Congo - kab_092012_10m | ecosystem: Environmental > Aquatic > Freshwater > Lake | place: Democratic Republic of the Congo...
GGAAGACATGTTGCCGATGGGAAAGACCATGATGGGTCGATTCTCCACGGGGAAGGGTGACTCCTTGGTGATGGCGACACACTGGTCAGGCGAGATGCCCAAGGACTCGGCAAAAGTGCCCGGGTTGATGATCGTTGCCGACATCATGAGGACCTTCTCACCCAGCCTGAAGAGGGTCTGCTCCGCGAAGGGCGCGACATCGATGGGCTTGAAGGTGATCTTACCACCGCTTCGACCGATAGGAGGCAACTGCTCAAAGACCCAGTTGTCAGGTGTGTAGACCTGAAGGAATGTGGTCAGCTTGTCGGAGTGCGACTTCAGGGCCTCGTACTTCTTGGACAGGTCTGCGTACTCCTTCTCGTGGCCCTCCAAGCCCTTGAACTCCTCCACGTCTCGTGCCATCTCGATCACAACACGAGCGATCTCCAGTTGGTAGACCTCCTTGACCCACTTCATGGCCTGCGCGGCAGTCGCCACCTCAGGCCACTCCAACCCCAGGCCGTTCGCGGTCCTGTCAGTCACCGTGATCTCAATGAAGCGAGAGAGCTCACCCTCAGTGTTGTGGCAATTTGACACAAGAAATGAATCAGCAAAGTAATTATGATTGTCTTCTACTTCTATGTTGTATTTATAGTGAATCTTGTCAGAGAAATTTTTAGGTGTTTCGACAAGCCTGATTGATGCAATTTTTACATCATGATTGTGAATATGCTTGTCAATCTTTGTTTTGACTGTGCTAATATCACTAAAAACTTCCTCATCTGTCAGATAAAGGCAATCGTAACCAATATCTTTATAATTTTGAACAACGTCAACGCGCTCTTCAACGGGATGCCAAAAAGCGGCATTTCCTACTTCAATTACTTTATTTGTTCCGTGAATCACGAAATCGGGATTTTTATGCTTGCCGTTCTTGAATGTTACCCATTTTCCACCAAGGCCTGTGAAAACAAGCTGTTCAATGTCTAGATCGATAATTGCTTGTTCAAGCTTGTTTGGCACATTTCGATTCTGATGTAATGGCGCATTCTTGAACGCGTCAAGACGACGTTGTTTAATGACAGGATCCAGCGTATTCCAATTCTTACGCCACGTTGCTTTTATTTTTTCACGAATCGTCAGATCATATGAAGGATTATGTTGTTTCATATGTGCTGCGCGAGATGCAGAAGTCAAATCAGACATTGAAAAACATTTGTGACAACAGAATCGCTTTGTTGCTTTTTTACTAACTTCAAAATTATCAAGACAAGTCTTGCACTGCCGAATTTCTGTTGTGTCAATGTGTCGTGTATAGGCATTTTTGTCAAATGTCTTATTACAATTTGGACACGTATAAATGATAGTCTTGCGTTCAAGATTCTTAATCTTTCTTGCATGACTAAATTTTTGACCTGCATTTATCTTAGGCAATGCATCAAATTTAACAATGTCGTCACATGTTAGTCCGTCAGCACGAACATAGCCACGATTTTGTGTCCAAATTTTATGATTGTCTGTCGTTTTGAGTGTCTTTGTGGCACCATCTATGACGACTTTAATTTCAATCCACCTTGTAGCTTTATCATATGTCGTTCTAATTCTACGCATGATTCGCTTGGATTCATACGAATTATTTTCCGGATTGAATGACATAACGTGCGTAATGTCTGGATTTTTGAATATTTCTTCAATCGTTACAACTCGATTACTATCAATCCAGACTTTCGATTCGCCGCGGAGGCACTCATCGATCACCAGGAGGTTTCGTCGACCGATCTTGTCACCGTAGTTCGAGGCAGTCAGCGCGTAGGAGAAGTTTGTGACAGACTCAGGTGACTCCAGGAAATCCTTTCGGGCCTTCTTGTAGACGCAGTTGAACATGCATGCCTTGAAGAACTTGGAAGACTTGTCCGCAGCCTTAAGCATCTGCATTCCTTCGGAGCAGCTGACCTTCTTGAAGTGAGAGCACGCGTAGTTGGTCGCCGACTTGATCTCTCGCATCGTGCCTGACGTGCCGCCGAAGTCATTGCAGTATTGCTCCTGCAGGATCTTCTGCGTAGTGAGGAACCATGCACCCTTCTGCACGTTGGGCGGTGCCAGCGTGTTTGCCTCGAGGTATCGGGCCACCGTCACGCCGATCGCAGACTTTCCGATGCCTGTGCCTAGATCGGCGATCACGAATCGCTTGTTGTCCTCGATGAAGGATCTGAGGATGAAGTTGATCGCCTCCTCCTGCTCTGGGCGAGGCTGCTTAAATGGAAAGAAGGCGATCCAATTAGCCCTATTAATATTGCTCAAGGTGTCTCCTGCGTGGTCTGGGTGAACCAGATGGGTTTTTCTGTGTATCTCCACCGAGCGAGGCGGACCTTGTGCTCGTTATAGTATTTGCGGTATGCAGTCACTGCATCTCCTGGCACCTTGCAGTCATCAGGCATCGCCTGCGCGAAGAGTGTCATTCCTACTGGATTCTCCACAGACGATGCAAAGGTGGGTGGGATGCGCCTGTTCAGCCAGCGGTGGACCTCGTGTGACTTGTGCACCTTGCCATAGCGCTCCGTGTAGACGTCGCATAGTGCCAGTGCCAGTCGACTGTGCCACATGTAATTGCCCCAGACCTCACGTGTCCACTTGGTGCAAGGATGATGGATGTGGCTCATCTTCCAGGGTGGCTGTAGGTCCTTGGGTACGTTATCAAAGAGCCACTGCTGGAGTTGACGAGGCTTTAACGGAGGTGCATTGAGCATCTGCGCCCAGCCGAGCCAGTGTGCCGTGCAAAGCATTTGTCCACTCTCGAGGATCATCTTCACGACGTGCTTGTCGCAGTGAAACTCTGCGGCCTGTCGTGGATCCTCAGCCAACACGAAGATGTTCACTATTCCTTACCTTGTTAGAGAATTGGCGATTGTACTCATAGAGAATTATATTGCCGGTCTGTGCGGTGTTCAGGCAGGCACCCACACTATGCATCGGGACCATCACGACATCTGAGTTGTGGATGATCTCCTCTGGTACGCCCCAGTTCTCGTTCCCCAGGACGATGCATGTCTTTTGATCAAAGTCAAACTCATAATCATCAAGACTGATTGACTTGTCGCAAAGTTCGGCAGAGACAATCTTGACATCTCGATCACGCATGTATTTGATCATGTCATGTGGGTTTGAATGCTGGACAAGGTCCACGTAATCGACAAGACTACCAGAAGCGCTATTAAGGAAAGCACGTTCTGGAATCTTTCCGATTACGTGGACCTCATCGCAACCGAAGCACGCAGCAGCACGAATCATGTAACCGAGGTTCTCGTCGCAGCCAAAATTTACTGTTGCAACTGTGACAGGAAGCCTGCGTGCAGCATGCAGACGCCGATTGTACCTATCCTTCCTACTCTCGTCCCTGAACCCGGGTGAAGACACTGGACACTCTCACGTCAAGAATTTCCCAGTTCTGGACACCGCCAGGAGTGTGGATCTCCACCTCGTCACCTGCGACATGCCCAAGGAGAGCCGCACCGAAGGGCGACTTGAAGCTGATCTCTGATCGGTTTGTTCCCTCCATCTCGCCCACGATTCGGATCCATCGTGAGTCGCCGCCGTCGGTGTTCTGGATGTGAACATCTGTCCCGAAGTCGACCGCACCCGTGAACTCGATCTCGTCGATGACATCCGACTCCTTGATGAGGATGTCGATCTCTGCGATTCGGTTCTCATACTTGCGCTGGTCGGCCTGCGCATGCATCATCTCATCATTCTCCTCGTTGTTGGAGAACTCACGAGCGCGCTCAATCTCAGGCAGAGAGACGTCGATCATCTCCTTCTGGAGATCATGGAGCTGCCGCTTGAGCCGGTCATAGGTATTACGGGTGATCTTGTTCCTCACGCGCCTTCCAGGATGTCGAGGATGGAATCGAGCTCATGCTGGTCATTGACATTCTCACGAACCTTCACGATTCGAAGTGCCGCCTTGAATGCCTTGAGGTCAAGCTTGTCCTTGTAATCCTCGAGGAGCGTCTTTCGATCCTCCTGGAGGAGCTTGATCTCGTTGTCGATGTTGGTGATCTTCTCTACAAGGTCCTTGATGTCGTCTTGCTTACTCATTCGTTGCCTCCAATGTGGTTCTATTATAACACCTAAAGTGTAGTTTACACGTGTTAGACCTTAAAGTAACGTGCCTGTGGGTGGTGAATCACCAGAGCGCAGGTCGAGAGCTCCGGGTGGAGCTGATCATCGTCGTCCATCGTGATGCCGATCCTGCTGGCATTGAGCATCTTCAGCACCTTCCGCTGATCAGCCATGTCAGGAACTGCGGGATAACCCCATGAGTACCTGCAACCGCGATACTGCTTGTGGAAGAGGTCCTTGATGTCAGGTGAGTCATCTGCGCCGATCTCCCACTCTGCACGAAGTTGCTTGTGGACATACTCTGCGGTGGCCTCTGTGACTTCCGCACCAAGTCCGTGGAGGTACAGGTACTCTGTGTACTTGTTCTCCTCAAAGAGCGTGCGAGTGACATCTGACAGCCTTGACCCGCCTGTGACGACCATTAGGCCCACGAGGTCTGTGACAGGATTGATGTAGTCAACGACACACAGGCCTGCACCTTCTTGCGTGCGCTGCCTCGGGAAGTCAAGTCGTGTCCCATCTGGGAAAGTCAGAGAGTCTCCGTCGCGTGTCACTCTAAACGTTCCGTAGATCGCCTTGGGCGTGATGATTCCGTTCTTCTCTGCTTGTCTTGCAAGCTCGACAAACTTGGGCCTAGCGACACTGCGCAACTGCGCCGCGTGTTCGTCCAACGAGAGATTCTTTCTGAGGAAACCCCACTGGTGTTTGAAGAGGATGTCCTCATTCACATAGGGCAGGACGGCGGAGAGTGGGATGTCAAGCACCTTGAGGCCGGGTCGGGCGAGGACAGGCTTCACAATCCTGACAGGCTCGAGGTCCTTTGGGTCAACCGGGACAGGCCTTGCAACTCTCCTGCGGATGGGCTGTGTGATCTCGTCATTTCGATCCTGCAGGTGCTCCATGAACCTGAGGCCTGCAAATGCGTCCTTGGCATACTCGACCTTACGCCCATATGACTCTGTGCAGTCCTCCTCGACATACGAGCGAGTCAGAGCTGCGCCGCCCAAGATGACAGGCGTCATGATTCCCTGACGCCGCATCTCCTCGAGGTTCTCCTTCATGATGACGGTACTCTTCACGAGGAGCCCGCTCATGCCGATGGCACCGGCCTTGTGTTCCTTTGCAGCCTTGATGATCTGGTCGATGGGTTGCTTGATGCCAAGATTGATGACCTTGTAACCGTTGTTGCTGAGGATGATGTCGACGAGGTTCTTGCCGATGTCGTGCACGTCCCCGCGCACCGTGGCGAGCACCATCGTGCCCTTGGCAGGTCCTGCTGCCTTATCCATCTTGGGCTCAAGGTACGCCACCGCGGCCTTCATGGTCTCGGCGGACTGCAGCACGAAGGGGAGCTGCATCTGGCCCGCGCCGAAGAGCTCGCCCACGGTCTTCATGCCGTCGAGGAGCAACTCGTTGATGATCTGCAGAGGACTAAATCGCTCCAGTGCCATGTCGATGTCTGCTTCAAGCCCATTCCTATTTCCGTCAACAATCCTCTCCTTGAGACGCTCCTCAACTGGGAGATCCTGCCTGACGACCTTGGGCTGGATGGTGACATCTGCAAAAATTGCCAAGAACCGCTGAAGTGGATCGTGGTCTGGGCCGCGACGGTCAAGTATGAGCTCCTCACATGCTCGGACCTGCTCTGCCGTGAGCTTGTGAAGAGGCAGGATCTTATCTGCATGGATGATCGCTGCCGTGAGGCCGTGCGCCTTTGCCATGTGCATAAAGACCGAATTCAGCACCTGTCGAGCCGCGGGCTTAAATCCAAAGCTGATGTTTGACAGACCCAGGACAATACCACACTCAGGCAATGCGCCCTTGATCGATTTCATGCCCTGGAGTGTCGCCACTGCAAGGCCTCGATCATCCTCCTGGCCCGTTGCCAACGTGAACGTTAGAGGATCAAACATGATGTCAGACGGACGCAGTCCGTGTCGATTGACGGCGAGGTCATAGATACGCTTAGCGATCTCAAGCTTGCGCTCCGCGGTCTTTGCCATTCCCTCCTCGTCGATCGTGAGAGCGATGACGGCCGCGCCGTACTTTTTGCATAGACTGCAGATCAGGTCAAGCTTCTCTTCACCCTCCTCTAGATTGATGGAGTTGACGATGGCCTTCCCACCGAGGCGCTTTAGCGCAGCCTCAATCACAGGAACCTCGGTGGAGTCAACCACGATTGGCCCCTGGGCGGCCGTATTCAGCCTGAACATGAGTTCAGACATGTCAGCAAGTTCGTCTCTTCCGACAAATGCGGTGCAGACATCGATGGCGTGGCTTCCGGTCTTGAGCTGTTCCTTTGCCATTCCCACCATGCCGTCCCAGTCACTTGCGTCAAGGTACTGTTTGAACTGCCTTGACCCGTTCGCGTTTGTCCTCTCACCGATGGCCAGGATGTCTGCGTCGAGCTTAAGCGGCTGTGGTGTGTAAAGAGACGTGACAGATGGGACAAAGTCAGGTGTGCGCCTTGCAGGTTTCACATTCTCAAGGCGCTTGGTGACAGCTTCGATGTGTGCAGGAGTTGTCCCACAACACCCACCAACAATGTTGACACCGTACTCTGCAGAGAATCGCTGGTGCCAGTCGGCCAGTTCGTTTGGTGAGAGTGGATAGCAGGTCTTACCATTCACAAGTTGGGGCAGGCCTGCGTTTGGCTGCACCGAGATGTGCTTGGTTGAATTCTGCGTCAACCACCTGACGTGTGCTGCCATCTCCGCAGGACCCGTGGCGCAGTTGAGGCCGATCACGTCGATGGGATAGGGGTCAAGCGCGGTGTAGACGGCCGAGATGTCAGAACCGACCAGCATCGTTCCCGTGGTCTCCATCGTGACCTGGACGATGATTGGGACCTTGCGTTTAACTTCTGCAAAGACGGCATTGACTGCCGCGACGGCACACTTTGCCTGAAGTGGGTCCTGGCAGGTCTCAATGATGATGAGGTCAACACCACCTGCGAGAAGGCCTCTCACCTGCTGCTTGTAACCCTCGAACATCTCATCCCAGGAGATGTGTCCTAGTGATGGGAGACGGGTTCCAGGGCCGATGGACCCCGCCACGAAGCGCGGCTTGTTCATCGACATGAAGAGATTGGCAGAGTCTCGCGCGAGGTGTGCCGCCACCTTGTTGACGTTGAACGTCTCAGACGCAAGACCAAATTCTCCAAGTACCCAGGGAGAAGCACCAAATGTGTTAGTCTCAATGATGTCTGCGCCGGCGCTGAGATATCGGGTGTGTACGCGCCGGACCACGTCGGGTCGACTTAGGTTGAGGATCTCAGTGCAGTTTTCAAGTCCTTGGTAGTCTTTTAGGCTTAGGTCGAAGGTGTGCACCTGCGTGCCAAAGCCACCGTCAAACACAAGAATGCGCTCTCCGAGCGCATCCATAAAGTAGCTGGATTCGTCTTTCATGTTACCTTTCGAAGCGTGTTAACTATACTCTTCGTCTTGATCCTTAACAATGAACTCCTCAATCTCATTGCCGTCATCATCTGTGAAGGTGCCGAGTGTGACCTCGTGATCCTTCTCAATGATGTCCTTCATCGCGACAACGACATAGAGGAATTCCATGTAGTCTTCAACGTCAATGGCGACACTGACATTGCCAAATTGTAGGTAGACCTGCTTGGTCTGGGGATCGTATGCTGAGCTTTCCATGTCGCCTCTCTATGTGATTCTACTTATCCCGCAGCATATCGTAAATCCCCTCCTGAAAGCGCGGATCAGATGCAATCCGCTTGAGCTCAGCCTCAGACACCTCTCGACCGTACGCCTCACACACACCCTTCGCAATCTTGTCGAGCGCCTGGACAAGGACGTGTCGCGCAGTGGAGTGATTCATCTTGACACCGCGTTCCGTCATCGCCTCGGCGATCTCTCGGTAGCCGAGGCCTCCCTGGAAGACCGACGTGGTGGAATAACCATGCTGGGACTTGTGACCCTTGGGCATGGGCATGTTACTTGACCTCCTCGAGCTGCAGGTTGTTGGGGAAATTATCAGTATTGACAACGTCAGAGACACCGAATCGAAGTCGTAGGACCTGTTCCTCACGAGGTGTGAGATCACCAAGGCAACGCTTGATCGCGGCGAACACCTTCTCGTGGTCCAGACGCTCGTCCGGCGACTCCGCACGATCATCCTCGATCGTCTCAGAGATCTTCTTACTGGAGTCGTCACGCATCTTGGCGTCCAGGGACACAAGGTTTCGCATGTTGTAGCCCATCGTGATCTCCTCGACCATGGACTCCGACACATTGAGGATGTCTGCGATCTCCGTGTTCGTGGGCTTCTGGCCGCAGTCCTCCTCGAACTCTGCGATCAGGCAGTTGATCTTGTAGGCCAGCGAAGACATGTGTGCAGGAATCCGAATGTCAGACGCACTGTCGGTCACATGCCGGCGGACCGCCTGCTTGATCCACCAAGATGCGTAGGTCGAGAACTTGAAACCCCGACGCCAGTCAAAGCGATCCACCGCCTTGATCAGACCCACGTTCGACTCCTGGATCAGGTCCTCCAGCGATGCACCTGACTTCTGGTAGCGCTTGGCAATCGAGATTGCAAGACGTAGATTGCTCTCAATCATCTGGCTTCGGGCCAGATTGTCGCCTGCCTCGATCCGCTTGGAGAGGTCGATCTCCTCCTGGTGGGTCAGAAGTCGACCCTTGCCGATGTGCTTAAAGTAGGTCTCCAGCATGTCACTCATTAGTTAGCTCCCTATGTGTTTATCTTACGCCTAAACGGGCTCGTTACACGAAACACGAGGCCCCAGGCGGAGCCTCGTGCATACAATTAAGTTTTTAGCGAATCTCGATCTTGCGCTGATTCTCTGAGGTCTCGGTTCGATACGGCAGGTCGATCGAAAGAATTCCTGAATCGTATGTCGCGTCGACGCGGTCGAGATCGATCGACCTTGGCATCGACCAGGATCGACGCACAGACGCCTGGCCGAACTCACGCTGGTGATACTCGCGCTTGACATCACCGCGGTTCGCCGTCACGGTGAGGATTCCATTCTTAGCGTCGACATTGATGTCAGACTTGCTATATCCTGGAAGCTCCACCTCCACGAGGATGCCCGTCTTAGACGACGAGACATTTGCCCGTAGCTCAAATTGTGTTCCATGGCCGAGGCCAAAGTTGAAGAGATCATTGAAAATATCATTTCTACGAATAAGACTCATTTGTCCTCCTAGTGATCATTTAGACACCGTTGTGCCAGTGAAAACTGTTGGAATCAATTTTTTTACTTTAGTCCGCGCTTCTCAAGCCAACGGATGCGCTGGACTCGAATGTCGTACTCGCGCTGGACGTAGCAAAGATCCTCCTCAAGCCGGGTCGTGACCTGCTTGTTTCGGCGACCGTTGCGAATCCGGTCCTGAATGTTGTTGAGCAGATGCTCGATCTCGTGATTTTCCTTTACTGCAAGTTCATCCATTGTACCGATCTTCAATTTACTCTCCTTTGTCGTTAAGACAAGCTAATAATAACGATTGGACCTTGCGTTTACAAGATTTACCTGGTTATTGCGAAATTTTTCTTGAATCTGGGTCGAAGTGTTGACGTCAGCGTCTTCTCATCACACTTGACACGCACGATCTGGGTAAAGCCACCTGCATCCTGAAGGATAGGTGCATAGTCGAGAAGGATCCGCTTCTGGGCAAGGAATTGCAAGATTGCCTCAAGGACTGCCTTGTCTGTCGTGAAGATCTTAAAGAACATCAGATGACGATAGGCGCGCCCTTGAAGACGACATTTCTTCCACCCAGCTTCTCGACCTTGACGATCTTGACACCTTTCAGTGCCTTGATCGACTTGCAAAGTCTGACAAGGTTGAAGTAAACGCTCCCAGGAACAGGCAGGAACTTCACATAAATGTCTGCAGTCGTGCCTTCGGCAGTCGATCTCTCGACTCGATCTGTCTGACCGACGACTGCGACAGAAGGTAGAACTCGTACAAGTGTCATCATGTCGGGAACGTGTGCCTCCATGTCCATCTTGACTGAAATCTCAACCTTGAGCATTTTAGATGCAAGATGCTTGTCTTCATTCATACGCATGTCGTGTACTCGTCGATCTGAAGATAAATATCACCCTCTTTCTTAAGCGTCCTCGACTAGCGCACAACCCGCTGTAAGCATCATGCCTGCTGCTGACGCAGCATTCTTCAAAGCACACCTAACCACGCGGAGTGGATCGATTATCTCCATCTGCATCATGTCACCGTAGGTGTCTGTGTATGCGTTGTAACCGCAACGGGTATCCATCTCGATCACCTTCGCGAGGACGACATCTGCGACACCTCCGCTGTTCTGGACGATCTGCTTGAGAGGTGCCGTGCAGGCTGTCTTGACAACGTGGTATCCGGCATGGAGCGCGCCGTGCTCTCCCGGAAGAGTCTTGAGTGTCTTTCCTGCTCGTGCGAGAGCGACACCGCCGCCTGGAAGGATGCCCTCCTTCATTGCCGCCTGAGTTGCGTGAAGAGCATCATCAACTCTGTCCCCACGCTCTCGAAGTTCAGCCTCGGTCGCACCACCCACACGGAGAACTGCGACGCCGCCTGCAAGGAGGCTGAGGCGCTGGCGGAGGAACTTCCTGTGCTCCTCATCGGGAGTCTCATCAAGCAGCATCCGAATCTCATCAACTCTTGAGGACTTTGCAGACTCATTCGTCTTGCAACCTATTAGGACAGTCTCCGACCTTGAGATGATCGCCTTGGTGCAAGTGCCGAACTCTTCGATGTCAAGCTTGTTGATTCGACTCAAGTCCGACCCGTGAATGACCTCGGTGCCAAGAATCACTGACAGGTCCTGCATGGTGTCATATCTCTGCTCACCTAGGCCGGGTGCACGAATTGCACAAACCTTCAGCGCGCCGCGCATCTTGTTCAAGACAAGGCCCTGCATGGCATCTCCGTCGATGTCATCTGCGATGATCAAAAGCGACCTCTGTGCTGAAAGGATGCGCTCTAGGAAGGGTGTGATGTCCTTCAGAGAGTCAAGGCGCTTGTTGCACACGAGGACGACAGGCCTCTCGAGCTCGCACACCATCTTGTCCTGGTTGGTGACAAAGTAGGGTGAGAGATATCCTCGCTCAACTCGGGCACCTGCAACAACATTCAGGCTGCTTGCAAAGCCCTTTGCCTCCTCGACCGTGACGACACCGTCCTGGCCGACCGTCAGGATCGCGTTGGCAATCAGCTTGCCTAACTCGGCCTCGCCGTTTGCGGACACTGTTGCAACCTGCCTGATCTCATCGTCTGACGTGACAGGTGTTGTCTGCCGTGAGAGAGTCTCGACCACGTCTTCGACTGCCTGGTCGATTCCCTTCTTCACATCTGTCGCTGAGTAACCTGCTGCGACCATCTTGAGGCCTTCATTGAACATCGCCTGTGTGAGAACCGTCGCCGTGGTGGTCCCATCACCTGCCTCCTCGGCGGTCCGGGACGCTGCCTCCTTGATCATCTGGACGCCTAGATTCGCGACCTTGTCACGAAGGTTGATGGACCTTGCGACCGTCACGCCGTCCTTGGTGAGAATAGGATGATTACCCGGATTCTCAATGAGGACATTCTTGCCTCTTGGGCCCATGGTGACCTTCACCGCATCCGCGAGGACGTTCACACCCTTGAGAATCCTGTCACGTGTCTCAACATCAAAAAGTACTATCTTATCTGTCGCTTCAACGCCCATCAGTCTCTTAAAATCCTTCTGTTTTGTGTCGGAACGCTCTGTTCCGTGATGTTTGGTAGGAGACGACGCGTTCCAGAGACAACATCCTCTGCGACGCAGACGTCACCCACGATCTTGACAACCTCAGACGGTTTGACAATCCCCGCATCGCGGAGTGCCTGCGTCTTTGCTGCTTCTAGCAACCTTTCCATACTCATAGTCTATACCTCCTGCTTATCAAGTAAACGCTGGAATGTCTTGGTGTAGTTCCGCCATGCCGTGTCATTCACCATGGAGAAGAACTTGAAGTCACGGAACACAGACCTCGCCTTCACAAAGTCCGGGCTGGGTCGTGTGACCTTGATGCCGTCAGGATCGCCCGTCTTGAACCTGACCAGCGTGAGATTGCGATCGAACTGTGGGCCAAGGATGGGGTCTCGGCGGACCTCCTCGAGGCGCTTCTCATCATTGACGATCTTAAGCGCCTTGCCGTCTGTCATTCCATCGACACGTGGGATGTTGTCTGTCTTGTCTCCACGAAGGGCCTTCCAGGTGACGTAGTCATGATCGACAGGGACGACGTACTCCTTCTTGACCGGGTTGTATAGCTTGACATTGCCACCGGGACGTAGAAGCTGGATGAAATCGGTGTCGGTGGAGACAACTGTGCACTCATCACCGGAATGGACATCGACGCAGAGCGACGCGATCGTGTCGTCACACTCAAGCTGGTCGTGCTTGGCAAGCGTGATGGGAAACATCGAGAGTGCCTCGAGGATGAGACGCTTCTGGCGTCGAAACTCTGCCATCTCCGCGGCCTGCGGTGTGCCTTCCTCGATCACACGATTTGCCTTGTACTCAGCGTCGAGGAGGACACGATGTGTTGGGACGCCTTCGAGGACCAGGTAGACAAGGTCGGGATTGATCTCCTCGATGATGGGTCGAAGGCTCCTGAAGAAGTTGAAGATGATGTATGACTCTCCCTGGCGCATTCCGAATCGGGCTCGATGCATCAGGTTGTAACCGTCTAGTAACGCGACCTTCATGGGCTCTCCTGCGTTCATTATACCACAGGTGCGTCTTCTTGCACGGGTGCGCCACCAGGCGCGAAGTTGTGCTCGGCGTGTCTAAGTGCCTTGCTTATCATCCTGTCGATGTTGCTGGTCGCATTACCCAGCATGAAGCTACGCAACTCATTCACGTCGGTAAAGATCGATGCGTCAATGTCATCAAGATTGACAACAGCACTTGTCTTTCCTGGCAACATCAAATTATAGGACGTGGAGACGTCCTCATTGAACTTGTGCCTGATGACGACTTCGACGACTTGAGCGGGCACTATCTTCATCTCCTCGTTTATGAGGAGATACAGAACCTGTCCTACGCTATATGACATAAAAACTCCCTTGAGACATAATACCTCAAGGGAGCTTCATGTACAACCTGCTAGAGTTTAGCGAAAGCCAGGTCCGAGAAATCCTCTTGCGACCTTGCCCTTGCCGCTGTTTGAAGGCTGGCGATCACCGTAGAGCCAGCGTGATCCGGCCTCTCTGCTATTGAGGATTGAGGTGAGCTCCTCGCGGATGGCGCTACGGACACGAGACTCATTGAGTCTCTTCTCTCTCATGTCGACGAGTGCCTCCATGAGCTGGGTCTCATCGACCTCATAGACGACGTCCTCATCGTAGCCCATGCCACCCATTGTGTCATGGTACATCTCGTTGGTCTCGTCCTCCATCTCCTCGTGCATGCCGTAACCTTCCTCGTAGTCTTCCTCCTCCATCTTCTTGGCGGGGGCTGCAGGCGTAGGTGCTGCCTTTGCAGCTGCTGGTGGGGGACCCTTCGATGCAGGTGCCGTTGGTGCTGCAGGCTTTGCGCCTGGAGCGGGTGTGACAGGAGCAGCACCCTCTCTAATGAGGCCTGACTGGCCTGACTGTGCGAGTCCGGCGAGGACTGCGATTCTGTCTACATTGAAATTCATGGGAATATCTCCGCAATTCTGTACTAACTATCTAGCACAATTTATTTTTTACAATAATTTTGATCGAATATTGTTCGTTATTTCCTGGCCCTTTTTGGCCGCTGACTTGACAGGTTCCAGACCCAATGCATTTCTGACCTGGTCGAAGATCGCTGTGTCCAGTTTCTCCTTCAGGACTGCCATATCTGCATACTGGTGAAGGTCCCATTGCACCACGGGGACCTCCTCACCCGCAGATCCTGGCTCAAACTCACCTGTCTCTCTACTCTCAAAGACAAAGAGGATCTTGGGCATCTCCTCTTCTCTTGGCACCATGATGAACGGAATCTTAGATGACTGTCCGCTGTCGTCGTCCTCATACATTAACTCTGGAAACCACTTGCTCATACTTAACTCCATGTCTGATTATAGGATCTGACACTTTGCGTAAAATCTAGTTAACTACCTGCAAGAATTGTCTTGGCTTTGCCTGCAAGTTCCATTGCTGCGGCTATTTCCACTGCAAATTTCTCCAACTCTGACTTCATGTCACGGTGTGCATTCTCATCAATTTCATCACTTGACAACTTTTTATCCAGGCTGTCTGACACTTTTTGAATAAATTTTTGCATCTGTGTTTTGATGCTATTGTATATTGCCGTAGCAACACCATCTGTGATGGCGTTGTTTGCAGCAATTTTTTCTGTATCGTCAAGGTCTGCAATTGCATCAACATCTTCAAATGTACCGAAACTAGAAAAATTAGAGGGAAAATTTTTATTTGTTGTAGTCACGATGGTTGTTAAGTTAGAAACTTTTGATCTAACAGGAGAGACAATCGGATCTAATAACGCCTTAAGCTCAGTTTGATTTTTTGATGTGATTGTTCCAGGAAGCGTGATATAGCTTTTACTTTCAGCGTCATACAAATTTTTTATAATGACGCTATCTAGATCTACAGTTGTTATGTCGCCATAGTCAGTTTTGAATGTAGATTCACCTTCTAGAATGCGTCGTCTTTTTCTAGACTCATTTGTGACAAGGTCAGTTAGGTCCTTTAAGTCAGAAAGTGTTTCTGGTAAGTTCTTGATGTTCTCGGCAAAAGATAGAATCGCGTCCTTGTTGTCTCTAATGAAAATATAACCTTGCAATGCAGCAAGGCCAAGAATAAATGCGCCTATGACCTTTGTTGCCGAGCCCGGTTTAGGAAGAGTGCTTTGAAACTGTGGGCCGCCTGGCAACGTGTAAGAGACACGATACTCTCGTATGAGACTTCTGAGTATTGATTCTGTTCTTGAGTGCATTCTTTTCATACGTCATCCTCGGCGAGCAAGCCTAGCTTTAGGCCATGACGCTTGCTACGATCCTTGAGCGCTCTAATGCTTTCCATCGCTTTTGTGATTGTGAATCGCTCCTTTCTATCGTATCTCCCCAGCCCGCGGCGCAACACATTGAGCTCATCGAGTATACGATCCATCTCCTCGATGTAACCTAGTGTACCGTAGTTATCAGGTCTGGAAGACACCTATCAGCCTCTTGCAAGTAACATTTTAATTTTGTTTCGATAAGCCTCGCTGACCTGTTCAGCACCAACTTTAATTGGTGGTGCAGTATTTTCTGTGCCTTCCTCTTCCTCTTCTTCGGCAGGCGCCTCAGCCTCTTCTGGCGCTGTTTCAATAGGCCTTGTGGGTGCCGCTACCTTTGGTGCTTCTGCAGGTGCTTCTTCGCCCTCCATCGACGTAATGATCTGGTAATCGGATGGATCAGGTGCTCGGGATCCTTCTACTTCACCCTTCATGACCTGTGAAAGCGTCCTAATGAAAAGGATCGCTGAGGCTGCTTCTGCGTCGCCTAACTTATCATAGTAAGCACGAAGTTGAGTTTCAACACTGCTGTCACGTGATGAAGGCGCGCCGCGGAGATCGTTGATAGCATCTACAAGAGAATCAAACTTGGGTGATATGCTTGCCTTGCCAGGCTCCGCCGGTGCGGCCGACGTCGGAGCTTTTTCACGGGCTTCAGGTTGTGCTGGTTCACTTGTCGCAGGCGGATCCTCCTCTTCGATGAAGGTCTTCTTGCTTGCCCTGATGCTTTTTGCAACATCCTGCTGCTGTGCTGCACCTGAGATGTCGCTGTAGGCCTGTTGCACAGACTCCTCAGCAAGCACATTGAGAAACTTTAGAAGTTGATTCTCGCTCTTTATGACTAGCTTGCTCATCTGTCGCGCTCCCACTTGATTCTATTCTGCCAGCGCTCACGATAAAGCCTGTTATAGACACGCTGCGGGAGATCTTCCTGACCTTCCTGGTGCTCCGCAATGACCTTCTTCTGGCTCTCTTCTCTCTCGACGATATCCGTCATGAACTTGTCAAAATCAAATTCGTTTTCCATGTGATCACCACTTTTTACTAATTATCACGTTTAATGTGAACGAGCAACATATCGTGCATCTCATTGTCTATTAGAGTAGGAACTAGGCCCACGCAGGTGACAGGACCTTGCTGCACAACAGCACCGGCAAATGATGCCTTTGCTGATGTCGTTGATGACGTAAGTGCCCTTGAGACAAGCTCACGGCCCGCAAAAGATAAAACTCTGACGTGTGATTCGTCTCGCACGATTGAGAAGATGTCAAGGTTGACAGTCTCACCGTCAAGATTTAACGCAAGCTCTGACTCTTCACCAGTCAGTTGTCCAATCGAAACGATATCCTTCAGAGAGTCGCTCATCATTATCGTCATCTGTCTGCTCCGCTTCGGGTTCTTCCCCTACGTAAGTTGCGTCTCTATAGATCTGATCGGTCATCCTAATGATTCTCATGTCCTGTGAAGACACATCATTTAGCTCATGCGTGTATGTCTCAATAAGGACAGACTTATCACCCATGATAGTGATATTTGGATGATGCTCAATCTTATTTGAAAAACGCATCGTTTGAGACACGAAGAACATTAGAGCCTCATATGAGTCAAACTCAAAAGATCGAATCATTCGTGTGGGATTGACTTCTTTGTACCAATCAGACTGTTTAGGCTTGATAGGAACGTTCATGCTTTCGCCAATCAGGTCACCCTTGTTGAGGAAGTACAACGTCTTCATGTCTCATTCTATCCTCGGGTGTAACCGTGTATCAGGTTTAGGAGCAGGCTTCTTGCTGTTGTCTCTTTTAGTTGTGTGAGCTTGTTGACCAACGCAGCGTAATCCGCCGCAGTTGCAAGCGCTGGGTATTTGGCTCGCTGTCTCGAAGATGGGCCTGCCCCCTCAGGGTCTGCTGCTTCTTCAAAGTCATCTAACATCATTTCTTTGACATCTTCTGCAGCCGATGTGAAGGACGCAATAATGTCGTCATAAGTCTTATTTATTGCGGCAGGATCGACAGGCGAGGGGGTGCTAGGCTCGACAATGTCTGCAGCGGCTGCTAAAGATGGTGCTTCTGATGGTGGTGTCCTGCGGGTCGGCACTGACGTAGGTGTCGTTAAATCGAGCTTAAGAATCTCATTAGCAGATTTTTTGATCACTTTTTCGATTTCATCTTTTACAGGAGAAGTGTTAAAGTTCTTAAAGAAGACTTTGAATGAATCGGCAACAACATCAGCGTCAACCAACTCCGCTGCAGCACGTTCTAACTTACCTGCTAGAATTGTACTGCCTGTGCTTCTCATTGTCTTAGCTTTGGATTTCATAAATTCAGATATATGACGTAGATTTCCAACAAAGTTTGTTATGTCCTTTGCACGTCTGCCTGCGCCGGGTTGGTCATATATCTGGCTGTGCTTGACACCTGCTGTATTCTTGAAATTCTGCTTGGTCATAGGGTCATTGACTATGGCGTCATAAGTCTTGAAGAAAGGAGTCACAACATTCTTGTTTGTGTATGCCATGATTATTTCTTTAAAGAACTTATCAAAAACCTCTCTCAAGTCTGGACGAAGTCCGCCAAGATCTTCTGGAATTACCTCAAGTAGTTTGTCAATGCTGAACTGCTTCAGGAGCGCAGGATTGCTTTGCATGTATTTTTCAAACAATGAATACACATAATCTTGTACTTTTGCCAAAATCTCTATCTGGTTTGCATCAATTATGTCAACTCTCGTTAGAATCATATTGATAATGTCTTCATCACTTAAATCTAAACCTGACTCATCTCTTGCCTCAAGCGCATTTTGGAGCCTCTCCTGAAATTCTGTGGCGCTCATCTTAAAATCTTTGCCACCGATCTTCATGCCGAGATCATAGAAATAATTCTCTTCGCTGCGCGTCATTTGGACGGCTGATCTACGTGTACGTTTCTTCTTGCCTACATACTCACGTAGTTCGTCAGGAGTTGCACTTAATAACATCAGCAACACATTGCCAAATTGTGAGTCTTCAATAGCCTGCATGGCTGTGTCTGTTTCAGGTATTACCAGCGAAACTTCAACAGGTTTTCCAAAAATAGTTGCATTTACTGTATTGATACCAGGACGGACGCCTTGTTGTATAAAAGCATCAACAATTTGATCGTTTGCAACGTCAAGCTTGTCGGCTACCTCCTTCGCATTGAATTGTTCAGTTCCTGGAGGATAAGAGTCGAGCACGGCATCAGTGAGTGTCTCTTGAATTTTAGGGAGATATTCGAACAGCGCTGTTTCAAGCGCACTATCATTCCTTGCATACGTAAGCTCTCTTATTGCAGCTGCATACTTAGGTCCCCATGACTCTTGAGATCCGACGCCCCCAGAAGTCTGACTTGTGAGACTCCTCAAATTTTCTTGATACTGTTCCAGCGAGAATAGATTTTGAGGATTTCCCTCTGTGTTGTATGTGAACTTTACCTTGTATTCAGGCGAAGTGATCACGATGTTATCACCGTCTATTGAATACGTCAAGTTGTTGATGGCGTCCATTGCGGCAGCCTCAAGATTTTCAACAGTGACATTCTCTTCACCCATCTTCTTGATAATTGCCGCAAGAAGCTTGTTCGCGTCACCGACGACCATGTCGCTTAGATTCATAGTGACGTTCTTCAACCAATCCGGCCGCTCACGGGGTTTATAAAGGCTCTTTAGATACTCTGCGACTGGATCAAACTCACCACTTGCAGGTGTCTCCAGGGCGGATCTCGCAGACTTTGTTGTAGTCTCTGCACCTGCACTCTTCTTAGCGCGGCGTCTCTTGACATTCTCTGGTGATGTTGTGTCACGTCTTGGTGGCGTGACACTACCAGCAATGTCCTCAGCGTCTTCTGCAGGCGTAGATGGTATATAAGGTGTTTCAGGTTCGTCAGCTCCTAGCAATTCAGCGCGGCGAGCTGCTCGCCGTTCGGCACGACTCTTTGTCGTAGGCTCTTCTACAGACGCACCTTGAAAACTAGGCAGAGCTGTTCTTGCCTCGTTCATTGCCTCAAACTTCTTTACGAGCGTCTTGAAATTATTATAGAACTTCTCAATCAGCTCATCTTCCACCTTGTGCGAGAGTTGCATAGCAGCCTTCCCTAGTTCATCTAAGTTAGTTGGAACAAATTCATCATCTTCGACAGGCATTGTTGACGTTGATAGTTGCTGTGCCATCTGCGGTTGGGCCAAGATAGGCGGTGCTGCCTTTTCCAACTCACTCACGTTCCTGGAATGAAATGACCTTTCTTCTTTGACCACACGGCCGATTAGAGACTCAAGGGCCTCTTTATTGACAATAACCTGCATCGATTAAAAGCCTCGTCATTCTAATTATCACAACGTAGGTCAATTTATTAAATCATCATCGGGTTTCTTTTGAATGAACGATTGACGCTTCTGTGGCTCGAGTGCTGTCTTCACCTGGAGCATGATTTCTTTAAAGGCCTTGCCATGCACAATGGCGATGTAGGCAATGGCCTTGTCGTGCTCCTTGAACAATTCTGTAAGTCGTTCATTCTCTTGACGTAATTCTGAGATCTGGCACAGCATTGCATCCACGCCCAGAAATTTTTGAAGCCAGCTCTTGACTCGATTCGTTAGGTTCACAGGCCGCTCTTGCTCAAGGGGTTCTCTGCCTCTATGAGGTCAAAAATTGAGTCTGCGTCATTCTCTGACAATTTTTTGATGATCTTGTTGCGCTTCCGCATGGCAAGATCCTCGAGAATTGACATCATCTCGGGATTCTCAGCGCCTATCATCTGCGCGAGCTCCTCGAAGACTTCCTGAATTGACAGGCTGCGCCTTATACAAGCTATCTTTAGGGCGGCATGCGCCCCTTTGGACATGTTGACGTGGATTGACTTCTTTGTGGCAAAGTCAATCAACTTGTCTAAAGGGACCTGCTTAGGCACTAGGCACCCGTGGGCTTGACACCGGCTCCGGCTGCAATTGGGACATCGACCACATCTTCTTTACCTTCAAGGTTAAAATCGAACTGTGTGTCAAGTATATCAATCATTCGTTCAACGTAATCTTTGCCCTTATCGCCGTAATTCTTCTCAAGGAATGCGGCAGCCCTGTTCACTATGACAGGCTCAATGCGGAGCAAGTCCTTGTAGTTCATCACAAGACGCGCAACTTTCTTGGTAAACGCGTCAATGTCAAGTGGCGGCTTGGGATCAACACTTTCGGGTTCTTCCTTGGGAACCTCACTACCTTCCGGTTCAGAAGCAGGCGCTTCTTCATCACTCTCGGGTGGTGCGGGAGACTCGTCGCCCTCGGCCTCAAGGAGAAATCGCATTGTCAAAGTCCTAAGCGACTCCATCATTATCTCGTCTTCAGAGGAATCCTTGATTGACTCACTCTCGAATCTGATGATGTAACTGTCAACTTGATCATCGACAGAGTCAAGAGCCTGCTTGGTCTTCTTTGACATTTTCTCAAGGCCAAAGAGGTCTTGGCCCCCCGCCTCATCCTCGAGCAGAATGTTTCTACGACGTCTCATTTTATCACCTGCGCAATTTTCTCTGCCTTCTTGATTCTATCTTCAATAACCGTCCAGTTCAGCTCCTTCATCATCGCCGTCGTGTATGTCTTGACGTCACGTAGGTAGTCCTTGTAATAGGCGTGTTGCCACACGTCCATCACAATTACTGGAAAGCAGCCGATTGGGACCTCTATGCTGTGGAGATCAATCACAGCGTTCATGTAAGTGTGTGTAAACAGGTTGTAGTATGTTACAGCCCATCCGCACCTTGAAGATGTGCAGCATGCCATGAAGTCCTGTTGCCACTTATCAAAGTCACCAAAGTCACGCGACAGACGCATATATGAGAGAGAGTCCATCGTGATGTTGCTTTGGACGTCACCGATATTAGCAAAGTAAAGCTCGTGGAGATACAAGGCATTCATATTGTAGGTCTCATCAATCTTTAGAGACCTGAACTGTGAATGATTTGAGTTGGCATTCTCACGATCAGCTGTGTCTAATTCAGCGCTGATCTTGTTGAAGTTCTCAACGTATCCCTCATACAGCTCCTTGTGAGCCTGCTTGTTCTTTCCGCTAAGAAACTCAGTCTTAAGATCATATGTCTTTGGCTGAGCCACTAGTGCCTCATCAAGGCGTGCCTTTGCATCAAGGCCCAATGAATTTCTGATTATGGACTTCATGTCCTTGTTGCTTATCATCAAAGCCTCTCGTAATTTTTAAAGTCCTGTGACGCGATGCTTAACGACTTACCATTACCGCTCTCGATGGACATGATGACATCTTTCTCGTCAAGACTGACCTCTCTGACTGTGTATGTGAGTCCTGTTGTCTTATGTTTGAGCTTGAATCCAGGTGTGATTCCAAGGATGTTCTTCTTTCTTCCGACTAGCGGTGATACGTTAGTGTCAGACGTGAAATTGCCTTGCTTCTCACCATCATCACCGTCGTCTCTCGATTGGGCCTCCCTAAGAAGCCTAAGAATGTCACGTTCTGTGTATTTGGTCGCCATGCAAACTCTCTCTAACTATAGATATTTTCTGACTTTAATACCTGCCATTCTAAGTATTTCGATACCTGTCGTATCTCTATATTCCACATCATAAACTATTTCCTGGATCCTCGCATTTATGATGGCTTTTGCACACATCCTACACGGCGATAAAGTTATGTACATCGTTCGAGGCTTCAGATTATTATAGTCAAGCTTTATGAGAGCATTCATCTCTGCATGGATGAAACCTGACTCTCCAGGCGTATCTGACTCTCTGCAGTTGGGACCACCTGCATGGTCACCATTGTATCCTAGTGAAAGAACCTGTGTGTTGTCACCTGTCACAATGACAGTACCAACCTTGTATTTCTCATCTGCAGATCGTCTTGACACTTCTCTGGCAATATTCATCCAGACTTCATCCCATGAGGGACGCATTTTTACTCCGCATCAAAAATTGTTTCAATCCCGACGCCAGGTGGGAGGTTGAATCCCGCGGCGAGTCTATGCCCACCACCGCCGAACTTTTTTGCAATCTCACTCACGTCAGCATCGTCGTGATGTGCTCTAAGGCTCACCTTCACCTGGAGCGACTCGTGGTCGTGATACCAGATCACGGCAAAGTCACATTTAGGCGAGAGTGCTGCACCGATTTCAGACATCCAGTGAGACGAGTTGACAACAAGCACATTCTTTCCGAAGAGCTTCCTTGCCACTGCGTGTTTGGCGATCTTGGAGATGACCGTCTTTGAGTATGCAAGGATGTATGCGCCACGTTCCTGCGCATTGTCGATTGCAGAGTCATCGAGGTATTTGTCAAATTCCTCGAAGTCAAAGGGCACCATGTCGAATGCTGCTGAGAACTCCTTTGAGTAAGGAAGCTGCCAGTTCCACAAGTCACGATCCTCTATGTACTTGATCATGCGTGGCGATTCCTTTCCGGGATGGAAGAACTTCCATGCGAGCATTGCGCCGCTATGTGTCATGTCGAATCGTGTGCATGACACGTCGTGGAGCTCGACCATTGCTGACTTGTGGTGATCGATGACGATCAGAGAATTTGCCTCCTTGATCAGCCTCTTAGTCGTTGCATTGTCGTAAGAGAAGTCAAGAATCGCGACATTTTTACCTGTGACATTGGGAGGCGGCTCACCATACTTTGCAGCGTGGTATTGCGCACGATCGCCCAAAAGCTTCCATGCAGAATAAGCTGCGCCGAAGCCGTCGCTACAATCAGCATGGTAGATAACGAAATTAACAGACGAAGGTTCCATAAGCATGTCCCTAATTATTTTAGTCAGGCAACTTTATGGTATTATGATGGTGCCAACAACGTGGCTCATAAAGTTCAGATCCGCCAACTGCTATCTCGGCAAGATCAGCGACCTTCTTTTGTGTGTAATATGCGTCCTCTCTGCATACCAGGCAAACTGCTGCACACTTCTCAATTTTTGTTGCCCAAGGCAACATTTTTTCAATCTCAGTGAAGACATTACAAGTCGCTGACATTTCGATGGATGAGACGACGACCGTCTTGCCTTGCCGGAAAAGCTCGATGAGCGCGTCTGCAGAGCCGTCAATCATGAAGGCTTCATCAACTGCGATGACGTCAGGATTTCCAAGAGATACGTGACGCAATATCTCGTCTCCTGACCCGACAAGCGTCGCACGGATCCTTCCTCCGTTGTGAGTTGATATCTCGTCAGGCGTGTATCTCCTGTCAAGGCGTGGCTTGAATGCCATCACATGTAGGTCTTGATATCTGAATCTGTCGATTGCCGCTAGCAGCCTTGTGGTCTTTGACGACATCATCGGGCCGCAAAAAATTGTGAATGACGGGCGTGTTGACATTGTGATCTCCTAAATCTTCCACCAGGCGAACGTATTCGACAGGCCCGCCTCTAGATCGGTGTTGCTTGTAAATCCTAATAGGTCTTTTGCGACTTGCACGTGTGCGTAGATGCGATCAACATCACCCGCGCGCTTCGGCGCATTATTGATCTCTAGATTGTCAAATCGGCGCTTAAAGACATCAACTATCTGGTTGTTCGTTGTGGGTCGTCCAGTTCCGACATTGATTGTCTCACCGGAAAACTTGCCTGGATGCGTTCCTGCAAGGATGTTTGCATTGACAACGTCACCGACGTAGATCATGTCACGTGTCTGGGTTCCATCACCGTCGAAGCGGAGCGGCTCGCCCCTAGAGACCTTGTCACACCACGAAGAGATTGCCGTCGAGTAGGGAGAATTTCCCTTCTGGTTCGGTCCGTAGACGTTGAAGTATCGCAAAGAGACTGCGTCGATCTGGTAAAGCTTACATGCGATCTTGATGAAGTCTTCTATTGCACTCTTCTGCCAGCCATACGGAGATTCAGGATTCTTCGACGCAGTCTCAGTAACAGGAAGTTCTGTCGCGTTACCATAGACTGCGCAAGAAGAAGAGAATACGAACCTGGGCTTATTGACGCATTTCGTAATGGCCTCCAGGAGAGACACAGTCTGGAGGATATTCTCATCTGTCGTGACCGTCGGATTCTCGACAGAATACGAGACTCTTGGGTTCGCGGCGAGGTGAAATACGACATCGTACTGTTCTGCCATCACTCTCCGCAAGACAGACGCATCATCAAAGTTTCCCTCAATAAAGAGGACCTGATCGCTGGGGCGTTTAGCCTCAGAGCTTTCCTGGTATATGTCAAGCAGCGCGGTCATGACATGACGCACTCGTAGGCCCTCTAGAAAATCAAGATGTCCGTTTGTCAAATTGTCGACAACGTCAACCTTGTGACCTGAGCTTACAAGTGTGTGGACGAGGTTTGAACCGATAAAACCTGCACCACCTGTGACCAAGCATCTCATTCCTACTCCAAAATATGGGCTGAACCCAGCGTAACTGTATAGTGAACATTGTCAATGAACACTCCTAGTTCGGACTTTACGACACGGCCGAGATCAGCTAGGAAGTGCAGGTCATGCTTGAATGTCTCTTCAACTTCTGATGACCTGCAGACGACATTCATGTGAAGTGTGTCATGACGATACAGCGCCTGGATGAATGAGATGCATGTATCTTGGGTCAGGATAAAACGCCTTGAAGCTGCTGTCTGCGGTTTGCAATATTCATTCAGACCTTCAAACTCATTCCTGATCTTCCTGATGAGCGCAATCTTTGTCGTGCTATAGTACTCCGCCTCCTTTTCAAAGATGAGACGGGTCTCATTGACCTGCTTGAAATTGTCATCTGTCCAAGAGAACTTGAGGTTGATTTGCTCATTCTTGCCGGACGCAGCAACATGACTTTCAATCGTGTCTGCAAGCTTGTCATAGGTCTTTGACTCGTAGTCAAGAATCAGGTTTGCAAGTTCTGAGTAGTCTTGAGCAAGTGCACGATACACAATGACATTTGGGTAATCCTTGAGGCGCATTGCCTCTCGCTCAAAAATCTCGTACAGCCTGACAATAGAGTCAATTGTCTGGTATTCGTCTCCACGTGTCGTTAGGCGATCAATAATCACCCGTAGCGGGGGCAAAAAGACAACCATGACATTGTTCAGGTCATTCAGCTCTTCCTGCAGTTGCTGACGCCATTGGATTGTGTCACGCTTGTAGAGAATGGCGTAACACAGCATTGACAGAGAGCTTCTATCATGTATGTTCCACTTGAACTTTGTGCGCTTGTGAATGTCACGATACGCCGTAGTCTTTCCTGCACAATCAGGACCTTCGAGTAAAACTGTCTTTAGATTGAACTTCATGTCAAACCTCGATTCTCTTCATCTTGAATGATGCCGAGGAAGCACCCCAGCTTGGATCTATTTCAACTTCTGCGAGCCACATTGTGAATGGTTGTGGTTCTTCCTTGAATTGACTCCATACTCTAATCTTCACCATGTTATTTGTATTATCAATGGCGTGAATAAGCGTGAAGTCCTTGCCCTTCTTTGTCTGCTTTTTGATTATGTCCTGCGCACAGAACCAGACTATCCCCTTATTTCCACCCTTGAGAGATGAGATGGGAGGCACATTGGACTTTTCAATCTTGCGCATGATCTCGGGTGGGAAGACGAGATCCTCAGCGACATCAGACAGAATCTCATATGCAAACCTAATCTTCTCAACTCGTGACCAGTCTTGGAGGTCATTGAGCTCGTTGAGCATGTCCGCGACAAGATCAGGTTCCTTGCCGTGAGCCTTGACCCACTTCTTAAGTGCCATCTTTCCCATTCCAGTTGGGCCCTTCTTGAGGTCATCATAGCGCCCGATGATAATTTCATGGAGCTGCCTGTGATTCCTCACGCGACCTGTCTTGAAGTCTTCCAGCGAACCAAGGCCTTCAACATAAATCAGCGACTCAAAACACCCCTTGTTCAACTTAGAGTGACGCCACTCACCCGATTCATCGAAGAGCAGATCGTTGACTGCCTTGTACGGCCTGTTCTGCATGATCTCATCGACTGCAGCGCCGCCAAGGCCCTTGACTGACGTGAGGGGCGGGACGAACGCCTGAATCTCCTCGGAGTACGTCCACTCGGTGCCTGAGTAGTTGATGTCGACCTGCGAGATCTTGTAACCGATCGCTTTGATCTCAGAGATTGCCTTGGCCAACGCCTTGGGGTTACCGGTCTCAGACTGCAGGATTGTTGCCAGCCACTCCTTCTCATAATGGGTGTGCAACCAGCCAGCATAGTAGGAGTCAATTGCATAGGAGACTGAGTGAGACTTATTGAAACCGTAGACTGAGAACGCCTCAATGGTATCCCAGAGCGGTCCAGTCACCTTCTCAGGTACGTTGTGTAACCGTTGCGCACCTTCGATGAACTGCTTCCTCGCTGCTTCCTTCTCAGAGGACTTCTTGCCCAGTGTGTCCAGTGACTTCTTGACGAGCGTCTTACGGAGCTGGTCAGCCTCGCCGGGTGAGAACCCTGCCAGTTTCTGGGCCAGCATCATGAATTGTTCCTGGAAGACGACGTAACCGAAGGTGGGGCCGAGCACATCCTGGATGACCGGGTGGTCGTACTTGATCTTCGAGGCGTCCTTCTTCGCTTGGACATAGAGCTTGTGGACGTTTGCCTTGAGAGGCCCAGGTCGATAGATTGCCGTCAGTGCTGCCAGCTCGCCGATGTTTGTCGGCTTTGCCTCTAAGCAGAACTTACGTGCACCATCAGCAGTGAACTGGAAGACGCCGACGAAGCGACCCTCGTGATAGACGTGCTTCCAGACCTTTGGATCGTCCTGCTTGACTGTCCGGCAGTTGAGATGCTCGTCGAAGAAGTCCTTGATCTGGCTGAATGTCGGGTTCTTGACACCCTGCCCGATCAGGATCCGCTTGATGCAGTTTTCCACGTCCTTGAGCAGTGTGAGACCGAGGAAGTCGAACTTGAGGAAGCCGTTGTCCTCCAGATTGCGGAAGTTCATGCCCTCGGTCCAAGGTGTCTGCAGCTCGCCGCGAACGCCGATGATGGGCATGCCTTCAGCTAGGGCTTTAGGATCAGCAACCAGAACACCGCCTGCATGCCGACCGATGGACCTGTTCTCCATGAAGAGCGAGTTAACGTGCTCCTCCACCTCGGGGTACTTCGTCATGAATGCATTGTAGGCAGGTGAGTACTTCATGCAGTCATCATGCTTCAGAACGAAGACCGACTTTTCCTGGTCGTCATCCTTCGCGTGAGGCATGACTTCGTCCTGGAGTGGTCCTGTGACCGCATTGACCTCCTCGAACGGGACGTTGAAGAACTTCGCGACGTCCTTCACCAGCGACTTCAGCTTCAGGGTGTTGAAGTTGGAGACGGGAATGACAGCATCGTCAC